>Ga0209606_1000651_pt1 | contig 50072 bp, 39 predicted proteins | sample AD_UKC057_MetaG_FD_184412 | JGI IMG/M metagenome (GOLD analysis project Ga0209606, IMG submission 184412) | Active sludge microbial communities of municipal wastewater-treating anaerobic digesters from USA - AD_UKC057_MetaG (SPAdes) (version 2) | ecosystem: Engineered > Bioreactor > Anaerobic >... | reverse complement strand
AGGATCTGGAGGAGATCGCCGTTGACCTCGACGTTCGTTGAAGGGATCAATCCGTACGGCGTCTCGTACGGCGCATGCTTGAAGATGTCGTCGGTGATGCCCCGCATGCGGCCGTACCATGGATATTCTCTGCCGGTGATCTCGACTATCGGCACGAGCCCATCTTTGGCATACTCGCTCGCGCCGAAGATCATCGTGTCGAAATCGGTCACGACCTTCTCCCCTTTGTCCATGTCGTAATGCACGGGAAGCCGGTCCACGTGGTTACACAGGCGCTGTTCCGCCTCGAGCGTCTCAAGCATCACCGTATCCAGGATCCCCTTGTCGGTGTAGTAGGCGGCCCAGACGTAAAAGGGATAGCAATCCGCCGCGGTATCGCGGTAGTTCCACTCAGCGCCGGTTGGCCGAAACAGCCCCGATTTGTCGTCCCTCACCGGGAGACAGACTTCGTGCAGCCATCGCTGTACCTTGCCGAGGGCGATGCCGGCATAGCGCGCAGACCGTTTCGCGCGGGCCCAGTCAGGTTCATTCGGCGAAGGATCCCAGAGCGTGTTGACTTCGCCGTTCATCTCGAATCCGGGCAGGTCCGCCCACACAAGTGCATCGCCGCCGCCGGTCGAAATCCGGGCCGTGCGCACTGGGTTAACCGTCAACGGCGCGGTCGCGCTCCCCAACAGGCGCACGCCCGCGATAAACGCCACCCCCTGCTGTTCCCGGCCAAAAAGAACCACGTGCCTGCCGGGTTCCAGTTTACCGAGAGGGAGCTCGAGCCATTCGTAGGGTTGTTCCCGGACTTCCGCCAGCGACCCCGACACCTCGCCGTAGGTGAAGTGGAGCGTCCGCTTGTCGGGACCCTTGCTGCCGAACAACACCTCAAAGCGGTCCTCAGCAGCCACATCTTCCGGCAGGGTCACGTCGAGCTTCCACTCCGCCAGCCAGTAGTACTTCCGGCCGCCAAACTCCTGGGGCCCGTCCGTAAACAGGACTTCAACAGCCAGCGCGGCTGACGCGAGCGCGCAAATACTCCCAAACACCGCCCAGAACTTCATCGTCACAGCCTCCGTTGAGGTAGCGATTATGCGGGACGTGCAAGACGGCCGCAAGGTGTCACGCGTCCGCGTACGGCCTGCTCCTGACCGGCTCAAAGCGCTTCACCGCCGCTTACTCTGCACATTTAGCCGGGTGCGAGGCAATATCTTCCGGCGGCGAGGGGCCAGTCCCCGCCGCCACTTTCCTGTAAAGTCTTGTCATGCATAGATTTGCGAGGGTGCAGCGCAGAAGGCACGCCGTTTGCTCCCCTGAGACAGGGGCAGTTCAATCCCGGGGAGTACGATGAACGTAACCGCAACAGCGATTCAGCTCGCCAAGGCGACCCCAGACTATACGGTCTCGCGCCGGCGCATCGCGCCCGGGGCCTTCCAGCGAGCATTGAAATCGGCAGCGCAGTCTTCGAGCGGCAAAACCTCCCCGGTAGCGCATACCGTGCGGCCGGGTGAAACGTTGTGGTCGATCTGCAAGGCGCATCTGTGCGGTCAGGCCCGTCCCGCCGATGCCTCGGCGATTTCGGATGCGGTTCAACAGGTTGCGCGCCACAACGGCATCGCGGACGCCAATTTCATCGTCGCGGGCCAGAAGGTCGACGTATCTATCCTGGATACCCCCGCCAAGGGAGTCTCAGCAGCCACTGCGCCATCACGGGCGGCAAGAACGGGCGGGGAATCTGAATTCTCAGGCCTGGGAGGCCCTTCCCTCGTCTCGAATCCGCGGACCGAGGCCCTTTGGAGAGCAAAGAAGGCCGCGATGCAGGCTAAGGAAGCCCTTGCTGGCATTCTGAAAGAGGACACCGCGTCCGAGGCGGCCGAGGGAATCGAAAAATCGTTCAACGGACTGCTGGGAGGCCCTGCTTGGCTCTCCTCGGGGTTCGGCCTGCGCAAGGACCCGTTCACAGCCCGAGCCCAGAAGCACAGCGGCGTCGACCTTGCCGCCTCCAAGGGCACGGAAGTTTATGCCCTGCAAGAGGGGCGAGTCACCTACAGCGGCTGGCGGGGCGATTACGGGCGGCTCGTGGTTGTCCGGCATGAAGACGGCACCGAGACGCGCTACGGACACCTCTCGGAGCGGCTCGTGAAAGAAGGCGAGACGGTCGATTCGAACACCGTCATTGGAAAAGTGGGAACGTCAGGGCGGTCTACGGGTCCCCACCTTCACTTTGAAATACGGAAAAACGCCCGCCCCGTGAATCCGCTGCCCCATCTCCTCGACTAGTTTGGTCACTCGACGTAGCCCAGGTCTTCCAGGGCCTCAATATCCTCCGCGGAGAGTTCGGCTTTCTTCGGCGCTATACGCGGCGTCTTCGCGTCCCACTCCTCGATGAACTTGCGCAGACGCGCCACGTCGCCGGGGCGTGCGCCGGACAGGTTCTGCAGCTCCCCCGGGTCATCTTCGAGATGGAACAATTCATCGCGAGGGCCGTCGATGATGAGTTTCCAGGCGCCATCGATGACGGCCTGGCGCATCGAAGGCAGGTCGCCCATGATGGCTTTCGCCCCGGGCAGATTGGGCACGGCGCCCCCGTATGTCTCGAAGACCCGCACGCGTCCGTCGGGCACATTCCCGTTGAGGAGGTCCACGCCTTCCATGCCGGGGAACGGTTCCAGACCGGCGAGCCCCAGCAGGGTGGGGCCGATATCCAGTGCGCGCGCGGGGCGGTGCGTCACTCCCGGCTGGATTCCCGGGCCATGAATGAAGAGGGGTATGCGCACGCCGGGTTGATACACGCGGCGGCCATGTCCGAGATAGTTATGCTCGTGCAGGCTTTCACCGTGGTCCGCCACGAATACAATAAAGGCGTTCTCCTTGGGGAGGATGCTCAAAACCTCTTGGATGTGGTGGTCGGCATACGCAAGCTCGGAGTCATACCGGGCGCGGGTTTGCTCGATGTCGCCAAGCTTTCGGAGCGGGATGCCCCACGGGTCGAAGCCCTCGTGATACCGGTAGGGCGCGTGAGGGTCGGAGTAGTGGATCCAACAGAAGAGCGGCCGGCCGGGGTCGCGCGTCTTGATGGCCTCCACCGCCCTCCTGGAAACTTCGTCGGCATACCGCTCCGATTTCAGCACACCCCAGCGCCTCGTGCGGAAATCGGCATCGTAACGTTCGAACCCGCGGTCAAGCCCGCACAGATCGGCTTTCAACGTCCAGTTGCTCTGGATGCATATCGTCTGGTACCCCGCCGCGTAAAACCGCTCGGTTGCCAAAGGCGCCCACGCCGGCATGGGCAGGCCGTTTCGCGTCGTGGCAGTACTGCGCGGATAGCGCGACGCAAGCATCGAGCCGAACGATGGCGAGGTGAGCGGCACCTCGCACACGCAGTTGTCGAAACGCAGGGATTTCGCGGCAAGGGCATCCAGGTTGGGCGACGTAGGGCGTTCGTATCCGTACATGCCGAGATGATCGGCGCGCAAGGTGTCCACCGTGACAAAGAACACGTCTGGCGACGCCATGACGGCGGCAAGCATCATCACCCAGGCCATTGAAGATCATTTGCTCCCGGCGGATTGGTTTTCGGGCGTGCCTTGTTCGGCGTCTTCCGCAACGGGATGCTCGATACTGAACACGAGGGAGGTAGACATGGGCATTTCGCCGCCCTGAGGCCCCCGCACCGGGATCACGCTGCCCTGCGCATCGTAGCCAGAGAGTTCCAGCGTGAAACCGCCGGGCGGCGCCGTGAACGGCACGGTCACCAGCATCGACCATATCCCGTCGCCCGCTTCCGCATCCGGAGGATTGCCGTCGTCCTTGAGGTTAAACGTCGTGTGACGGTCTTCACGCACCACGCCGCTGACCTTGTCGACGATATGGAACCGGTCCCGCTCCACCTTGACCGTGAGCACGGCAGTATCACCGGGCCGGAGACGGGCGGGGGTAATCGTCGCCATGGTAAGCCGGGGCTGCCGGCCTTGGGCATTGCATCCAGTGCCCACAGCAACCATCAGAGCAATCACGGAGACGCAAACAAGACGCTTCATTACCTCTTCTCCAGCATTCCTTGTCGAATACGGCAGGGGGGCGCCGAACGTCTACACGGGGCCCCTCGCCCTTCAACAGCCTAACGGAGACGCGCGAACGGTGTCAAACCAGACGCGCAAATCCGTCCTGTTCGAAACGTCCCGCATGCGCCCCGTGTTGACAACCACTGACAAGACCCACGCGGCCGGTTATAATCCGGTGCCATGGAAAAAGACGAAGAGAATGTCCCGGAGCCGGGCCAGGCACACCAGACGCTGAAGGCCATAGTCCGTTACGAGGGAACGGCGTTCGCGGGGTGGCAGGTGCAACCCGGCGAACGCACGGTGCAGGGCAGCATCGAGGCCGCTCTCTCGAAGATTGCCAACCGGCCCGTAAGCGTGCACGGGGCTTCGCGCACGGACGCCGGGGTGCACGCCTTGGGCCAGGTGTGCTCGTGGGAATGGCCGGAGGATGCCGACCTGGCCAGGCTGCGGCGTTCCCTGTGCAAGATGCTTGGACCCGACATACGCATCGAGACGCTCGAGCAAGCCTCACACGGTTTCCATGCCCGCAAGAGCGCCCATTCGAAACGCTATGCCTACGTGCTGCACATGGCGCGCTATCCCGACCCGCTCCTTCGCCGGTATGCGTGGACCGTTCCCTGGAACCTCGATTTCGGACTGCTGAGCGCGCTGGCAGGACGGGTTGCCGGAACGCACGACTTCGCGGGCTTCCAGGGAGGCGGGAGCTCCATACAGGACACCACCCGGACTCTCTTCTCCGTAAAACTGGAGCAGGGCCTCGTCGTCGGGCCCGAGACCTGCCCCGGCGCATGGCGCATCACGTTCCATGGCGACGGGTTCCTGTACAAAATGGCGCGAAATATCACAGGAACCCTGGTCGAAATCGCCCGGGGACATGCGCCGGCCTCCCGCCTTGAGCACGTACTCGGGCAGCCCGGGCCGTATCACGGTCATACCGCCCCGCCGCAAGGATTATTCTTGTTGGAAGTGCTCTACGAATGAGCCCGCGACCCTCAAAAGGCAAATGCGCCGCGGGGAAACCGTAGCGCATTTGCGAGAGCAAGACCTTGTATGCAGCTTTTCCGGGCGGTGGGATGATTTCGCCCCGACCATTCCAAACTCACGAAAAGCTCTAAGGCCTTTATAGGGGCGACGTCCGTGTCTTGGAAGGCCTTGACCTCCGTGTCTTGGCCGGTACGCTCCATTTATCGGCGCGTTTCCCGCAAGACTTTAGCGCCTCTGAACCCTCTCACCACACGACACTCGAGTCATGCAGCAACGAGCGCCTGCGGCCGGTCTGCGACGGAACACGGGCGGGCCAAACCGGGCTTGCGGGGCATGTGTCATCATCAAGGAGAGGGGCCGGCCTCGGGCCAGTAAAGAAATGCGCCACAACTGGGACATTGCGGCGCACTCAAGGAGGGTAAGCATTCGTTGCGCGGGGTGCGGGACAACACCCCGGCACAGCAGGCAGCACAAATCTTGGGACTCTGCCCAGATGCTTACGGCTTCAACTATCGTCACTTGGACTATCGGCAGAAGAAGCGTGAATCTTTAGCTCCGGAGGCGATGGGGAAGACTTGTTTGCCGCGGTCTGATAAAATCAGGTGAACCCTTCGAGGCCAGCCGGAGTTCAACAGAAAAGAGTACTCAGGGATGAAGGTCTTGATCATCGGAGCAAAGGGTCAGCTCGGGTCCGAGTTGTGCCGTATGTTTCAAGAGGACTGCGAGGTCGTTGCCGCGGACCTGCCGGAACTCGACATTACGGACGCGAAGGGCGTCGAGGCCATCGTTTCTCACTGCGGGCCCGGCCTTGTCATCAATGCCGCCGCCTATACGGACGTTGAAGGGGCGCAGAACGATCGGCGGGGCGCATTTGACGTGAACGAAACAGGGGCCCGCCATGTGGCCGCCTCCGCGAAACAGGCCGGAGCGCCGGTCGTATATTTCAGCACGGACTACGTGTTTTTTGGCGCGCACGACAGAGAGGTCGAGCCTGAAGACCCCATCATGCCGCGTGGCGTCTACGCAGAATCGAAAGCAGCCGGCGAGGAAGCCACCCGCGCCGCCAATCCGAATCATTTCATCGTGCGGACCGCCTGGCTGTACGGGCCCGGAGGAAACAACTTCGTGGAGAAAATCCTGCGGGCCGCCGAGACGCAACCGGAGGTGACCGTCGTGCAGGATGAGGTAGGCTGTCCCACCCACACCTTCGATCTTGCCGAAGCGACGCGGGCCTTGTGCAGGACCACCGCATACGGGACCTATCACGGGGTCAACCGGGGATGTTGTTCGCGCTACGAATTCGCCCGCAAGATATTCAGCCTGGCAGGCGTGACGACACCCGTGATGCCCTGTACGATGGAGGAGTTCCCTTCCCAAGCGCCCCGGCCTGCCTTTTCCGCCCTCTCGACGCAACGGCTTACCAAGGCCTGCGGATACGTCATGCGTCCATGGCAGCAGGCCCTGGCACACTACATGGAGCGAAGGAAACAACGGATATGAAGCGAATCGTCGTGACCGGCGGCGCAGGATTCATCGGGTCGAATTTCGTACGATGCATGCTGGCTGCCTATCCCGATGTGCACATCGTCACCTTCGACAAGCTGACCTATGCGGGCAACCTCGACAATCTCAAAGGCATCGACGAACGCAGGCACACGTTCATCAAAGGCGACATCTGCGACAAGGAGGCTATCAGGGCGGCCATGAAAGGGTGCGGCGCCGTCGTAAACTTCGCGGCGGGCAGCCACGTGGATCGCAGCATCATGGGCGCGGACGACTTCATCGCTACAAACGTGGCCGGCGTGCACAACATCTGCGAGGCAGCCCGAGAACTCGATACGCCGCGGGTGCTCCTCGTCTCCACGGACGAAGTGTACGGCAGCATTGACGAAGGGTCGTTCACGGAACAATCGCCGCCCCGGCCGGGAAACCCCTATTCGGCGAGCAAGGCGGGCGGCGAACTGATCGCCCTGGCCCACTTCAACACGTTCGGCACCCCGATCATCATCACGCGGGGCTCGAATACCTACGGCCCGTATCAGTACCCGGAAAAGGTCCTCCCTCTCTTTGTGACCAACGCGCTGGATAACCAACCTCTGCCGCTGTACAGCGGCGGTGAAAACAACGTGCGAGACTGGCTTTACGTCGAAGACCACTGCCGGGGGATCGAGACGGCGCTCCACCGCGGCCGGCCCGGAGAGATCTACAATATCGCGGGCGGCAACGAGCGGCGAAACATCGTGCTCACGCACAAGGTCCTGGAACTGACCGGCAAGAGCCGGGAACTCATCCAGCTTGTGAAGGACAGGCCGGGCCACGACAGGCGGTATTCGATCGACGCGGCCAAACTTAGAGCCCTGGGATGGGCGCCACGGATGGATTGGGACGAGGGCATGGCCCTCACCGTCAAGTGGTACCGCGACAACGAGTGGTGGTGGCGAAAGATCAAGACCGGCGAGTTTCTGGAGTATTACCGCAAGCAGTACCAGGAACGGTAACCACCGGCAATCGGGGGCCGGGCCAGGCGGGCTCACAAGATGCCAGTTGCTGCCCAAACCGCCGGATAACACGACGATTGGGGAAACTCACACAGAGACACAACGGACACGGAGGAAATGGCGCCCGCGCCGAAGCGAAATCTGCTCAATGTCTCCGTTTATGATGCGGGGAATGCCGTCCCTCATTGAAGCCTCGCCGAAGTTGAGTACATAGCCGTGCCTGATACCCGTCAACCGCAGATAGGTCAACACCTGCCTGTGGTGCGCCTTCGTGACATTTTCCACGGATTTGAGTTCCACAAGAACAGGTATCTTCCACGATGAGGTCTGCACGAAACCCTTCGTCGAATTGGAGCCTGCGAAGCTCGATTGGGATGGGAACTTGCCGTGCCACGCGCCGACCCCGGCCTCCAGATCGCCTGCAAGCGCCGCTTCGTACACTGTTTCCAACGGCCCGGGACCCATCTCGCGATGAAGCGCCACCGCGCACGCCACAATGATGCTTCCTGTCTCATTCTGTTACGCAGGATTCAATCTTTGTGTTCTCCGTGTCTCCGTGTGAGTTCATTCCTGTCTTTATGGAGACAAGAAGATCCCTCCAGCGAGGGCTTTCTTATCCGGCCGATTGGGGTTGCTGCGCAGGATTCCTCCCCTCCCGGGGGAGAGGGCGGGGGGAGGGGGTTTCTTCTTGCCGTCGTTCGGATCTGCCGGACGGACGTCGTGCGGTACCGTCCCGATACCCGGATCGTGCAATTTAGCTTTTGCGTTGGTTCACGGGCGAAGGGTATAATCCGCTTCTTGCGTATGACATGCCTTTCGGCTTCAAACAGACTTTGTGACGAGGGACATAAACCGTGATTATCGTAATGGCCTCCCGGAAAAAGGAGGATATCGACCGCGTCGTCGAGAGAATTCAGGAGTTCGGTTATCAAGCGCATCTTATCGAAGGCGTCGAGCGCACCGTCATCGGGGCGGTCGGCGACGAGCGGGGCAAGGATCGCCTGCAATCCCTCGAGTCGCTTCCCGGCGTCGAGAGCGTCGTGCGGATTCTCAAGCCTTTTAAGCTTGCGGGGCGTGAACTCCGTAAGGAAGACAGTGTCTATCACGTGGGCAGCGCGCAGATTGGCGGGGGGCGGTTCTGCGTGATGGCGGGCCCGTGCTCGGTCGAGTCGCGCGAGCAGATCATAGAGACCGCCTGCCTGGTCAAGGAGTCGGGCGCCGCGGTGCTGCGAGGGGGCGCATACAAACCGCGCACGTCGCCGTACAGTTTCCAGGGTCTGGAAGAGGAGGGGCTGCACCTTCTGCAGGAGGCCAGTCGCGCAGCCGGCATGCCGTTCGTCACCGAGGTGATGAATCCTGAGCAGGTGCCGCTGGTCGAAGAACACGCCGACATCCTGCAGATCGGCGCGCGCAACATGCAGAATTTCGGCCTCCTGAAAGCGGTTGGGAGAACGCGCAAACCCATATTCCTGAAACGCGGCATGATGTCCACCATCAACGAACTCCTCATGTCCGCCGAATACATCATGTCCGAGGGAAACCACCAGGTCATTCTGTGCGAACGGGGCATCCGGACGTTCGAGACGGAAACCCGGAACACCCTTGACCTCAGCGCGGTGCCGCTGCTGAAAAAGTACAGCCACCTGCCGGTGGTCGTGGATCCCAGCCATGCCACCGGCCACTGGGAATTGGTGATTCCCATGGCGAGAGCTTCGGTAGCGGCCGGAGCGGACGGCATCATGGTGGAAGTCCACCCAAGACCGGCCGAGGCGTTCTCTGACGGCGCCCAGTCGTTGAAACCGGAGAAGTTCAAGAAGCTCATGGCCGAAATACAGCCCATTCTCAAGGCATTGGGAAAGACCTTGTAGCACGAATTGCAGAAGCGCGATGGCAAACGATGATATTCAAGAACTAGAGGCCTCCGGGGCGGGCGAAGCTGCCGAAGAAACGGAAGCGGCCGTAGACGAGACCTCCGCCGTGGAGGAGCAACCCTTCGAACGGCCCTGCGCGGAAGAGGAAGACGCTGCATGGGACGACGAGGGAGACGAGCTCGAACCCGTCGAGCAACTGGGCCGCGATGAGACCCGCGGCGTGCTGCATGCGCTTCTGTTTGTGTCCGACAAACCCGTCAGCGTAGACCGGCTCTCGGAAGCGTTGGGGAACGTCGACTACGACGTCGTGCGGAACCTGCTTGCGGAACTGCGCGAACAACTCGAGGAGCGGCATGCGCCGTATGTGTTGCGGGAGATCGCCGGAGGTTACCAACTGGCGACGCGCAGCGAGTTCGCGCCCTACATCCGCCGCATGTTTCAGATCAAGAAACGCAATCGATTGTCCAAGGCCGCACTGGAAACGCTGGCCATCATTGCCTACAAGCAGCCGTGTACCCGCGCCGACGTGGAAAGCATCCGCGGGGTAAGCGTTTCCTATGCCTTCGAGATCTTGCGCGAGAAGCGCCTCATTAAGGTGGCGGGCGTCGCGGAAACGGTGGGACGCCCGAAGATTTACCGCACCACCGACGAGTTTCTTGCCCACTTCGGCATCAAGAGCCTCAAAGAGCTGCCAACCATCAAGGAATTGCGCGAAACCGTGTAACCGGCGCGAGGGACATTCGGTGTTCGTATCACAAAGACGTTTGCTTGTGTCAGCATTCACCCGCACATGCCCCGGCGCCCGGCGTAGCGGGGTATGACCATGCGCTTGCAGAGGTATCTCGCGCTATGCGGCGTCGCATCGCGGCGCGCCTCCGAGAAGCTGATCCGGGAAGGACGGGTCACCGTCAATGGCGTGGTTCCCGCCATTGGCTGTGAGATCGAGCCCGACGCCGACGACGTACGTGTGAATGAGAAACCCATCCGGCGCGAGAGGCCTGCGTATATCCTTCTCAACAAGCCGGAGGGAACCGTCACCACGGCCCAAGACACCCACGGCCGGAAAACCGTGATGGACCATCTCGCGAGTGTGCGCACCCGCGTTTATCCGGTAGGCCGGCTCGATTTCGACGTTAGCGGCGTTCTGTTGCTGACAAATGATGGCGAGCTGGCCCAGCGGCTGACCCATCCGAGATACGGCGTGCCCAAGTCGTATGTGGTTACGGTAAAGGGGCACGTGACCCGGGAAACCCTCGACAAGCTCGCGTCCGGCGTCTCGCTTAGTGACAGCCGTACCGCGCCAGCCGACGTAGCGATCCTGTCGCGGCAAAAAGACAAGACACGTGTGCGGCTCACCCTCCGCGAAGGCCGCAAACACGAAGTGAAGCGCATGTGCGCGGCGGTGGGTCATGATGTGACCAAGCTCCGGCGCGTTCAGTTCGCAGGCATCGAGGTGGGACGCCTCAAACCGGGGGAATGGCGGTGGCTGCGCGCCGAAGAGGTGGCCCGTCTGCGCCGGCTGGTCAGGCTTCCTTAAACGCGTCCAAAACACTCACTTCGGCACGAAATAGCGCTCCTGGCCCACTTGAATGCCGATCCCGTGAAGACTGACGCCGATGAGCCGCGCATTCGTGCCGGGGATAAACTCATTCAACACAACGCGGCTGAAATTGATCATGGCAGACGGTTGAGGCCGGTATTTCGAAGGACGCCCCACGACATTCACGGTAATCTCCGGCAATTGAAGACGGCGCCGCTCGGAATCCGTCAATTCCGGCAAGGTCATGATATCCACTTCACCAGAAGGGGTATCCTGAGAGATCGTGGGCGTCTTCCGCGAGACAGGCGCCGCAACCGGCTCGGCTGCTTCCGCTGTGTCTGGATAGGCGGGAGCGGGCTCGGGCAGCGTATCCGTCGACGCGGCCATAGCATGCTTTGGCGGCGCGGCCGGGGCAGCCGGCGTATCGGGAACCACAACTTCCGGCTCCCATGGCGGCGCCGGTTCCGCGGGAGCCGGCCCAGGCGCGGGAGTGGGCGTGATGACAGCGGACGTCTCTGCCGCGACGGGTGGCGGCGGGACAATCTCCGCGACGGGCGCGGGTTCCACCAGTGTCGCGCCGGCAGCATTCTCAGCGGGAGATGTCGAGCTCGAAGCGGCTTCCGTCGCTGTCGGCCCATTCGACGGGGATGGTGCGGGGTCGCCAGTCGCAAGGGCCGGGGAAGCAGTGGCTTGGTGGGCGACAGTCTCTACGGATTCCGCCGCCCCTGACGAGAGCGCCGGCCGCACGATGGTTTGGGTTTCCGCGACGGGCTGAATCGGCGCCACCGCCGCCATGGGCTGCTCCTGATAGGCGGAACGCGCGCTCCCGTCGAACAAGCTGGCTTCATTCCTGAGATGAAGTGTGACCACCGCAGCCCCGCCTGAAACGGCCGCGACAACGGCTACGAAGGCCACGCTCAGCGCCAACGCATTGAGGGGAGTCCACGGCGACCGCAGCTTGCGTGCGCCATTCGCGGCGGTTCGCCCGGTCAACTCGTCCTCGATATCCAGGTCGTCGAACCCGCGCGCCAGCGCATCTTCCGCGGCATTGCGCTCCTCTTCCGCCTTGTTGAGCGCATCAAGAATCGAACTCATCCGTCTTCCCCACGCGCGGGCCCGGCCTCGTCGCTGCTATGAGGCACGAGCGGCGCCCCCGTATAAAGCGGAGCTGTCACCTCCTCACGCGTCTTTTGCGTTTCCTTCCCATATACCTCCTCCGCCAACAGCGCTTCAACGTCGCGCGAGGGCGGAGATGGCGGCAAATCTCCCTGCTGGGGCAAGTCTACCACAGTCACCAGAGGCACCGTCGTCTCCGGCGCCTTTTCCTGCGCATCCTCCGGCGCCACCGAGTCCACGGTTCCTGCGGCAGCCTCTTCGATTTGTTCCGGCGCCGGCGCGGGCGCGGCGTCGGAGGGCGTTTCTGATACGGCGGCCTCTGCGTTTGTGTTACCCGAATCCGCGGGCGCGGGCAACTCCTGCCCTGATGCTGTCTCGCTTTCTTTCACCTGCATGGTCTCAACAGAAGGTGACGGCGTTTCCGGAGGCGGGGAGGGCGCATCGTCCGAACCAGGCGCCGCATCGTCCGAACCAGGCGCACTCGCGGTTTGAACCGGACTGACCGCGCCCCTCTTGTCCAGCGCCGGCGTTGGAAAATCCGCAAGCCAACTGCACAGAACCATCCGCACCTGGCGGCCGGCTTTCCCGTCCTGCTTCAATGCTGTTTCGGACTGCAACCTCGACACGGCTCTCGTCGTCGCAGCGTCGTAAATGCCGGTCAATTCGCCCTCGTAACGGCCGAGCTGGCGCAGGCGGTGCTGAAGTGCGCGCACCTGGTCGCCTTGCATGTCCGGTTTCAATACTTCGGCGTCCGGCGCCGGGTCGCGCCAGAGTACGGCGGCTTGCGCAAGATAGGTCTTGGCAAACTCTTCGCGCGGCACAAGCGCGGTCTTCCCGCTTCCGGTCGAGCAGCGAATGTTGCCTTCTTCGAGCGAGAGCAGCGCAAGCCAAAACACCTTGTCTCCCGTACCCACGCGCACGAAGGCGGGAAGATTCAACGCCTCCAACTCGGTCAGACTGGGCGTCAACGGCTCCACCGTGAAACCGTAGGCCGAGGCAAACTCGCCAATATACCGCACACCGTCTCCCGCAGGCGCATCGGCAAGAAGCGCCATGCCCCAAGCCTGTAACAGGCTCGATGCAGCCGTTTTCAGGGCTTCCGCCGGGTCCAAACCATGAAGCTGTTCCACAAAACTCTGTGAGGGACCCTCGGCTTGAGGTGAGGACAGCTCTTCCGCGGACGCTGCGGCTGGAGGCGCGGCATCGGCAGCGTCCTTCGCTTCGATCGCCGGGGCCTCCGGCGGCGGCGCATCGGCCACGACCTCAGCGGCAGGGAGAGCGTTATCCGCCAAAGACCCGGACTCGTCCGGGGCCGCGGCGGACGCCTCGTCGCGGGGCACCACGGCGGCAACCAGCGCAATGGCGTCAAGAACGCCCGGTTTCCGGGGAGGCGGCGTTTCCTCGACGGGTTTCGAGGCATCTGGAACAACCGCCGCGCCGGAAGTCTGCCCATCAATTCCTTTCTCGGGAACGGGTGCGGGAGCAGGCTCGGACGGGACAGGACTGACCGTCTCCGACGTTTCAGTTTCCGCCACGGTGTCTTGGGGTTCGGGTGCGGGCTCGGATGCGGGCTCCGTTACGGGCTCGGGCTCCGTTGCGGGCGCGGGTTCTCCCGCGGGCGCGGATTCCGTTGCGGGCGCGGATTCTTGGGGTGGTTCAGGCGCTTCCGCCTTTAAGGCCACAACCTCCGGCTCGGGAGCTGACTTGGCTTCCGCGACCGGCATGACCCCTTCTGACCCTTCAAACCCTTCTGACCCTTCAAACTCTTCAAACCCTTCCGATCCGTCCCCTGGCTCGGACGACTCCCCGGGGGTTGCCAGCGCGGGCTCGGTCCTTTCGACGGCCGTTTGCGCTGGAGCCGGCCCCGCAGCGGGCGGAGCTGGCGGACTATTCAACAGGGCCACCAGCGAATCCAGCCGCCCGGCCAATGGCGAAATGATGAAGAGCCCCACCAGCACGATGAGCGCCGCCGCGCCCGCCAGGCGCGGGGTCGGCACGTACCGGCTGAGAAAACTTGTGCTCTTCCTGGCCCGGACCCGCTGGCCCCGGATTTCACGGGCAGCTTGTTTCACCAAGCCCCGGGTGATGTCGCGCGTCTCCTTGGCGTATCCGATAAGCAGCGCGCGATCGCATATCGCATTGATGACCCGCGGCGTGCCCTTCGAGTGCCGGTACACGCTCTTGATGGCGCTGCGCGTGAAGCGCACCTTCCGCATGCCCCCCGCGATACGAAGCCGGTAGGCGATGTATTGAAGGGTCTCCTTCTCGCCCAGGGGCTTGAGATGGTAGCGCGCCGTGATTCGTTGGTTGAGCTGCCGCAATTCGGGCAACTCGAGATGCTCTGCCAACTCCGGCTGGCCGATAAGCACGATTTGGAGCAGCTTCTGGCGCTCGGTCTCGAGATTCGACAACAACCGGATTTGCTCGAGCACCGGGGGCGTCAGGTTCTGGGCCTCATCGATTACCAGCACGCAATTCTTGTTCTTGGAATGACGGTCTAGAAGGTAGGTGTTGAGTTCGTCGATCAGGCCCTTAACCGAAATCGCCCGAGACCGGATCCCGAAATCCTCGTTGATCTTACGCAACAACTCCTCGGGCGACAGGCACGGATTGAAAATGAACGCCAACTCCACGTCCTGATCGAGTTGGCCCAGCAACGACCGGCAAATAGTCGTCTTGCCTGTCCCGATCTCGCCCGTAACCATGATGAACCCGACGCGGTTCCGAATCCCGAAAATCAAATGCGCGAATGCCTCTTTGTGCATCTCGCTGAGATACAAAAACCGGGGGTCCGGGGTCAGGTTGAACGGTTTTTCACGCAGCCCGTAAAAGGTCTCGTACATGCCGCCCCCAAGGACCTGCATCTCCAGGTATTTCTTGACAACTGAGCATATCACGGGAAGCGGTGGCAGTCAACGCAACCCGGCATGTCAAACGCCACCCGTCGCACGCCCGCATCGAATTTTGACACTCGGAATCGGCGTTTCTATAATGCCGGTTTCCATTTGTTCAAAATCTGGCACTCCGGTTGGGATATAGAGAACCATGGACGCTTATGATCGCATCACGGTAGGCCTTTCTTTCGACGACGTGCTGATTCGCCCCGCGAAATCAGAAGTGCTTCCTCGAGACGTCGACACCACCACGCGCCTGACCCACAACATTTCCCTGAATATTCCGCTCCTTAGCGCCGCCATGGACACCGTGACCGAGGCGCGTCTGGGAATCGCCATCGCCCAGGAGGGCGGCTTGGGCATTATCCATAAGAATCTCAGTATCGACGAACAAGCCTCGGAGGTCGACCGCGTCAAACGGTCCCAGGCGGGCATCATCACCTCGCCGATCACGCTGCGCCCCCACGACACCGTGCAGGAGGCCGAAAACCTCATGGCGCGGTTTCACGTGTCCGGCGTGCCCATTGTGGATGAGAACGGCAAGCTCGTCGGCCTCCTGACTAATCGCGACCGCCGCTTCCTGGAGAATCTCGACGTGCCGATCGAGTCCGTGATGACCAAAGACCATCTGGTAACGGTACCCCCCGGCACGACACTGGAAGCCGCTAAGGAACTGCTCCACAAGCATCGCATCGAAAAGCTGCCCATTGTCGAAAAGGACGGCACCCTCGTCGGATTGATCACCATCAAGGACATTATCAAGGCCCGCGATTACCCCGCCAGCTGCAAAGACGCGATGGGCCGATTGCGCGCCGGCGCCGCCCTCGGTGTCGGACCTGGCGAGCTGGACCGCGCACGGGCGCTCGTCGACGCGAACGTGGACGTGCTGGTCGTGGACACCGCGCACGGGCACACGAAACTGGTCATTGAAACGGTGCGCCGCGTCAAGGAGACGTTCCCCCAGATTGATTTGATCGCGGGGAACGTCGTGACCCGCGAGGGTGCGACAGACCTGATCGACGCCGGCGCGAACGCCATAAAGGTGGGCGTTGGCCCCGGCTCGATCTGCACCACGCGGGTCATCGCGGGCGCCGGCATGCCTCAGTTGTCCGCAATCATGGAAGTGGTCGCCGTGGCGCGCGAACGCAATATCCCGGTTATCGCGGACGGGGGCATCAAGTATTCCGGCGATATCGTGAAAGCCATCGCCGGCGGCGCCGACAGCGTCATGATCGGCAGCCTCTTCGCCGGGACCGCCGAAAGTCCCGGTGAGACCGTCCTCTACGAGGGCCGCACATACAAAGTTCACCGCGGGATGGGCTCGGTCAAGGCCATGCAGCGCGGCAGCAAAACACGCTATATGCAATTTGACGAGGACCCCGGCAAGTTGGTGCCCGAGGGTATCGAAGGGCGCGTGCCGTTCCGGGGGCCCCTGGCAGATTACGTGCACCAGCTGGTGGGCGGGTTGCGCTCGGGCATGGGGTATTGCGGGTGCCGCACCATCGCGGAACTCCAAACCAAAACGCAATTCGTCCGCGTGACGGCGTCCGGCATTCGCGAGAGCCATCCCCATGACATCACCATCACCGAAGACGCCCCCAATTACCAGGTCCCCAGGTGAGCCGCATGCAGGCCGAGCGCAACCCCGTCGTGGTGCTGGATTTCGGGGCGCAATACAGCAAGCTGATCGCGCGACGCGTGCGCGAAAGCCGTGTGTTCAGCCTTATTCTCCCCTACAACACCTCCATCGAAGTGCTGCGCGGTCTCGAGCCCGGCGCGATCATTTTCAGCGGCGGCCCGGCCAGCGTGCATGCCGAGGGCGCTCCGTTGCCCGACCCCGAGGTGTTCGATCTAGGCGTGCCCATCCTGGGCATCTGTTACGGCGTCCAGTTATTTGCCCACATGCTCGGCGGCAAGGTGACTCGTTCTGATAAGCGCGAGTACGGCATTGCTCATCTCGCTCAAACGGGCGGCGGCGCGCTGTTCAAAGCGGTACAGCCGAGAACACAGGTCTGGATGAGCCACGGCGACGCCGTCACCGCGCTTCCCCCGGGGTTCGAGGTGCTGGGCACGACCGAGAACTGCCCCTACGCGGCCATTGCCGACCCGGCGCGCAGACTGTACGGCGTCCAGTTCCATCCGGAGGTCGTTCATACCCCCGAGGGGGCGGCGATCCTGGCCAATTTCCTCCACGGGATTTGCGGGCTCTCGGGCAAATGGACCATGGGCTCGTTCATTGAGGAAGAGATCGCCCGTATCCGCGCGCAGGTGGGCGGACGGCATGTGCTGTGCGGATTGAGCGGCGGAGTGGATTCCAGCGTAGCGGCCATGCTTATCCATCGCGCCATCGGCAACCAGCTCACCTGCGTCTTCGTGAATAACGGACTGTTGCGGAAAGGCGAAGCCGGCCTGGTTCAGAGGGTGTTCCGCGACAACTTTCACGTCGACCTGCGCTACGTCGATGCCGAGACCCGGTTCCTCGCCGCGCTGGCGGGCGTGAGCGACCCCGAGCAAAAACGCAAGATTATCGGCAACCTCTTTATCGATGTGTTCGAGGAGGAAGCCCGCAAGATCGGGGACGCCGAGATCCTGGCCCAGGGCACGCTGTACCCCGACGTGATCGAAAGCGTTTCCGCGACCGGCGGCCCCTCCGTAACCATCAAGAGCCATCACAACGTCGGCGGTTTGCCCGGGAAAATGAAGATGGAACTCCTCGAACCATTGCGCGAGCTTTTCAAAGACGAAGTTCGCGCCCTCGGCCGCGAGTTGGGCCTGCCGGAGGAGATTGTCGGCCGCCACCCCTTCCCCGGGCCAGGACTCGGGGTTCGGTGCGTCGGCCCCGTGACCAGGCAGCGCCTGGATACCCTGCGCGACGCCGACGCCATCTTCATCGAGGAAATCAAGCAGGCCGGCCTCTACGACGAAATCTGGCAGGCGCTGGTGTGCCTGCTTCCCGTTCGAAGCGTAGGCGTGCAGGGAGATGAGCGCACGTATGAGGAAGTGTGCTCGCTGCGCGCGGTGACGTCCGAAGACGCCATGACCGCCGACTGGTTCCGGTTCCCGCCGGAGGTCTTGCAGCGCATCGCCAACCGGATCTGTAACGAGGTGCGGCACGTCAACCGGGTGCTGTACGATATCACCTCGAAACCGCCTGGCACCATCGAGTGGGAGTAGCCGCGCCCCGGCGCGGGGTCAGTCCCAATCCATGGTCTCGAGATGGCGGCGCAAATGGCCCGCAGTGCGAAATTTCTTCACAATCAGCGACCGCTTGAGCCCGCAGCAGATCGCCTTGATCTCAGGCCGGTGCGAGGCGTACCGCTTCGCGCCCCCGATGGCGTCGTAGAAGAGACGGATAGCCGAGCATACGTCGTCTTCGATGTGCTCGCGGGTGCGCCGTCCCCAGTGATACATGTCCACCAGTTTCACGTCGAATCCAAGGCCCTTGCGCCGGACCATCACGTTTTCGAGATGCAGGTCGCCGTGATATTCGCCCCGGCGGTGAATCTGCTCGAGGCCCGCCGCGATAGGGTGCAGAAGATGCAGTCCCTCGAAGGATTGAAGGCACTTGCCCGGTTGCCGGGCGATAAGCGCCGGAAGCAACTCTCCCTGGACGTACTCGCTGACCAGAAACGTGATCTTCGTTCCGCGGTACACAAAGGTGTCTTGCGTGTGATATTGGATCAGGATTGGGCAGTCGCGAAGCTTGTCGAGCTTGGTCGCGTAGAACCGCACGGCCCGGTTCGCGGGATTGCGCTGGGGGAAAAAGAGTTTCGCGGCCCGCTCGATGCCGGTCGCGATTTCCGTGACATGATAGACCTCGCCCTCCCAGCCATACCCCAGCATGGGCCCAAGAATATACTTGGCCCCCAGACGGCGTCCGGGCTCAAGATTGAACCGTTCTATCGAGAGCGCACCCGAAGACATACCGCTGGTGATTCTCTCTTTCCGGCGCCCAACCCACTCGCAGCCACAAGAATTCTACGCAAAGGGCAGGGCTCTTGAAAAGACCCCTTGCATTGGCACGCAGGAGCTTCGTCAAGCCCCCGGAAGAATGACGGAAACCGCGCTTCCCGTACCAGGAATACGCTTGACCTCGGCCCGGCCGCGGTGAATGGCTATGTTGTGGCGCCGTATCGGTTCGGGCATCTACGACTCCCGGGCGGCATCCGCGAGGTAATCCTCGGGGCGGTGCCGGACAATAGCCCCCTCGACCAGATAAATGACGTCTTCCGAGATATTCGTCGCCAAGTCGGCGATTCGTTCGAGATGCCGCGAAACGCTCAGCAGGTGGCTGAGCGAGTCGATATCGCCGGGGTGCTCATGCATGCTCTGCTTCACCAGCCCGTACATTTCCCGGTTCAGGGCGTCTACTGCGTCGTCATCGGCGCATACCTTGCGCGCCAGGCCGGGCGACAGATTCACGAGCGAATCAAGGCTCCACTTGAGCATGTCTTGCACCTTGTCCGCCATCGACGCAAAATCGAGATGCACCTTCACCGGCGGCTGTTCGGAAAGGTACAGGCCGCGCTCCGCGATGTTCACGGCCTCATCCCCGATCCGCTCGAGATCGTTGTTGATTTTGAGAACGGCGATGATGAAGCGCAAATTGATCGCAACCGGCTGGTAGAGAGCCAGAGTCTTGAGACACTCTTCCTCGATATCCACCTCGAGTTGATCAATGGCGTCGTCGTTGGCAATGGTCTGCTTCGCCACTTCGCCGTCGCGTGCGATCACCGATTGCACCGCGAGCCGGACGTTCTCTTCAACGCGCCCGCCCAGCACAAGAATGTTCTTCTTGAGGCTCTTGATCGCCTTCTCCAGATGTATTGACATGGCATTCTCCTCGATTATCCGAACCGGCGTGTTACGTAATCGTCCAGAAGGGGGATATAACCGATGTGCTCCATGTGTTCGTCCGTCTGCATCCCTCGATCCTGCGTCATCAGTACCTGTCCTTTCAGCTTCCTGGCGATGCGCTCGCCTGGAATGGCAGCCGTCACGCTCAGGACCAGCACAAGCGCCAAATGCACAAGAACCATACCAGATTGTACCTGGCGAATCTCATTGACCGCCTGATGCCTCGCGACCCGGCTGTGACCGGGGCACGGCTGTGACCGGGGCACGGCAGCGCCGGCATCGGGTAGTCAAATGCTGAACAGGTTCGAGCGCTTGCCCCGGGTCCGCAACCGTCGTGAAGAATGACCTGCGCGGTCTCGCCCGCCACGAATCAACCCCATAATGACGGGCTCCAATAGCGCGCCCCAAGGCCCTATAACCCACCAAAGGCCAATGACTTGCGCAGGACGTCGATTGCCGGTGCGGGACACGCGATGCCCGGCTGCATCACGTCCCTCTTGTTCTTGATGCCGCCCGCTCAGTAGCATGAGCTCAAATTCAACGGCGCATCCAGGAGAAACGCTATGAAGGTCCACGCCGTCCTGTGTCTTTTTGCAGCATGCTGCGGCACTGCCTTTGCCCAGACCACCGAGTGGCAAGTTGACCTCGGCGCCCCGGCCGAGGCGCCCACCCTCCTCCCCAGCGCGTCCAATCCCACGGGGCTGGTCATTGCGGCCGGCGACGAACTTCTCCGTCTCGACGGCCGCGGGAACGTGGTATGGCGCCTGAAGCAACACGCCGCACTCGGAACTCCCGCAACCGTGGCCTCCCTCGACGGCGACGGCGCTCCCGAGATTCTCGCCGCGACCATCGACGGCGAGGTCCTCTGCCTCGAGGAATCCGGCGAGCTGCGCTGGCGGTTCCCCACCGGGTCGCCCCTGGGAGGATTCGAGTGCCTCGTCGCGGCCGATGTCATCGACGAGCCGGGCGTCGAGGTGGTCTTCGGGTTCAACGACGGATGGCTCAACTGCCTGAACGCCAAGGGTGAACTGATGTGGCGGTTCTTTGGCGACGCGTTCCGTGTCGGAGGCATTGCCGCCGGCGACGTGGACGCCGACGGCGCCGCCGAGCTCGTCTACGGCACCGACAACGGCCACCTCTACTGCCTGTCCGGTTGGGGAGAGGTCGAGTGGCGATATGCCGAGCGCGCGCCGTATGGCCGGTCCGGACCCAACATCGCCGATCTCGACGGCAACGGGCGCGCCGAAGTCCTCATCACCCGCAGCAACGTGGGCAATGCCACCTGCCTCATCGCGGTGGACGGACCCACGGGCAACCTGCTTTGGCGCACCAGCGATCTCATGCAGGGATATATCTCAAATGCCATCGTCAATTTCAGCAACAACAACCGCTACCAGGTCATTCACGCCGACAAGGGCAACCATGTCTACTGCGAAAACCCTGACGGCTCCCGCCGGTGGATGGTCGAACTCGACGGGCGCGGCATCTTCTGGGCCCCCGCCGCCGCTGACATCGACGGCGACTCCTACATCGAGGTCGTCACCGGCATTCGCGGCCAAGCCCGCGAATCCGGCGCCTGCCTGTTCGTTCTGGGCCAGGACGGCACCGTCGACGGCGCGCTGAACCTGGGCAGCGATGCAAACGCCGGGCCCGCCATCGGCGACATCGACGGAGACGGAGATCTCGAGGTGGTCGTGGCCGCCGGAGGCCCCGCGCGCATTCAGGCTATCAGTTGGAATCAGGGCGGGCGCGTAGCCTGGCCCTCGTTGCGGGGCGATTCGGCGATGACCGGAACCGCCGCCAACGTGCCTGCGGGCGCCCCCGTAACCAAGCCCGAACCCATACGCACGCCCCGTGCGCCCACTTCACTCCTGTGGGGAGAGAATGAGTTCCGCCATCCTCTCCCGGAACCAGCGCAAGACGGCTGGTTCGTCGAGGTTTCCATACAACCCGAGAGCGGCCCGCGCCAGACCCGCATCCGCGACCTGCGGGAAGGCGCTCGGGAAGCGCTCCTGACCGTCGAGACGCAGCACGGCGGGCCTCACGGCGTCAAGGCCCTTCTCCACCAAAAACCGGGCGAGAATCCCGCCGTCCTGCTGGCCGCGTCCATGGATACGCTACCCCCGGACATGTGCGGCATGGGCGAAGTCACGGCCGCGTGCGCTGAAGCGGAAGCGGCAGCGCAACGCGTTGGCGCCGATGTCTCGGGCCTGCGGACCCTCTATGACACGCTCGATGCCAGGACGCGCGCCGTGGCGGCCGCGGCTGAACAGGGTAAACCCCCTCACGAAATCGCCGGCATGGCCGCCGAACTCCGCAAGCAGGCGCGGTTCCTGCAGCGCTCGGCCAAGGTCTTGACGGACCTGCGGAACGAGGGTGATACGGGCGTGTTCGTGTTCTGGCGCGACCCCAACCCCTGGGATCCCTTCGACCCCTTCGAAGTTGAAACGGACCTCGCCATGCGGGAACCCATCACCATCCACGCCTTCGCCAACGAGTTCGAAGACGCCGCGCTGACATTGCTCAACACGACCGCCGGGGCCTTGACCGTCCGATGCACCTTTCAGAAGCCCAGCCTGGGACAACAGCGCCCGCAACCGGCCCCGGACCTCGCCGCGCACGTCACCCTGCGACGCCCCGTGCCCATTGCGACAACCATGAACGAGCAGGTCTACGACGCGCTACCGCAGCTCGACCGCTCGCAGACGCTGACCCTCCAACCGGGGTCGGCCACACAGCTCTGGCTGGTCGTGGATACCCACGGTCTCGAGCCCGGCGCGCACGAACTCACCCTATACCTCGGAAGCCTCACCAGACCGGCCTCCATTCGCGAAATCCCCCTGCGTATTGAGGTCTGGCCCGTTGCGTTGCCCGGCGATGTCTTCGTCAAAATGAACTGGAGCGGCATGGATGCCGGCAGCGTGTCCGAGCAGGTCGTGCAGGACATGCTCGACCACGGCGTCTCGTGCATCTATGGTCCGTCGCTCCCGGCCGTCCCGGTGGACGCATCGGGCAATCTGTCGGGCGACATTGACTGGTCGCATGTCGATGCCACGCTGGCACGCGTGCCCAAGCATTTCTTCATGCTCTGGGGCGGGCCTCCCGCGCGCCGCTGGCCCGAGGGCATCAACCCGTCCGAGGACTCCGACGCCTATTTCGCCGGGTTTAAGACCGCCATCGATGTGCTCGCGAACCACCTGCTCGAAAAGGGGCATCCCCGCGAACGATGGGCGTTCTACCCCATCGACGAGCCATGGAACACGGGATTTGGCGAAATCCCCAGGCTCAAGGCCTTCTGCGAAATGGTCAAACGCGCCGACCCCCAAGCCCAGGTCTACACCGACCCCGCCGGGCTGGTGAGAGCCGAGTATCTCGCCGAGTTCAAAAACCTCATCGACATCTGGCAACCCGAGTTCAACATCCTCAAACGCGACCCCGCGCTCGTGACCTGGTTCCAGGAAAATGCCAAACACTTCTGGACATACAATGCCATGGGTCCCGGCCGCGACCTCCTGCCGCTCGGCCATTACAGAGCGCTGGGATGGTCCGCATGGGACTTGGGCGTCGAGGGGCTCGGATATTGGGTCTACCGCACGATGGACATCTGGTGGCCCGTTGAAGGAGGCGATTACGACGCCGTCTACCAGAACGGCGAAGAGGTCGTGCCCTCCCGCCGCTGGGAAGCCGACCGCGACGGAGTCGAAGACTACCGCGCCCTCCATGTGCTCTCGAGCGAGATCTCCGCTGCCAGACAAGCCGGCCGCGGCGCCGCGGCCGATGACGCCCAGCGATTGCTCGACGAAGCCGTCGACGCCGTTGTCGGATGGCATATGAAGAACATCGACGAGATCACCATCTGGACGCGCGAGTACGACATCGAACTCGAACTGTTTCAAACGTACCGCGCCAAGATCGCCGCTATGATCCAGCGCCTTCGCGAAACAAAATGATGTCGAGAAGAGCACAAAATGCCGGAATTGGGGAGACAACTGCATGAAAATCGGAATTATCACTGCATCGCTGCCTATGGACACCAAGACGGGACTGCGGAAAGCCAGGGAGCTGGGCGCCCACGGAGTGCAGCTCTGGATAGTCGACAACGACCTCGATCCCCGCAATCTCACGCAGAGCGGGCGCGAGGAACTCGTCGATTACATGGCCTCGCTCAACCTCGAACGGTCGGCCCTGTGTGGCGATATCGGCGGATTCACCGACCTCTCGAAGGTCGATGAACGCATTGCCCGCACCAAACAGATGTTCGACCTCTGCGTCGACCTCAAGACACCCATCCTGACCACCCACATCGGCGTCGTCCCCGCCGACCCGCTCAGCCGCGAATATGACGCTCTGCTCGGGGCCGTACGCGAAATCGCTGAATACGCCGCGAACCGCGATTGCTGTTTCGCCACCGAGACGGGGCCCGAACCCGCCGAGACCCTGGCGGCCTTTCTCGAGCGCGTCAACAGCGGCGGCGCCAAGGCCAATTACGATCCCGCAAACCTGGTCATGAGCGGATTCAACCATCTCGAGGGGCTGTACGCCTTGGGCACGTACGTCGTCCACACCCACGCCAAAGACGGTATCGCGCATTCCATTGCCGAAAAAAAGGAGGTCATGGAGGTCCCCCTCGGAAAAGGCGATGTGGACTTTCCCCGCTACCTGCACATTTTGCGCGAAGAATTGGGGTACACCGGCTACCTGACCATTGAACGCGAATGCGGCGACGACCCCATCGCCGACATCGCCGAGGCCATCGCATTCCTGAAACGCCAGCCCGGCGTCGAGCGTTAGGGCCGGCACGCGGTCCTCCAGGCGAGACGAAAGGCCTGAACAAGGGCTCTCTTACACCTGAATTGCACCGTGTACCACGCCCTGTCACAATGCCCAAGACCGCAAAAAGTGACAGATTCGAGGTGGCGGCAATCATGAAATGGCTCTCAATACTGTGTGCGAGTATTCTTGCAATGCCCAGCGCATCGGGGGACGACACGGGAATGAACGTGCACTGCTCGGCTACCCGCGGCACTGTGCTTCTCGACGGCGCGGAATGGGCAACCTTCACTCTCCCCGAGCTCGGCGGCGGCCTCCTTCCCGCCGTCGAACAGACCGGCGACGGCGGCTGGCAACGCATCCGCCTCTCCTGGGACCTGCCGAAAAGCATCGCCCAGGACGAAGCCGCCGTGCGCTTCGCACTGGCCTTTGAGCCCGATTTCTGGTGGGCGCCCCACCTTTCTCCCAACGACGGCGACTGCATTGCCCAACATGTGTTTCGTTCGCCCGCGCTCATCGCTGTGCGCGAGCATGACGTGTTCGTTGTCGTGCCCGATCTCGATTTGTGCGGCCAGAACCCCAGCGCGCCCTGGTTTCTCGACTTCGATGCTCCCGCCAACACCCTGTGGCTTGGCATGGGCAAGACGAAGATTACCGAGCACGTCCATTACGTCAAAGCGCCCGGCATGAACCTCGGCCCCGGCAAAGTCCAACTCGGTTTCTACGTCACTGCCTACCGTGACGAGAACGAGCCAGTCAACCCCTGGGGACGCGTCGCGCCCATGCTGTGGGACCGCTGGGCCAAGCCTCTATACCGCCGGGGCGAACCTGCCCGCACCCCCCTCGACGCTTATGTTAAACACACCTACCGCTGGGCCCTCGGTGCCTGGCGCGGCGCTGTCTGGCAGGAATTCGAACTCGACGGCGCGCGGGTCGGCGCGCCCGCCTTCATCGTCAACGTCACGCAATCGCCCAACTACCCCGGAGAACCTTCCCTGCGCGAATTCCTCTCGATCTGGAACCAGGCGTGGTTTTCGTCGCTGCGCAGCGCCTCGGGGCTCATGCGCTACGCCCAGCGCACCGATGACGCCGACCTGCGCGACGCCGCTCGAATGACCAAGGAGTTTGCCCTCAAAGCCCCCATCCGAAACGGCTTCTTCCCCGCGGTTTACCGCACCGAAATGGAGGAGAGCGAGGTGGGCGGAGAAAAGGTCGCGCGCTCCCGCGGATGGAATACCGGCTACTGGACGAATTCGAACCGTGTCCCCTGGGAACGCGGCGTCAAAGACACCTGGTACCACGTCCTCGACGCGAGCTGGACCTGCCTCCTCATGCTCCGCTGGCACGAGGACATCGAATCCGACGTGCGTCTCGCCGGCTACGCCCGGCAGTACGCCGCAAGACTGCTTACACTCCAGGACGAACGCGGTTTCTTCCCCGCATGGCTCGAGCCCGAAACACTCGAACCCGCCGAAGTGCTCAGAGATTCTCCCGAGACCTCGATGAGCGCCACGTTCCTCCTCAAACTCGCCGAGGTCACCGGCGACAACGCCTACCGCGCCCCGGCGCTCAAAGCCCTCGACGCCGTCCTTGAACACGTTGCCCCCGCAGGCCGCTGGGAAGATTACGAGACCTACTGGTCCTGTTGCGGATGGGGCAAAAAGGAATTCCTGGGGAAACGCATCCCCCGCAACGCCATGTACAAGCAGAACACCCTTTCGATGTTCTGGACCGCCGAGGCGTGCCTCGAAGCCTACCGCGCGACAAAGAACCCGCGTTACCTCGCCTGGGGCCGCCGAACGCTCGACGAGCTCTCCATGTTCCAGCAGATCTGGCAGCCGCCGTACATCTACGTGCCCGCGCTCGGCGGGTTCGGCGTCATGAATTTCGACGGCGAGTGGAACGACTCCCGCCAGACCCTGTTCGCCGAATTGTTCATGGAATACTACAAAGAATCCGGCGAACCATACCTCTTCGAACGCGGGGTCGCCGCGCTCAAAGCGGGATTCGTCATGATGTACTGCCCCGAGAATCCCACGGTGAAAACCCTGTGGGAGAAAGTCTGGCCGTTCTTCGGTCCCGAGGATTACGGCTTCACCATGGAAAACTACGGTCACGGCGGCGCAACCAGCCCCGGCGGCGAAGGCATGGGCAACTTTACCATCTACGACTGGGGCAACGGCGCCGCGTCCGAGGCCCGTAACCGCATCCGCGACCATTTCGGCGACGTCTACATCGACCGGCCCCGCCTCCTGGGGTTCGGCATCGACAGCATCGACGTCAAACCGTACGAAGGCGGCTGGCTCCTGGTCGACCTGGCGGGCGTCCCCCGCGATGTCCGCATCGTTTATGAAGACGGAACCGCCCAAACCATCCGTCTCGACGGAAAACACGAGCTGTAACCGGAGCAGAACACTTCGAACCCCTAAGGCTTATACGTCTCATGAAGTGGAATAGGGGCCGCCTCTACTTCTGACTTCCTCCCTGCCCTGTGTTTTCCTGCGCCGCGCCCGCGCCGAAGTCGCGCCCATCGCCGCAACCCGCTTCGTAGTCCCGGCTCGTGGCATACACGTGGACGGATTTCGGCAGCATGCGCGCAATCAATTCCCCGCGCGCCACGACCGCTGCTTCCTCCGTATACAGACGGCAGAGCGTTGTTCCGTTCAGCGCGCCGAGCCCGTCCACAACGACGGCCGTGTGCCGCACATCGTCCTCGTTTACCAGGACGAGCAGCCAGTCGTCTCCCACGCACCGCGCGAAATAGGCCACCCGCGGCGTCTTGTCAGGATTCTGGTCCTCGAGCACGCTCAACCGCGTTCCCGGCGCATCGGGCGCGGTCAAGAATGGCTGCAACGCCGCCAGTTCGCGCGTCAGCGCGTAGAGCGATTCGCGGCACGCATCGGACTTCAGATAGGTCGAGCCCCAATACAAGATGCCGTCCGCACCGTGGGCAATCGCGTCGTAGGCCATGAACCGCGATTCCTCGAACGTGGGATAGGCTTCGCCTTTCGCATCGTAATACTCGCCCAACTCGTGCCACGAGAATGCCTGCAACACCATGTACACGGGCATGCCGCGTCCGATCTGGTTCCACCGCTCCGTCGCCGCCGCGATCTCCGCGATGTTGCGCCGGTCCTCGTGCACAGGATAATAGTCGCAGCCCGTGACATCCGTGAAATCCAGGTATTGGCGCACGTAATACACGTCGCTGTTTTTCGCCTCGTTGATCCACACCGGACGCTTCGCCGCGTCGAGTTCGCGAATCATGGCCACGGCCGCGCGCATTTTCGGAACGATTTTCGCCGCCTGTTCGGCCGCGTACGCCTTTGCCTCCGGCGCCTGGTCCCACCACGCGTCACGCGTCTTGTAAACGCCCATCGTGCGGAACAGCCCGCTGAACGCCGTGAAGTTCCACACTACTTCGTCCGGGCCTTCCCATACCGCAAGAGCCGGATGCTCCGCCAACTCCGCCACCTTCGCGCGCAAGTCCTCCGTCGCCCCCTGCTCTAAAGGCAGTGGCGCCACTCCCTGCAGACCCAGCGCGTGCAGCCGGTCGAGCTCCGCTCGGCTACTGCACCGCACCAGGTTTACCCCCGCATCCGCCATGGCCTTCAGCCCCTCGTCGCTCTCCGGCAACTCGTAAAAACCCAGCGGGAACGCCTTTTGGCCATCCTTGACCAGGAACCCGTCGTGTTGCGCCGCATCGGCCCAGCACGCGGAAAGCGTAACCGCTGCCGCAAGGGACACCCATCTCATTTTTCGCCGCCCGCGCATTGCGCTTCCTCCTCCCATAGGGGATCGACCCAGGGTCTTGTCAAGCAAAACCGCGTGGTTTCCGCAACTCCCTCGCAAGCATCTTGCGAGTTCGGTTCTTCAGACGCCTCGTCTTGCACCAGAACCTCGTCTTTCAGCCTATCATCTGCCGAGACCCCGCGCCAACACCGTATGCCTCGCATGGCGGCCGTTGGCCCCTCTCCCGCCGCTCGTGTTCGCGGTCTGTGTCGCGGTCTGGCCCCACCCTTCAGTTTTTGGTATCGTAACGGCAATCCACCCTGTTCGGGACCAAGCTGGGGAGAATGCATCATGAACGCGACCCGCACCGTCTGCGCAACACTAATCCTCGGAATTACCCTGGGAGGCATTGCCATGGCCCAATGGAAACCCGTCGAAGGCCAGCTTATGACGCGCTGGGCCAAAGACGTCTCGCCCGACAACGTCTGGCCCGAGTACCCTCGCCCGCAAATGACCCGGGAACGCTGGCAAAACCTTAACGGACTCTGGGATTACGCGATCACCCCAAGCACAGCCGAAACCGCCCCGGCCGTATGGGAAGGCCGAATCCTCGTGCCTTTCGCTATCGAGTCCGCCTTATCCGGCGTCAAGAAAGCCGTCCAGCCCAACCAGACCCTATGGTACCGCCGCGCCTTCACCGTGCCTGAAAACCTGGCCGAGCAGCGTCTTCTCCTCCACTTCAACGCGGTCGATTGGGAATGCACCGTCTTTGTGAACGGGACGTTCTGCGGGCGGCACCAGGGCGGTTACGACCGCTTCTATTTGGACATCACCAGTGCTCTCAAGCCCGCCGGCGACCAGGAACTCATCGTGGCCGTGTGGGACCCCTCCGACAAGGGTTACCAGCCTCACGGCAAGCAGATCCTCGAACCCCAGGGCATCTGGTACACCGCCGTCACGGGCATCTGGCAGACCGTTTGGCTGGAACCCGTACCCCGCGCGCATATCAAAGACCTGTCCATGACCCCCGACATCGATAAGGGCGTACTGCGACTCACCGTCGCCACGGATGGCGCCACGCCCGGCGATGAGGTCGTAGCCGTAGCGTTCGATGGCGGCACGAAAGTCGTCGGCGCGGTAGGAACACCCGGGGCGCCCTTCGAAATCCCTATCGAAAACGCCAAGCTGTGGTCCCCCGACTCGCCGTTCCTCTATGACCTCACCGTATCCCTCATGCGCGGCGACAACACCCTCGACGAGGTCAACAGTTACTTCGGCATGCGCAAGATCGCCGTCGCGAAAGACGAGAACGGCGTCAACCGGCTCTTCCTCAACAACAACGTGCTCTTCCAACTCGGCCCACTCGATCAGGGCTGGTGGCCTGACGGCCTGTACACCGCCCCGACCGACGAAGCCCTCCGGTACGATGTCGAGACCACCCGTGCCATGGGATTCAATATGGCGCGTAAACACGTCAAGATCGAACCTCCGCGCTGGTATTACCACTGCGACCAGCTCGGCCTCCTCGTATGGCAGGACATGCCCAGCGGCGACACCTACATCGGCCACGAAGACCCCGATATCGAGCGCGTGCCCCAGTCCGCGCACAACTACTACCGCGAACTGGGCGAACTCGTCCGGGATTTCGGAAACCATCCTTGTATCGTCATGTGGGTGCCGTTTAACGAAGGCTGGGGACAGTTCCAGACCAGCGAGATTACCGCATGGTTGAAAGAAATCGACCCCAGCCGGCTCGTCAACCAGACCAGTGGCTGGGCCGATCGGGGCGGCAGCGACGTTCATGACAAACACAGCTACCCCGGACCCGACATGTTCCCCATCGAAGAAAGCCGCGCGTCCGTCCTGGGTGAATTCGGCGGTCTCGGATGGCCGATCCAAGGTCATCTGTGGTGGGACAAACGCAACTGGGGCTATCGCAACTATCAGGACAGGGAGGCACTGGCCCGCCACTACGAACAGCTTATCCGCAAGCTGCGATACCTCATCCATGACGGCCTCGCCGCGGCCGTGTACACCCAGACCACCGATGTCGAGGGTGAGGTCAACGGCCTCATGACCTACGACCGTGAAATCGTCAAGCTCGGCGTCGACTGGCTCAAGAACGTTAACAGCGCCGCCTACCTGCCCCCGCCCGAATTGTCCGTACTCGCGCCCACCTCAGAGAAAGAGGGGCTGCTCTGGCGCTACACCACCGACGACCCCGGCAATGGTTGGGAACAACCCGGCTACGACGCCTCGAAATGGAAAGAGGGCCCCGGCGTTCTGGGCAAGAAAGACACCCCCGGCGCAAGAGTGCGCACGCCCTGGGAAACGCCCAGCATATGGGCGCGCCGCGAGTTCACCATCGAAACGCTTCCCGACGGGGACTACTACCTCGACATCCTTCACGATGAAGACGCCGAGGTCTACATCAACGGCGTGCTCGCGGCCAAGGCCGAAGGGTATAACGGCGCCTACGAGCAGTGCCTCATTCCCGATGCCGCGCGCGCCGCACTGAAACCCGGAGCAAACCTGTTCGCCGTGCACTGCACCCAGACCGAAGGCGGACAAAGCATCGACGTCGGGCTCGTCGTCGAAAAACCATGACATAACCCGAAAGAAAACCAGGGCGTGCCCCGCTGCAAATGGACCTCAAGCCGGCGCTGGGGCCAGAGACTGCCCTGCTGAGAATCGCCGCTCCCGCCGGCCGCTTGCTCCGCGCCGTCCTGCGCCCGCGTCCATTCCGGTTCCGGAGGTCTTCTTCAGGGTGCGTCCAACTCGACCCAGGCCGAGGTTCGGGCGGAACGCCTGGCGGCGCCAATGAGTTTCTGAATGTAGATGCCCTGTTCGAGGCCGGGTTCGGCGGGCTTGTTTTCGGCGACGGCATAGAGGAAATTGGCGAGACACGCCATGTGGGAGCGCATCCACCCGATGCTCGCTTTGGGACTGGGGAATTTCCCGCCGGGTGCGGGGTATCGCTGGCCGGTGTCGATGCGGGTCCAGCCGCGTCGTCCGCCGACGGGTTCGCCGGGCGCGGTGGCGTCGTAGACCTCGAGATGGTGCGGCGCCATGAGGTTGAACCGCATGGCCCCTTTCGAGCCGTGGAGTTCGAAGCGCAGTTCGTCTTCGACGCCTGTGGCAATCTTGGTCGCTTCGACCGTGCCCAGCGCGCCGGACCTGGTCCGCACGAGCATCATCACGTTGTCTTCCGCGTCGACCTTCACCCGTTTCTTGGGCTCTTCAGCGGACGGACGGTCCGCATACGCGATCTGCGTCGCCGCCATGAGCGACGCGAAGTCCCCCACGAGCGGATGAAGTAGATCGAGGACGTGCGACGCGAGGTCCGCGAGCACGCCTCCGCCCGCTTCGGCCGAAAGCTTCCATCGGAGGGGCGCGTCGGGACTGGCGCTGCCCGCGTGAAGGTAGCTGGCGCGGAACTGCAGCAGATTTCCCAGGAACCCTTCCTCGACGAGCTGCCGCGCGCGAAGGGTGGCGGGGAAAAAGCGGTTCTGGAACGTCATCTGGGCAATGCCCGCATAGCTCTTGAGCGCAGCCTCGATGGGGGGAATCTCGTCCAGCCCGGCCACCAGGGGCTTGTCGCAATAGATGTGCTTATCATGCGCCATGGCCGAGAGGAGTTGGTCCTTGTGCAGATGGTTCGGCGTGCAGATATGAACGATGTCCACGTCGGGGTTTTCAGTGATCTCGCGGTAGTCGGTGGTGGCCACGCGGGCGCCGATTTGCGCGCGGCCGCGTTCGGCGGTCTCGATGCGGCTTGTGCAGATGTGGGTGATGCGCGTCGTGCAAGGCGGCGGCTCGTAAAACAGGGGGATGTTCAGGTGGCCGTAGGCATGGACCTTCCCGATGAAGCCGAAACCCAGGATGCCAACGTTATAAGTCTTCATGGTCTGCTCATTCCTGACGGCGCGGCTGTCTTGTTTTCCATTCGCGCATTGCGCCGACGAATTTCTCGAAAAGGTAGCGGCTGTCGTGCGGGCCCGGCGAAGCTTCAGGGTGGTACTGTACACTGAAGATCGGCATTTCCCTGTGTTCCATGCCCTCGACGGAGTTGTCGTTGAGGTTCGTGTGGGTGATGCGCACCTTGCTCTTGTTCAGCGAATCCGCGTCGACGGCAAAGCCGTGGTTTTGCGCGCTGATCTCGACCGCGCCCGTGTCGTGGTTCATGACCGGTTGGTTGCCGCCCCGGTGGCCGAATTTGAGTTTATAGGTCGTGCCGCCGAACGCATGGCCCAGGATCTGGTGTCCGAGGCAAATGCCGAAGATGGGCTTCTTGCCGAACAGCCCCCGAACGGTCGGATAGATGTACGGCAACGCGGCCGGGTCGCCGGGTCCGTTCGAGAGGAAGATGCCGTCGGGATTGTGGTTCAGTGCATCCCCGGCTGACGCCGTCGCGGGCAATACGATGACCTTGCACCCCGCCGCATCGAGCAGGCGCAGAATGTTGTATTTGATCCCGTAATCAAACGCGACGACGGTGAACTCGGCGTCTCTCTTGTCCGGGTTCCAGACATACGGCTCTTTCACCGACACGGCCTTGACATAATCGCTCCCCTCCATGTCCGGAGAGTCTATTGCCTTCTGGATGAGGCTGGCGTGGTCGAAATCCACCGTGCTGACGACGCACTTCTTCGCGCCCTCGGTGCGGAGCATCTTCGTGATCTTGCGCGTGTCGACGCCGTCGATGGCGACGATGTTGTGCTCGTTGAGGTACTCGGGCAGGCTCTGGCGCGCGCGGAAATTGCTGGGCGCCATGCAGCACTCGCGCATCACGAGTCCCTCGACGAACGGCGCGCGCGATTCCACGTCCTCCGGGTTCACGCCGTAATTCCCGATGAGGGGACAGGTCATCGTGACGACCTGACCCGCGTACGAGGGATCGGTCAGGATCTCCTGGTATCCGGTCATGCTGGTATTGAACACCAACTCGCCGCGGGTCTCGCCCTCCGCGCCGACGGCGTTGCCCTCGAACACCAGTCCGTTTTCAGTTGCAAGGATGGCTCTTCGTGTCGTGTTCATGGATTCTTGTATCGTTTCGTGCGGTCAGGGCGCGCGATAGACGAACCGCCCGTCACACAATGTGGCTTTGACCAAACCGCGCAGCCTGCGTCCTGCGAACGGCGTATTTCGGCTTCTCGACAAAAACGCCGCTGGATCCACCGTGTATTCCGCTTTCGGATCGAAGATGGCGATGTCCGCGGGCTTGCCTTCTTCGAGCTTGCCCGCGGGAAGCTCCAGAATCCGCGCGGGGGCACTGGTCATCATTTCGACAGCCCGCTCGAGCGTGAGGATACCAGGTTCAACCAGCTCCGTGATGACAAGTCCCAACGAGGTTTCGAGCCCCACGATGCCGAAGGGGGCGTAATCGAACTCGACGTCCTTTTCGGTCGGCGTGTGCGGGGCGTGATCCGTTGCGATGCAATCGATCGTGCCGTCCTTGATTCCTGTTTTGATCGCTGCCACGTCCTCTTCTTCGCGCAGGGGAGGATTCATCTTGGCGTTGGTATTGAAGGTCGTGACGGCGTCATCGGTGAGAGTCCAATAGTGCGGAGCGGTTTCGCAAGTGACGCGAATGCCGCGCGCTTTGGCCCGCCGCACGATCTCGACGCTTCCCGCGCTGCTCACGTGGCAGACATGAACCTTTGACTTGGTCATCTCGGCAAGCCGCATGAGACGGTCGACGGCGATCTCTTCCATCGCCTTGGGCATGCCCGACAGGCCCAGTTTGGTCGAATTGAGCCCGGCGTTCATGGCGCCGCCCTCGACCAGCGATGCGTCCTCGCAATGACCGAGGTAGGTCAGGCCGCACATGTCGGCGTATTCGAGGCATCGCCGCAATACGCGGCTGGAAGCGATGTCGTCGCCGTCGTCGGTGACCGCGACGGCCCCGACGGCCTTGAGTTCGGCCATTTCGGTCATCTCGGCGCCCGCACGGCCTTTGGTGGCGGCGGCAGCCGGCCAGATCTTGATGCAGGCCGTTTCGCGGGCGCGGCGGTTAACGAACTCGACCATCCCGCCGTTGTCGATGGGCGGTTGCGTGTTGGGCATCGTAACCACCGAAGTGAACCCGCCGCGCGCGGCCGCGCGGCTTCCCGAGGCGATGGTCTCTTTCGACTCGAAACCCGGTTCGCGAAAATGGACATGGATATCTACCAGTCCAGGGCATACGACGCACCCGGACGCGTCGAAGAGCTCGTCGCCGCTCAGGTCTTTGCCGATTCGGGCGATGTGTTCCCCTTCGATCAAGATGTCCAGCGGCATCGATGTCTTCGAGGCCGGGTCAATCACATCTCCGTTCTTGATGACGAGAGTCATTCCGTGGGCTCCCTAAACAGCCACCCTGGGTTTATTGACCAGCAAATGCATCACTGCCATACGCACCGCCACTCCGTTCGTCACTTGCTCGAGAATCACGTTCCGCGGCCCGTCAGCCACTTCAGTCGACAGTTCAACGTCGCGGTTGATCGGGCCGGGATGCATGATCAGGACGTCTTTCTTGGCGGCCTTGAGCGATTCATTGTCAATGCGGAAAAGCCGGATGTACTCCCGGATGCTTGGAAACAGGCACTTGCCCTGCCGCTCCAGCTGGATACGCAGCAGATAAATCACGTCAGCCCCTTCGATGGCTTCGCGCAAGTCCGACGTGACGTCGGCGCCCAGTTTCGAGAACGCTCCCGGCAGCAGGGTCCGCGGCCCGCACAGCACCACGCTCGCGCCCAGTTTCGTAAGCCCCCACACATTACTGCGCGCGACGCGGCTGTGGGCGATGTCGCCGATGATGGCCACCCGGAGACCGTCAAGACCCGCTTGCGGGTCGTCGCGCGTCCTGCGCACATGCTGGCGAATCGTGAATGCGTCCAGCAACCCCTGCGTAGGGTGCTCGTGCGCGCCGTCGCCGGCGTTGATGATGTGGCTCGAATGGCGTTCGGCGAGAATGCGGGGCGCGCCGGCGGCGCTGTGTCGGATAACAACGATATCCGTATGCATGGCCTCGATGTTGTACAGGGTGTCGTGGAGCGTCTCGCCTTTCTTGGAACTCGAGACGTCCGCGTTCATGGTGAGCGTGTCGGCGCTGAGCCGTTTGGCGGCGAGTTCGAACGAGGTGCGGGTCCGCGTGCTGGGTTCGTAGAACCAGTTGACGACGAGGCGGCCCTGAAGCACCGGAACCTTCTTGATGCCGCTCTCGCGCTGGGATACCGCCAGAAACTGCGGGGCGGTGTCGAGGATCATCTCGAGTTCGTCCCGCGACAGGTCCTCGAGGCCGATGAGGTCCTTGCGCGTCCACACGCGCTGCTCGTTCTCGGTCGCGGTGGTCATGTTACTCTTCCCCTCCGCCCGTTTCATTCCCCGCGCCCCGCTCAAGAAGGACGGCGTCTTCGCCGTCGATCTCCTCGATCCGCACGGCTACGTGCTCGTCCGGAGCCGTGGCGAGGGCCCAGCCCAGGTAATCGGGTTGAATCGGCAGCTCGCGATGGCCGCGGTCAACCAGGCAAGCCAGCTGAATGCACTGGGGACGTCCGTAATCCATCACCTCGTCGAGCGCCGCCCGGATCGTGCGTCCCGCCGCGATGACGTCGTCGACCAGGATCACCGTCATGCCGTCAACGTCAAAATCAAAGTGGGTTTCATTGCCGACCGTTGCGGGGACGCGCCCGCTACGGAGGTCGTCGCGGTACAGGGTGGTGGCAAGCGAGCCCACGCGCAAACGCGTGCCCGTCATGGCCTCGATGTAGTTCGCGAGCCGGTCCGCGAGAGGCCGGCCGCGGCTCAGGATGCCGAGAAGCGCCACGTTGGCCAGGGAATCGTATGCCGCCGTGATTTCCTGGGCCAGCCGGCGCAGGGCCGCCTCGATGGCCTCGTGGTCCATCACCACCGTGGTCTCAGGAGGGTAGTCTGCTTCGCTCATGGATATTCCTGGCCTTGGTTCTCGCCCGGAGGTGCGAAGCTCAGACAAAAAAAAGCCTTCTCACGTGGTGAGAAGGTGCTTCGCGCTGGTCGCGGTACTCACTTGAATGCGCCCCTCCGAGCCGGTTTTTCGAATTTTAACAAGCCGCACGGGCGCTGTCAAATCACGGGCGCCGGGTGACGCGCAAAAAACCGGCCCGGAAGACTTCCGGGCCGGTCCTCTCCGATTCCCGCGTGTCTCGCCTACTTCTTCGGGGCGATCGCGTCCTTGGCGGCCTTGGCAATGCGGAACTTCAAGACCTTCTTCGCAGGGATCTTGATGGTTTCGCCGGTAGCCGGATTGCGGCCGGTACGGGCTTTGCGATTCACGACCACGAGCTTGCCCAGTCCCGGAAGGGTGAACCCGGTCTTGGCTTCTCTGTACGCGATTTCCTTTATCTCCTCGAGGACAGCGGCGACATCCTTCTTGGTCAGGCCGGTCTTGTCGGCCAGCGCCGTCACGATCTGCGCTTTGGTCATGGGCTTCTTTCCTGACATTGGTTCTCCTCCTGGCATCGTGAAAGCTCTTCAAGCTTTCGTAAAACGTCCGCCGCGGGACCGGGGAAGCGCTACAGGCGCCACCCACTCGCGGCAAATTAACTCCCCGAGGGCCCCCTTATGTTGTTGGCCCGTGTGTTTGATTACAAATAAAATAGCGTTTTGTCAAGCCTTATTTTTCAAGGCCATTCGAATTTCGGTTCTCGAAAACCCTTGTCAATAGAGGGTCAAACACGATCCGTGTCACATGGAGATCTATGTAGCCAAGCCAGCTAACAACCTGCAAATGCTGTTCTTATGAAACGTTGCGGTTCCGGCGGCCGCACAGCTATAGTACGTGCCAGTGGCGTGAGTTTCACGTTTCCGGCTCACAATGAAAGACTGACGGAGCTCCGAAATAACCGATGTATTTGGCGGTTTTTTGCGCGGTCCGGGGCAACTTGCCCGCATTGCGCGCTATCCTCGAGGCCCTCGAACAGCGCGGAATCGAAACCGTTTTCAACGGGGGCAACTCCGTCGGCGCCTATCCGTGGCCCGATGAAGTCATCGCGTGCATCCGGCAAGCGCACATTCCCACCGTCCAGGGCATTGACGATCGCACGACGGCCCGCCTCTTGCGCAGCAGTGAAAAGCTGCTGCTCAAAATGCCCGAAGACACGCGGCGCGGCCTGGAATGGACGTACGCCCACACCGGCAGCGCGAACATCGAATGGCTGGGCACCTTGCCGAAGCAGCGCCGCTTCACTCTCGAGGGACTCGACATACTGTTGTGTCATGGCGCGCCGACCGGGATGAAAGAGCGGCTGACCCCCGATACGTCTCCGGATGTCTTCAACCGTCAGCGCGAGGCGGCCAACGCGCGTCTGATCCTGTGCGGGGGTTCTGAAGCGCCTTTTTCACGCCTCGTTGAAGACAGCCTCTTCGTGTGCCCCGGCGCGGCCACGGGACCGTCGGGCGCGCGCTACGCTGTCGTTGATACCGAATCCGCCCCCTGGACCGCTACCTTCCACGAGACGCCCTACGACACGGGCCTCGTGCTGCGCCGGCTCGAGGAGGCCGGCCTGGCAGCCAAGGAGTCCTGACACGGCGCACAAAGAGCCGCCTGTAAACCGTGCATCGCACAAGGAGGAACCCATCATGCCCGCGGAATCAGCACAACGCGCTGCCGCCATTCTTCGCGACGCAAGCCAGTTTCAATGGCACGTGATAACGCTCTTCGCCCTGGCGGTCTATGTCTACACGGTTGAGATCCAAAAACGGGACTGGAACGTGCTGTTCGGCGGGCTGGCGTTCTGGGCTATGGACTGGTTCAATGAGACTTGGAACTCGCTCGTTTTCCATTTGACAGGTTATGCGCCCGTGTGGGGAGCCCCAGGCGATACCGCTTACCTCATCCTGATCGGACTGAACATCGAGATCTGTTTCATGTTCGCGATCGCGGGGGTCGCCTTCTGCAAGATGCTGCCGAAAGACAAGCATCTCAAGATTCTCGGACTCCCCAACCGCCTCTTCATCGCGCTCACGAGCGCAGCGTTCTGCGTAGTCGTTGAGCTTCTCCTGAATGCCGTGGGCGCGTTGACGTGGGAGTGGCCGTGGTGGAACGCCGGCGCCCCGTGGCTCATTTTCCTCTTCGGTTACTTGCACTTCTTCCTCGTCGCCTTCTGGGTGCACGACATGGAAAAGCTCAAGAACAAAGTCAGGGTCGTGGGCGGGCTGTACGCGTTCGACGCCGCAATCCTGGTCCTCTTCGGCCCCGGCCTCGGGTGGATATGATAGAGGCGCCTCGCCAACGAGACGCCCCTCACTTCCTTTGGGTGACCTGCCGCAGGCTGGAGCACACCCCCGCGCCAAAACCCGGCACGTGGCGCCTCTTATAACCTGCCCGGCGTGCTCTTCGCGCGGTCTACTCGAGTTCCTTGACCTTCATGTTGCGGAACCAGATGGGCGCGCCCGCGTGTTTGCCCTGGAATCCAATCCGGCCTTTTGTCGGCAACTCGGCCTTAGGCCTGCTCAGCCATGACGGGATCTCGGAGCCGTCCGGATTGGTCTTCGCGGAGGTCCATTTGCTCATGTCCATCGAGGTGATGGGCTCGCCGTTCAACACGACGGTGATCAGCTTGTCCTTGCACGTGATGGTGAAGCGGTTCCATTCGCCGGGCTTCTTCACCACGCTTTTCGAGGGAGCGAGGTGCCCGAAGATCGCGCCGCACTGCCACGTCTTGGGCGAATTGGCCCATTTCTCGGCGAAATCATCGGCGATTTGGATTTCGACCGAGTTGGGAATCCAGTTCTCCGGGTCGCTGCAGTAGACGATGACGCCGCTATTTGTTCCCTCAGCCGTCTTGAACTCGAGATCCAGGATGAAGTTGTCGTAATCCTTCTTCGTCCAGATAGCCTTGTCCTCGGTAGCGGTCAATATGCCGTTCTCGAAGGTCCACACGCCTTCCGGCTTGTCGGCGTTGGAAAGATCGGGTTTGAACAGGTCGTTCCACGTGCTCACGTCGGGGTGGGCCGGCTTTTGTTCCGCAGCCGGCGCGGTTTCCTGGCTATAGCACGCCAAGGCCATGCACAACATCGCTGCAACAACTACAACGCGTTTCAACATGTTTCGCCTCTCCCAAGTATTCAGCCCCTTGCTTGCAGAACGTACACCGATACGCTCAAAAAAGGGGGTGGTTGCGTGTCCCGGCAATGCTCGGGATTGCCTCTTGGAAACGCAATTGTAGAACGATCGTCATGCACTATCAAGTCGCGCGCCTGAACGCGGAACCCGTATCGCCGCCACGTCCCGCGGCCGCAAGCGCGGGGGCGCCTCAAGATCGTGGCATAATGGACTACTCCAAGGCGAAATTCGCCACGCAATCCCCGCTCCGCACCAGGAAACAAGCCTGCGTAGCGCATTGATAACGAGGGACTTATCCAAATCGCCCCCGTCTGGCATACTGGATGCATACGCACCTGTGGGAGGAGCTTGTGATGAACGACAGGGAACGCACCTATACACAAGATGAAGTCACCGCCATAGTCGCGTCGGCTTTGCGCCGTCAGCGGAGCCGCGACCGGGTCTCGCTGGAAGATCTCGTCGAGATAGCCGCCGAATTGGGGGTAAGCCGGGGCGCGGTCGAGGAGGCCGCGAAACATCTCGCTACGGAACGCGACATGGAGTATGCCCGCGAACAGTGGCTCGCCCGGCAGCGGCGCGAGTTCCGGGACCACGCGGTCGCGTACGTCATTGTGAACGCTTTTCTGATTGTTGTCGACCTGCTGGTGTCGGGCGGCAGTTGGTGGTACTGGGCGCTGATTGGCTGGGGCGTGGGCCTGGCCTTCCACGCCTACAGCACCTTCTTCCCCAACCCCGAAGAGGTCGATAAAGGCGCCCGGGCATTGATCAACGGCGGCAAACTCGAGCGAGAACCCCACGTGTAATCGGGCAAAGGCCTGAACCACCCGCTCCAACCCGGCCTCCGAGCCGGACCAGTTGGAGCAGCCAGACGACTCAGACCTGCCGGGCCTCTTCCTTGGCGAAAGACCGGATAATCCCGGGCAGCGACGCTTGTGCCGCCTTGAGCCACCCTGTATTCTTCACGGGCCCGTCAGACTGTGTATAATGATTGTATGGTGTGAAGGGACCCTGCTACGTTTGTGCACTTGCTCCGGCTGACGAGGAGATGTCGTGATGCCGCTGATGGAGGAAATGGAAAGTTCCGGCAAGTGGCTTTTCCGGTGGAGAAGTTACCTGCCGTTGATCCTGGTGGCGCTGTTCCTTGCCGGCCTGCAGTACTTCTCATATCCTTTCGGCAGCCATATGCTTGACGTGGCCTGGGAGATGGTGTGCCTGGCCGTGTCGCTGGCCGGTCTTGGGATTCGCATCCTAACCATCGGTTACGCGCGGCCGCACACGTCGGGCCGCAACACGAAAAAGCAGGTTGCGGAATCGCTCAACACCTCGGGGATGTACTCGATTGTGCGAAACCCCTTGTACCTTGGCAATTTCCTTGTCGGACTGGGTCCTGCGATGTTTCTTCGCGTGTGGTGGATCCCTGTCATTTACCTCCTGCTGTTCATGCTCTATTACGAGCGCATCGTCTTTACCGAAGAGATGTTTCTCCGCCGCAAGTTCGGGCAGGCGTATTTGGACTGGGCCTCCAGAACGCCGGCCTTTCTGCCCCGGTGGCGCCAATGGCACGCTGCCGAACAAAAATTCTCATTCAGGAAGATCCTCCGCCATGAGCACCAGACACTGTTTGGCATCATCGTGGCCTTCTACGCTATCGAAACCGTAACGGAGGTCGAGATGGGGAATTGGCCGCGCTTCGATATCGCTTGGCCGGACCCCGTTTGGAACATCCTTCTGGCGATAGGGCTTGTCGTATTCGTCGTGATTCGCGTTTTGAGAAAGGTGACGACGCTGCTCCGGGATGAGTCCTGACCCGCCCCTTCCGTTCCCGCCACCGCCGTTTCCTTGACCTGCGGCGACGAGGGCGTTAGTATGCCTTCTTTCAGGGGGGCGCTCTTCGCGGACGGCACACGTTCCGCAACATGTCCCTGGTGGATTCAGCCTAAGGGAGTACCTCAATACCATGCCGGAAGTGAGAGGATTTCGCGCGTATCGATTTGACCCGAAGGTGGTGGGGCCGTATGACGACGTCATCACCCCGCCGTATGATGTGATTAACCCGGCGCAACGCGCACAACTCATGGCACGAAGCCCCCATAATATGGCGCATGTGATTCTGCCGGAAGGCGAGGGCGATGCGCGTTACCGGAACGCGGCGACGCTCTTCGAGTCATGGCTCGCCGAAGGCGCGTTGAAGCAAGACGCGGAACCGTCGGTCTATCTCCTCTCTCAGACATTCAAGGGGCTTGACGGCCAGGAATTGGTGCGCAAGGGCTTCTTGGCCACGGCACGTCTGCCCGAACGCGGAGAATCGAGTTTCCTGGACCACGAACGGGTCTTCGATAAGAAGGTCTCCGACCGCCTGGCGCTGACCGAACACACGCGGGCACAGCTGGGCGCCGTGTTTGTCATGTACCGCGACCCCGACCGCGAATTGGCCTCTTTCTATGAAGTCATGGACCAGCGCCCCGAGGACATGCGGGCGGTCACTATCGATGGCGTTACCCAACGCGTCTGGAAGGTTCCGCAGGGTGATGCGGCGACGGGTTTCTTCCGGGAAAAGACTCTCTACATCGCCGACGGGCACCACCGGTTTCGCATGGCCTGCCTGTACCGCGACAGGATGCGCGAGCGCGAACAGCCGGCCGGCGACCGGCCCTATGATTTCGTCCTGATGGGATTCGTGGCCATGGAAGACCCTGGACTCCGTATATGGCCGACGCACCGTTTGGTCGACCCGCCTGCGGGGTTCGACGAAAAAGCATTCCTGAAAGCCGCCGAAAAATGGTTTGACATAGCTCACGCCGGGGATGACCTGGCCGCGCAGGTCGAGGAGACTCCGGGATGCGCCATTGGAATGGCGGTACACGGCGGAGGACGCTACCTCCTCACCCTTCGCGATATCGATCGCGCCAAATTCCTTGGCGAGGACCGAACCGATGCCTGGCGTGATCTCGACGTCGCGGTGTTGCACCGGGGATTGCTCGAACGGGTCATGGGCATGCCCGAGGGCGCCGAGTACGCTTATGAACCCAAGGCCGATGCCGCACTCGAAGCCGTGAATTCGGGGGAGAAAAAGCTGGGATTCTTCCTGAAAGGCACCCGAACGGACCAGGTCTGCGCGTGCGCGCATGCCGCCGACCCGATGCCGCAAAAATCGACCTATTTCTTCCCGAAACTGCCTACCGGGGCGGTGATTCACCGGCTGGTGTAGCAAGTCTGAACATTTGATCCCAAAGACGGAGATGTGAAACAAACACGTCTCCGCATCAGTTCCGTCTTATCAATACTCTTCCCCCAAATAAGACCCAAGAGATGCGGTAGTCGCGGGGCCTGCCGAGCACTCCCGGAAGGCAGCCGAACATTGTTTTGAGCAATTCACGAGATTTTGACAAGAAATTACTATGATTTTTCGAGAATTCTGTGCATAATAAATACGGTTGTTCGTCTGATAGCGCGAGAAGAAGGCATGCGCGAGCAGCGTTAAGTGAGGCAATTGACGATGGGACATGGCTTTGTACCTGGCGATCCGGTTGTATACCGCATCAGTAAGCAGAGTGAACATCCGGGCCCGCGTGCAGAAAACATTGTGCCGTCCGCACACGGGGAAACCTATGCCTACACCGTCGATAAGTATTGGCGGGTAAAAGAGATACTTCCGGACGGCAAACTGCTTCTCGAGACGCGGAGGGGCAAGACGCACGTGTGCGACCCCACCGATTTCCGGTTGCGAAAACCCGGATTTCTTACGCGCTTTCTGCACAAGGACCGTTTCCCAGCTTTGAGCGGGCAAAACTCGTAATCTTCCCCGTTAAGCCGAAGACGCCGGTTTGCGAGACCTATGGCCGACCTGATCGCCTTTGACATCGAGACTACTGGTTTATCCCCCTACGAAAACGCCTTGCTCGAAATTGCAGGGGTGAAGTTCCGCGTGGATGGCGCGATCTTTGAGACCTTCCAGGAGCTTGCGAATCCAGGTAGCGCGATTCCGGAAGCGGTACGCGCCATCACGGGCCTCACGGATGAGATGGTGGCCGCGCGCCGGCCGCCCATCGAGGTCCTGCGGGCGTTCTTGGTTTGGGCGGGGCCCGACCCGTACTTTCTCGCCCACAATGCATCGTTCGATATCCGGTTCATCAACGCGGCGTTCTTGAACTCCGCGGAACCCGCGCCGAACCTGCGTCTGGTGGACACCCTTGCCTGGGCGCGGGAACGCTTTCCGGAGCGCAAAGGATACGCGCTCGGGGAATTGCTTGAAGCCATTGGAGCGGCCAGGGAAGGTCTCCATCGCGCTCTTGGCGATGCCATGGGGGTTCGTGCGCTTGTCATGCACTTGCTTGCTGGCGAACCGGAGCCGCTCGCGGCCGTAGCGAAGCGGGTGAATCTGCCGCTGCTTCCGCGGCGCCAAAGCCTCCTGCCGGATTCCATGCTCGACTGAGGCGCGCGCGCTCGGGCCGTGCGACGGCATCGAGGCGGCGCCCGCCCTCATCGACGCCATCAACTGAAGAGCGCGAGGCCCGCCCTTAAGGCGAGCCCCGCGCTGTAATCTGACCGGCGCTATGCGCCCGTGCTTATCCCATATCGTACAAGGTCTTGGTGATGAAGGCCCACGTGCGGCTTACGGGATACTTGCTGGGATACCGCAAGAATTCGACGTGGCCGTCCATGTACAACACGTTGGAGCCGCCCGGCACATGGTTATACGTCACGTAGTTGGCCGAGGGACCGGTTACGGGGGTAGCCGAGATCGAGTCGAACATCATCGGCACTTCGGACTGGGCCATGGCCGAAGCCGCTGGATTGTTGATGTCGGTGATAAAGAAGCGTTCGATGCCTTCGCGCAGGTGATATACCGTTGTCGACCCCAGGTCCTCGTGATCGAAGGTGATGTCCCTGGTGTAGGTGCCGGCCTGCGCCTCGATGTCGCTCAGGCTGGTCGGATTGGGCACCGGCGGAACGAGGTCCGACAGGGGCGTCATGGCGGCCTGCACAGCCGCAAGAGCCGCCAGCGAAATGTCGACCCCGAAGGCAGGGTTTTCGGCGTTGTCGCCGCCCCCGCTCGTCAGCAGATAGTGTTGCGCCAGCAGCGCCCAGCCTGTGTAGATGTACGAGTCTCCATGCAGGCGGCACGGGTCCAGATTGCCTTCCTCGTCCAGCCAGTACGCTTCCATCCGCTCAATGCCGTCCGGGTCGCTGGGGCAGATCAGGATGTTGTAGTCGGTCAGGTATTCGGGATAGATCGCGGTCCCTTCCGGAATTGTGCGCGCGCTCCAGCAATCGCAGCGATGGGCCGGGTCCAGCGGGCCGTCGCTGTCCCAGTTGGTGCTGTCCGAGTATTGCAGCGGCGGGAACTGTTCGCCTTTGCTCTCGTTGGCAAACATTTTCAAAACGAGTCCCATCTGTTTGAGGTTGTTGGCGCAGCTGGCGCGCCGTGCCGCTTCGCGCGCCCGGGCCAGCGCCGGCAACAGAATCGCGGCAAGAATACCGATGATGGCGATAACGACCAGCAGCTCAATAAGCGTGAATCCTCGGGGTTTCATCTGCGAACCCTCCTTCTGGTTGGTGAACTGCATGAAAACACACGCCGTGATGCCGAATTGATGCTATCCCTGATGTTCTGCTTTGTCAACGAGGTTTCGCGCTATCCCTCGCTTATCCGGCTATTCGGGTTGCGTCATGTCCTTATCCGGATAAGAAAGCCTTCGCTGGAGGGATCTTGTTGTCTCCATCAAAGAGCAAGAATGAACTCACACGGAGACACAGAGCATCACTGTGGATTACGCGGTGGCGCTTCATCGAGGGACGGGTCTCGGGTTGTTGGACACAGTGTACGAAGCGGTGCTTGCACGCGATTTGGAGGCCCGGGGTCCGCGCGCGGCACGGCAAGTTCCCGTCCCCATAACTTCGCGGGCGCCATTTTTCCCAGGTCTCTGTGTGAGGTTCCCCAATCATCGTGTTATCCGCCGATTTGGGTCACATCCCTTTGCTTGACGCGGGCGGGGTCAAATCGCCACAATCACGGGATATGTGGCCCGAGGCGCGGGCCTGCGCAAGGGGGCACAACGCATCATCAGGAGGACCTACGAATGACTGCCAGCTTGTCTCGCCGGAAGTTTCTGTCCCGGGCGGCCGCGTTTGTGGCGGCGCCGTACATCATACCTGCCTCTGCCTTGGGCCTGGATGGCGCGACGCCTCCCTCGGAACGCATCGTCGTGGGGTGCATCGGCATTCGCGGCCGCGGCCTGCACGACCTGCGCTGGATGATTGGAAACCCGGACGTCCAGGTCGTCGCCATCTGCGATCTGCAGAAGACCCAGCGCGAAGGCGTCAAGAGTTTCATCGACCAGCACTACGGCAACACGGACTGCGCCATGTACCGCGATCTGCGCGAGTTCCTGCCGTCGCGGCCCGATATCGACGCGGTCCTGATCGCTACGGGCGACCGGTGGCACGCCCAGGCCGCGGTCCGCGCCATGCGCGAAGGCAAGGACGTCTTTTCCGAGAAGCCTTCGTGCATGACTATCGCCGAGGGCCGGGCCGTGGTTGAAACCGCGCGCCGCTACGCGCGCGTCTACCAGACCGGAACCCAGCGGTTGAGCGAGCCCAACCATGTGTTCGCCATCGAAATGGCCCGCACGGGCCGGCTGGGCAAGGTCGATGTCGCCTACGCCCATATCGCCCCGTGGGATGCCGCCAAGATCCCGCGCGAATGGAAGGAAGCCCAGCCAGAACCGCCCAAGGAAGAGGTGGACTGGGACATCTGGCTCGGCCCCTGCCCGTGGCGGCCATACAACGAGGAATACGCCCGCGGCGGATGGCGCGGCGACTACGATTTCCACACGAGCTGCATCGGCGAGTGGGGCGCGCACACCTTCGCCCAGGCCCAGGCCGGACTCGGCCTCGGCGAGTCCTCGCCCGTCAAATACAACTACGTCGATAACGACTCGGCGGACGGCATGGTCTGCGAGTTCGCCACGGGGCAGAAGCTGATCTTCTCGCGCGGCGACAAATACTGGTACGGGTCCTGCGGAGAACGGTTTGACGGCGAACGCGGCTGGGCCGCCGCGGCCGACGGATATTCCGCGCCCGAAGTCTCGTCGCCTGACCTGCTGCGCCAATTCGATGAGGTCATTGGCGAATACGTTGCGCGCACAGGCCGCGCCCTCGACCATATGCGGAACTTCCTCGACTGCGTGAAGTCGCGCGAGGAACCCGTCGCCAATGCGCGAGTGATGCACCACTCGATGTGCACCGTGCACGCGGCCAACATCTGCATGTGGCTCGAACGGGACCTCGAATTCGACCCCGCGACCGAGACGTTCATCAACGACGACGAAGCGAACCGTCTGCGTTCGCGCGCCCAGCGGGAGCCTTGGGTGATATGAGAAGCGAAACGAAAGGAGCACACGCGATCATGCGGAACGCCATTCTCAGGTTTACACTGGCAGGCGTCCTTATCCTGAGCGCCGCCGCGTCCACGCTGGCGCAGGAAACCGACCCCATTGCCGTCTTGAAGTCCGATGCCGACCTGAAAGCCAAGCAAGATGCCTGTATCAAGTTGTCCGTCTACGGGGGAACCGAGGCCATCCCTGTTCTGGAGGCCATGCTTACCAACGAGGAACTTTCGCACATGGCGCGTTACGCCCTCGAGCCCATGCCGTTCCCCGAGGCGGATGCGGCCCTGCGCAATGCCCTCGCCAAGACCAGCGGCGCGCTGAAAGTGGGCATCATGAACTCGCTGGCGTATCGCGGGGATACCGAGTGCGTGCCCGCGCTCATCGCCGCGATGTCGGAGAGCGACCCCATCGTGGTTCAGGAAGCCGCGCGCGCGCTTGGCGTTATCGCCACGTCCGAAGGAGCCGTCGCTTTGACCGCCGCTCTTCCTCAGGCCGATGCCGCTTCGGGCAACCTCCACGCTGTTTTCGACGGGACATTGCGCTGTGCCGAGGCGTTCCTCGTCAAGGGCAGCAAGGCCGACGCCGTCGCGCTGTATGACCGTCTGCGCCAAGTGCCCAATGCCGCCCAAGAGGACCGCGGCGCCGCCTTGCGCGGCGCGGTGGTTGCGCGCGGACCGCAGGAAGGCCTGCCGCTCCTCATCGAAGCCGTGCGCGGAGAAGACGAAGCGGTGTTTGCCGCGGCCCTGCGCACCGCTCGCGAAATGGACGGCGGCGACCCGGTGACGGCCGCACTGGCCGAAGCCCTGCCCGCGTTGACCCCCGAGCGCAAGGTCGCGCTCATGCAGACCCTCGGCGATCGCGGCGGGAGCGCCGCCGGACCGGCGCTGCTGACCGAAGCGCAGGCGGGCCCTGAAGAGGTCCGCATCGCAGCCGTCAACGCGCTGACCCGTCTTGCGCATACCCCGGCGCTGCTCCTCATCGCCCAGCTGGCAAGCGCCGAAGACAGCCCGTTGACCCAGGCCGCCCGCAACGCCTTAGCCTACTTCCCCAACAAAGAGGGCGACGCAGTGCTCGTGTCCATGCTCGATAATCCCGAGCCGGCCGCGCGGCGCGTGGCCGTCGAGTTGATCGGCAAGGGCGGACTGCCCGAGCCCGTCGGCCCGTTGATGAATGTCGCCGAGAAGGATGCGGACCAGACCGTGCGTCTGGCCGCGCTGACGGCCCTCGAAAACCTCGCCGGCATCCCCGAGATGCCGCGTCTTCTGGCCATTCTTCGCAATGCGAAGGCGCCGGAGGAAATGGAAAGCGCCGAGAACACGCTGCGTGCCGTCGTGGACCGTGAACGCAAGCCCACGAGCGCCGGCATCGTCGTTCAGAAGGCGTTGTACGGCGATCTGCCGGGTGGCGCGCCGACCGACGTCACCGAGAAGGTGGCCGAGATGGTCGCCTCGGGCGCCATGGCCATCAGCGCGTCCAACGCCAATTTCGGCGACACGGCGCACGGTGTCGTCAAACAGTTGCGCATCGATTACACGGCTAACGGCGTGGCCCACAGCAAAACGGTGACGGAAGGCCAGTCTTTGAACCTGACCGCCGTATCAATCCCCCCCGCCATCGTGGACGCCTTCTCCGCCGCTTTCGATCAGGCAAAGGGGCAAGCGCCGGCGACCGCGCTCGCGCTGTTGCGTCTGATGGGCGCCACGGGAAGCCCGAAAGCCCTCGAAACGGTCCGCGCCGCGGCGGCCCAGGGCGAAGGCGAGGTCAAACAGACCTCCGAACGGGTTCTGTGCGACTGGCCGACCCCCGTTGCCCTGCCCGTCGTCATGGAGATGGCCAAGACCGCCCCGGACGCCACGCTCAAGGTGCTCGCGTTGCGCGGCGCCGTGCGAATGCTCAAAGAAAGCGAGGCTACACCAGCCGAACGCCTCGAACAACTCACCGCGCTGATGGCGCTCGCCTCGAATGCCGACGAAAAGAAGCAGGTCCTGAGCGGACTGGCCGCCGCACCCAGCCTCGAAGCCCTCGATATGGTCTTTGCGCAGTTCGCCGATGAGGCCGTGCGGCCGGAAGCCGTACAGGCCGCGATCGCTATCGCGCAAGGTTTGGGCGGCGCCGCTCGCGAAGATGCCTCCATCTTCAACGGCAAGGACCTCACCGGATGGTCCGGGACCGGCAATTACTGGCGCGTCGAAGACGGCGCTATCGTGGGCCAGAGCACCGAGCAAGTCCCGGATACGGCCTACCTGTGGTCGGACCTCGAGGTGGGTGACTTCTACCTGTCCGCTGAGGTCATGCTCGAACCGCCCACGGCCAACTCGGGCATCCAGTTCCGCTCGAAGAAGATCGATGAGGCCGGTCACGCCCTCGGGTACCAGGGCGACATCGGACAAGACGTGTGGGGCCGCATCTACCACCAGGGCGGCCGCGGCAAACTCGACTGGAACGGCCGTGCCGAGGAAGCCGTCAAACCGGGCGAATGGAACCGCCTCGAAATCCTGGCCGTCGGGCCCGCCATCTGGACCGCCATCAACGGCAAGCTCGGCGTCGCCTGTCTCGACCTCGCGGGCAAAGACGAGCGCACAGGCAAGATCGCGTTCCAGATGCACGCCGGAGCGCCCCAGACGCACCGGTTCCGCAACCTGAAACTCATCCACAACCCCAAGGTCGAGCTGGGCGAACTCAAAGCCGACGCCCTGATCCCCGAACTCGCCATTCCTGTTCCTCAATGACCCAAACCCGCCCGGCGCCGCCAGGCAACACCGCTCGCGGCGCCGGGCGCTACGGTATGAATGGGGACGGCGGAGCCGTTGAAGAAGCGCGCAGACCGGCGTTTGGAGGACGAGAAGACCGAACGGAAGAAGTCCGCGGCCCCGCAAGGGAATTCTGGAGAAGGCATGCAGCCAAAGCGAGCAGAGATATGCGGAGTTGCTTTCTGTTTGTTGGCGGTGGCCGTCGTAATCGCGTTCGCAACCGAATTCTATCTCAACGAACGCGCCCGTAGTCTGCTCGTGCTGTTTACAACGGCGACCTTTCCGAGTGTTGAGCGAAACGAGGTCCAGCAGCTATGCGATGCGATGGGCGGACAGATAGATCATCAATCCTCATCCGACCTCAGAATAAGGATGTACTGGTCGTTCAGCTACAAGAATCCAGAATATCTAGATATCAGCTTTGACGAGGCCGGACATGTGAGAGGCATCAGTCTAGTGGACATAGATCGTTCTTGGGAAGAGCCTTCGATTCGGACGCACCTTATTCAAGAGACGAAAGGGTCGCGTAAGATAGCG
>Ga0209606_1000646_pt1 | contig 50299 bp, 33 predicted proteins | sample AD_UKC057_MetaG_FD_184412 | JGI IMG/M metagenome (GOLD analysis project Ga0209606, IMG submission 184412) | Active sludge microbial communities of municipal wastewater-treating anaerobic digesters from USA - AD_UKC057_MetaG (SPAdes) (version 2) | ecosystem: Engineered > Bioreactor > Anaerobic >... | reverse complement strand
TTTTTATCCTCTAACTCAGTAAACCAGTCTTCTAATATTTCCAGAAATATACCGACTTATCCCTCATCTCCAAAAATCAGCAGCCAAAATATTAAGCGCAATGAATCTTCTGCTCCATCCAGATCTTATTCGACGCCCCTGAGATCTTATAGCAACAGGACTTACAGCTCGGGGACAATCAATTCTGGCCGCCAGAGTTCAACAGTAAGAAAGTCAGCAGCCAGCTCCACTTCCAGGCTCTCTGCTCCCCGGACAAGCAGGTCATCTATTTCGAAGCCAAGCAGCCATTCCTCCTCAATCTCTAGAGGTTCGTCATCTGTTTCCCGGCCATCAACTTCATCGGTTCGGCGGAAAAAATAAAAGATAAAGACAAAAATAAAGGCCGGGAAAGCAACTGAGATTTTTTCAGTTTACTTCTTCGCGGGCTTCCTTTTCGGAGTAATAATTCAGGACTCTCAGGTGATCCTGAAGAGAGCAATAGCGGGTAGGCTCGGTGCCAGGAAAGAAAACTTCCTGGAAAGGATACTTGCAGTTGGGTGAAGCCAGCAGGCCAGTTTTTCTGTCTATGGTTACAAAGACCAGGTTTGGCGGAACCTCGAAGTCTTCGATCAGGCCGCCAGCTGCTTTTATACTTTCCTCTCCTTCAGCCGCAGCCAGAGTGGCCTGGCTCAGCTGGTAATCCTTTTTTTTGTCTTCTATAACTTTTTTAAAGAAATCAATCCAGATAGGCAGAGCCACCACTGCCCCGGACTGCCTGTTTCCCATGGTCACTTTTGTATCATAGCCAATCCAGACCCCAGCACACAGCGATGGAGAAAAACCAACAAACCAGGCATCAGTAAATTTATTGGTGGTTCCAGTCTTACCTGCCAAAGGCCAGCCCAGACTGGCAGCCTGTTTAGCTGTTCCCCTCTGGATTACTCCCTCCAGAAGATAGGTCATCATATAGGCTAACTGTGGAGAGATGACTTCCTCCGTCGCAGGCACATTCTCCTCGAGAACCTGGCCGTCCTTATCCTCCACCCTGACAATAAAATAAGGTCTGGCCCTGACCCCCTTATTGGGATAAACACTGAAGGCCGAGACCAGCTCCTGCAGAGTAACCTCAAAGGCGCCTAGCGAAAGCGACAGATAAGGGTAAATAGTTGAAGTCAGGCCAAACTTCCGGCAGTACTCCACACCAACCTGGGGTGAAATGTAATCAAGGAGTTTGGCTGTGACCATATTTCTGGACTCCTCCAGACCTGTTCTCAGGGTAACCGCGCCATGATACTCTCCGTCATAATTTCTGGGAGACCAGGGCTGGCCGGTCCATTTATCAATAAAATTGGTCGGTTCATCAATAATAATGCTGGCCGGAGTAAAACCTTTATCCAGAGCAGCCGTGTAAAGAATGGGTTTTATAGCTGATCCAGTCTGCCTTAAGGCCTGGGTAGCCCGGTTAAACTGGCTTCTCTTAAAGGAGTAGCCTCCGACCATAGCTTTGATCTGACCGGTAGCCGGATCAAGACACAAAAAGGCACCTTCCAGCAGAGGTTCTTGATCAAGTGATACCTGAGCCGTTTTATTTTCTTCATTGACGGAAATAACCGCAACCTGAATGATATCACCAGGTTTGAGCAGAGAATCAAGAAACCTGGATCTGGTCCAGCTTATATCTTTATTGGTCATCAGGCCGATATAGTCTTTTATCCTGACTCTAGCTTCTTTCTGGCTGACCTCCAGAACAATGGCCTCTTCCACCTCATCCGCTGACAGGCTCCCACCTTCCCAGTCAGTTAGCCAGTATTTCTCCAGATCTGTCTGACCTTCAGCCAGCAGATTACGAGCTGGCTTCCTCCAGCCATATTTTTTGTCCTGGTTTCTCAAGCCTTTTTCTACGGCCTTCTCAGCATATTTCTGCATATCAAGGTTGATGGTGGTATAAATCTTAAGGCCGCCACGGTAAAGAGCTTCATCACCATAATTTCTCTCAATGTATTTACGGACCTCTTCAAAGAAATAAGATCCAGTCTCAGCTGTCGCTCTTTTCAAGGGTAAGACATTCAGTGGTTCCTGCTTGACGGCTTCTCCGACCTCTTTAGAAATAAAGCCCTCCTCCACCATTCGGTTAATAACGTGATTTCTCCGGTTTAGAGTAACTTCTGGATTATTATAAGGTGAATAGACTCCAGGACCTCGAAAAATTCCCGCTATCAAGGCTGCTTCGGGCAGTGTTAGCTCACTGACACTTTTCCCAAAATACAACTGAGAAGCCGCCTCCACTCCCCAGGCTCCGTGTCCCAGATAGAATTGATTGCAATAGAGTTCAAAAATTTTCTCTTTGCTAAATTTTCTCTCCAGCTCGACAGCCAGAAACATCTCTTTTAATTTGCGTCTGATCGTCTGCTGGGGATAAAGGAAAACGCTCCTGGCCAGCTGCTGGGTAATAGTGCTGCCTCCATGAAGCTTCTTTTTCCTCAGCACTACTCTGAACACATCCTCTTTCACCGCTCTCAATATACCCCTGTAATCTATTCCTTTGTGAGCAAAAAATCTTGGATCTTCGGTGGCGATAATGGCTTGCTTTAAAACCAGAGGGATCTGGCTGTAAGGCACCTGAATTCGCCTTTCGGCAGCAAACTCCTTGGCCGGGAGACCCTGATCAGAATAAACAGTGGAAATAATTAATGGCTTGAGCTCGGCCAGTTCGTCAACCGAGGGAACATTATCTTTAATAGTCAAATAGGCACCGAAGATGCCACCCAGAGCTAAGGATAATAGCAGAACTAGGACGATCAGCAATCCCTTCAGCAGCCGGCGCCAGCTTATCTTTGGCAGTTTCAGTTTTAAAATAATCTTCTTTTTTTCAGCCATAGAATGTCATTTAAACCTGAATCTTTTTTTATTAATATAGCAGATTGTCAAAACAAATGACAATTAGCGAGCTGTTAGCCAGGGGAATCTTCTGGTTAAAATCTGCCAGACCTGCCGACTGATGTCCTTCGGCAGCTGCCGTCCATCCAGAAGGTAACATTCTGAGTCCTTGAGTTTTAAAAAATTTTTCCTCACTTTTTGCAGGTAGTCAGGGTCCTCAAACAAGCTGTAAATAACCGGCCGGCTGGCTATTCGCTTTAGGGCCTGGCTAACCGGCACATCAAGGATAAAGACAATATCGGGCTTTATGACAAATTTATCATGTTTCGCTCTGATTTCATTCATATCCAGTCCTCTGGCTCCCTGATAAGCCAGGGTAGAATAAAAATAACGGTCAAGGATGACGATCTGTCCCGCTTCTAAAGCCGGTTTTATATTATTTTTAATATCCTCTTTTCTGTCTCTTATAAAGAGTTCAAGCTCTTCTGGAGGCGACAGCGCCCCTTTAGTCCGGGCTGAATTTCTTATTTTCTTTCCCCAGCGACCGGAGGTTGGCTCGCTTAAAGTCACGACCTGTTTACCCCGACGCCGAAGTTTATCAGCCAGCAGTTCCACCTGAGTGGACTTTCCGCAGCCATCAATTCCTTCGAAGACGATGAACAATGCCCGGGCCGAGCTGGGTTTTTTTAAGGTTAACCGTTTTTTTTGTTCTTTTTCCACTTTTATCCTGTAATTTATTTTTCTAACTTTTATGGGTTTATGTTATCGAGAAAATAAGAAGTCTGCAACTTTTATAATTCCCGGCTGTTTTAAGGCTATAAGTTTAGAATTCGTCCGGTCAGATAAGACCGGCTAATTGAAATTTGGTGGCTTATATGATATTTTTTAAATGATATTCAGGGAGGCCTAAATGAAAAAGCAATTGTGGATAGGCGTCATCAGTTTTATCCTGGGTTTACTGGTTGCCGGATTTATTTTTCTTTCACCTGAAAAAGAGGTTATACCTGAAACTTCAATTAACGCACTTCCCTCCGGCTCCGGCCATTTAATCGCCGGCGAAAAAGCTCCTGCGCCGCTTGAAAGTGATCTTAACCAGAGTTTCGTCTCCGTCGTAGAGAAAGTTGGTCCATCAGTCGTCAGAATTGTAGCTGAACAGGTTCAGCGCGTACCAAGCTACAGCCTGGACGAAGGCTGGCCATTTGAAGATTTCTGGGAAAGATTCTTTGGCCTTCGCCCGGATTCAAGAGACAGAGAAAGAGAATTGCGGCAAACAGCTGTTGGCTCCGGCTTTTTTATTTCCTCCGATGGCTACATTTTGACCAATAATCATATTATTGAAAATGCTGTAAAGATTACCGTCGTGACCGGAAGCAGCAAAGAATACGAAGCCGAACTGGTCGGCAAGGACCAGGCCACTGACCTGGCCCTGGTTAAGATTAAGGGAAAAGATTTTCCCTATGCTACCCTTGGTGATTCTGCCGGGATTAAGGTTGGTGAATGGGTACTGGCTATTGGTAATCCTTTTGGTATGGAGCATACAGTTACGGCCGGTATTATTAGTGCCAAGGGTCGCCAGCTCGGTCTGGGTGGTAACACTCCAACTTATGAAGATTTTATTCAGACCGATGCGGCTATCAATCGAGGCAATAGTGGCGGGCCGCTGATTAACTTGAGAGGAGAAGTGATTGGCATCAACAGTAGCATTCTCACCCCCTCGGGCGGAAACATCGGCATTGGTTTTGCCATTCCTTCTGATCTAGCTAAAAAGGTAGTTACCCAGCTAAAAGAAAAGGGGCGGGTCGTCCGGGGCTACCTGGGCATCAGGGGAACTGATATAACCGAAGCCATGAAAAAACAGTTCAAGCTGTCCGTTGATAAGGGTGTTATCATCTCTCAAGTCGAGGCCGGTAGCCCGGCTGATAAAGCTGGTCTGAAGAAATACGATGTGATCGTGGCCATTAATGGCCAGCCAGTTGAAAACTGGCGAGATTTAAGATTTAAAGTGGCCGATCTGCAGCCCGGGAATGTGGTGAACATTAAAATCATAAGGGATGGCAAGGAAATGACGGTCAAAGCCACTGTCGATGAGCTGCAGGTGGAGACGCCTTCCCCAACCGGGGAAAAGATTGATAAAGATGTCGGGCTCAGTCTGACTCCCCTGACTCCTAATCTGGCTCGTCGTTATGGGCTATCAACCACCGAAGGCTTGCTGATAACTAATGTGAAAGAGTACAGTGCTGCCGCCAGAGCGGGACTTCAGCCCGGGGATATTATCCTGGAAGTAAACCGCAATAAAGTGACCTCGGTCAGAGAGTTCCAGAATATCTTGAAGAAAACTGAATCGGGTGAAGAAATCATTATGCTGGTCAGACGGGAGGCAGACGGAGAGAAAATGGATTTTATAGTCACCCTGAGGGTACCATGATTAATTTCACCAAGGTTCATGCCCTGGGTAATGATTTCTTATTGGTTGAAGATAACCAGGAAATTCAAGCTGATCAGCTGCCAGCTCTGACCCGACTGTTGTGCGAACGGCATACCGGCATCGGAGCCGATGGGCTTATTCTCATTAAAGTTTTAGATTTTGATCGAGGCCGGGTGAGCTTTCGAATCTTTAATGCCGATGGCTCAGAGGCGGAGATTTCAGGCAATGGTCTGCGTTGCGCCTCCGCTTTTCTATTCCATTATCAGAAGGTCCCGGGCAATGTGATCAACTTCGAAACGATTGTCGGCGAACATCTGACCGAGCTTATCAGTAGAGACAATAACCACTTTGAGATCCGGACTGATATGGGGCAACCAAAGTTTTCTTCTAAGGATATACCATTCGACGATGGCAGTGAGCATGACTTTATCATTGATTATCCACTTCCCATCAACAGGAAAATTTACAATGTCACCTGCGTTTCGACCGGTAACCCCCATTGCGATATTTTCGTCGAAAGATTTTTCCCGGCCAGAATAGAATGGCATCAGATTGGCCAGGAAGTCGAGCATCATCCCTTTTTCCCCAATCGAACCAATGTCGAGTTTATCCGGGTTCTAAACAGGAACGAGATTGAGGTTCTTTTCTGGGAACGAGGAGTCGGAGAAACGCTGGCCTCAGGGACGGGCGCCTGCGCCGCCGCTGTTGCCTCAATTCTTAAAGGCTTAACGGAACGTAAAGTCAGGGTCTGGACCAACCTGGGAACATTAATTGTCGAGTGGGAAAAAGATAAAATCTTCCAAACCGGTCCGGCTGAGCTGGTGTTTGAAGGACGTTCGTTTATTTAGACCGTTTTGTCCCTTTTCCTTTAGCAGTCTTTTTACTTTTAAGCTTCTGGCCAAGGGGAGCAGCCAGAGCCTGGCGGAAGACCTCTTTTATATCTTCGACAAAGACAAATTCCATCTCCTGCCTGATCTTTTTCGGAATATCGACCAGATCTTTTTTATTGGGTAAAGGCAGGATCATCTTTTTAATTCCAGCCCGCTGAGCAGCCAGTACTTTTTGTCTTATTCCGCCTACCGGCAGCACACTACCCCTGAGGGTAATTTCACCGGTCATCGCCACTTCCCAGCGAACCGGGATATTCGTGCAAACCGAGACAAAGGCGGTGGCAATAGTCACTCCAGCTGATGGCCCATCCTTAGGAATAGCCCCTTCTGGAATGTGGATATGGAAATCATTTTCCATAAACATCTTGCTGTTCAACCCAAACTCTTCAGCATGAGCCCGGGTATAGCTTAAAGCTGCCTGGGCTGATTCTTTCATGACATCTCCAAGCGAGCCGGTCAACAGCAGCTGACCTTTACCTTTCATCATGATAGCTTCAACAAAAAGTATTTCGCCACCGGAAGCCGTCCAGGCTACTCCTGTGGCCACGCCAACCGTATCTTTTTTCTTTAATTGATCACGGAATATAAGCGGTGGGCCGAGGAATTTTTCTATTTTCTGAGCAGTAACTCTGACTTTATCCTTATGCCCTTCTGCTACCTGCCTGGCCACCTTCCGACAAACGGCTGCTATTTCTCTTTCTAGATTTCTAACCCCAGCTTCACGCGTATACTGGGAAATAACAGCTTTTATAGCTCCTTCGGTAATTTCTATCCATTCAGGTCTGAGTGCATTTTCTGTCATCTGTTTCGGGACAAGATGCTTCAGGGCAATCTGCAATTTTTCCTCTTCTGTATAGCCAGGCAGCTCAATAATTTCCATTCTGTCTCTAAAGGCTGGCTGAATCGGATCAAGTAGATTGGCCGTAGTAATGAACATGACCCTGGACAGGTCAAAGGGAACACCCAGATAGTGATCAAAAAAGGCGTTATTTTGTTCTGGATCCAGTACCTCCAGCAGGGCGGAAGATGGATCACCACGGAAATCAGCTCCGATTTTGTCCACTTCATCAATCATAAAAACTGGATTATTGGAACCAGCGCGCCGCAGCCCTTGAATAATTTTACCCGGCATGGCCCCGACATAGGTTCGCCGGTGACCTCTGATTTCAGCCTCATCATGAACGCCGCCCAACGAGATTCTGACAAACTTCCTGCCCAGAGCTCTGGCGATTGATTTCCCCAGGGAAGTTTTGCCCACGCCAGGCGGTCCGACAAAGCAAAGAATGGGACCCTTAATCTGATTGGACAGTTTTCTCACCGCCAGATATTCAAGAATTCTCTCTTTAACCTTTTCCAATCCATAGTGATCTTCATCCAGAATTTCTTTGGCCTTTTTCAGGTCAAGGTTATCTTTAGTGCTTATATCCCAGGGTAAAGAGAACATCCAATCAAGATAATTTCTGATGACCGCCGTCTCGGCTGATTCTGGATGCAATTGCATCAAGCGATTAATTTCTTTTTCTATTTCTTGCCGGACCTCGTCATTGACCTTGAGTTTTTTTAGCTTCTCCTGATAGGCTTTAACGTCTTCCTGCAGCTCCGAACCTTCGCCTAGCTCTTTCTGAATAGCCTTCATCTGCTGCCGGAGAAAATATTGCCGCTGCATTTTATCCAGCTCGCCTCGGGCTTCATTTGATATTTTTGATTGGATTTCCAGAAGTTCCAGCTCACGGACGAGCAATTCATAGACTTTCCTGAGCCTGGCTACCGGGTCAACTATTTCCAGAACCTCCTGGGCATCGGTTACCTTGAGCTCCAGATTGGAAGCAGTCAAATCGGCCAGCCGACCAGGATCATCCAGATTGGCGGCAATAACCAGAATCTCAGGCTGAATTGATTTTCCAAGAGCGGTTGCTTTCTCCAGGCCTGATCTGATATTTCTGATTAGAGCTTCGACCTCCAGGCTTTTTTCTGGAGGAGCCGGCTCCTGAATGACAGAAATCCTGGCCTGCAGGAATGGTCCATCTTCTTCGAGAGATTCCACCCTGGCTCTGACCAACCCTTGAGCCAGAATCCTGATACGACCATCAGGCAGCTTTAACATCCTCATGATGACGGCAACTGTACCGACATCGTAGACATCTTCTCGCTTCGGTTCCTCCATCTCCATATCTTTCTGAGTAAGTAACAGAATCATCCTGTTGGTGGAAAGGCTATAATCAATAGCCGCCTTTGATTTCTCTCGCCCCACATAAAGAGGAGCAATCATATAAGGGAAAACAACGACATCCCTTAAAAGCAAAACTGGTAATTTTTCCGGTATTTGTAACTTTTGTTGTTCTTCTTCAGATAAACCACTGATTGGCTCTTCTGAAGAACCTTCAAACTGCGACATTACTTTCCTCCATTTTCTTCTTTTGGCTTTTGAATTTTCACTTCTATTTCTTTATGCCAACCAGCTTTTTTCAAGCGAATGGTTAACACCCCATTTTCCAGAACAGCCACTGTTTTTTCAGGTTGAACTGGAACAGGTAAAATAATCTCCTTGTGGAAAAAGCCCATTTCTCTTTCCAGCCGATGAAATTTAAATTTTTTTCCTTTTAATTCTTCTTTTTTTACTCCACTGAGGATTAAACGGTTCCCCCACTGGACTATCCGGAGATGCTCAACCGGAATACCCGGTACTTCCGCTTCGACCACCACTTCCTTCTCTTGCTCATAAACATCAACCTCTGGTTCCCATAGAACATTTAAACCACCTCCGCTTCCTCTCCGGTAGATGACATCCCCCCGATCCCTTTTGATTTCCTTCTCTGCTTTAAATATTTTAAATTCCGGTCTTATTTTCCTCTTCATGGTCTCCCACGAATTTATTCTTCTTTCAGTAAATTTTCCAGAACATGCTTGAATTCTACCACATCTTTAAATTCTCGATAGACAGAAGCGAATCTGATATAAGCAACTTTATCCAGAGCTTTTAATCTTTCCATCACCAGCTGGCCAATTTCCGCTGATTCAATTTCTTTATCGGGTCGCTCCTGTAGAATTGATTCGACTTCCTCCACAATTTCTTCCAGCTGGCTGATCTGTATTGGCCGCTTTTCACAGGCTTTCATCATTCCTCGCAAAAGCTTCTGGCTATCAAATGGCTGCCGGCTGCCGTCTTTTTTGACCACCATATAAGGAATTTCTTCAACTCGCTCATAGGTGGTAAATCTTTTCTGACAGGACAGGCATTCGCGCCGGCGTCGGATTGACACGCCTTTTTTACTCTCGCGAGAATCGATCACCTTGCTTTCTAAAAAGCCACAATACGGACAACGCATTAACTTTTACTACCTTTGCCCAGCTCTCTAATCTGGAAAAGGCTCAATCGATTTTTCCATATTATAACATAGCCCAGAGCACATGTCACTATGAGCTGTATAGCATGAACCACTATGGTCAGACCGACCGCCAGGTTGGCCTCCAGGCCATAGAGACTGGTCAGACCCACCCGGCTGAAATAATCGAAACCACCAGCCATGCCCGGGGTGGGGATAGAAGCCCCCACTCCGGTTAGAAAAACATAGGGAATAGTCAAAAAGAACGGAACTCTTACCTCGTAGGCAAACAGAAAAATCCAGTAAAAAAAACAAATGCCCAGCCAGACCACCAGTGACAGACAAAAATAGCCAATCAGTCTTGGCCAGGATTGAAAAAATTTTAGCCCTTCAATAAATTCCTGACCAAAATTGATCACCCTCCATCTCATCCTTTCCGGAAATGGGCGCGATAAAGATAATACCAGTTGGTTGGCTTTTTCCTTCAAGGAATATATCAGGATAATGAGCATAAAAAGCAGAAGAGATAGGACGAGGCCAATCTTCCCCCAGCGATAAAGATGAGTCAAAGCTTCCGGTCTGGTTTGATAGAACGAGCCATAGACCGGCTTTGAGATCAAAAAGGCTCCCAGTAAAAAACACATGGCAAACATGTCAAAAGTTCTTTCGACAACTATTGTCCCGATCAAATAACCGGCACTTAATTTTTCCTTTCTGGCCAGAAAGACCGGACGCACGACCTCGCCCAGGCGGCCCGGGAAGACATAATTCATGGTGTAGCCAAGGGTATTAGCTTCAATGGCGTTAAATATTTTCAGGTTAGCCTTAACTGGCCCGAGAAGATACTTCCATCTGATCGAGCGGGTGACGAGATGAAGCGGCACCAGGCATAGAGTCAAAGCCATCAAATAAGGGTTAACCTGCTTTATATATTTCCAGGTATCAGCCCAGTTAACATTCTTGAAAAAAAACCAGAGGAAGGCAACAGTAATCAGCCCGATAATCAGGTAGTTAATGAGCCTTCGCCTTTTTGAACTCATAAGTCAGATTCCTTTAAAGTTTTTATTATACCTTAATAAACGAGCTAACCTGAAGAACTGGTTCTCATCTCACCTGTCTTACTTGCAAAATTAAGAGGAATTGGCTATATTTAATCGAGCGCTGGGAAGTCGTCCAATGGTAGGACACATGACTCTGGATCATGTGATCTAGGTTCGAATCCTAGCTTCCCAGCCAACCTCCCCAAAACCCTCCTTCTTGTATAGAAAGGCAGCTCCACCCCCTCCGGAGCTGCCACTTTTTTATTTTTGACAACAACTCTAGTCCTCTTCATTTTTTCAATAGTTGGGCCTTTTAACTGTTGTTTTCAACCGCCAGACATCAGTTTGAACTGTGCCAGAAAACAATACGGAGTGGGACTCAATCCGGAGAATTCTTCAATCTGGAGCTTCTTAGCATGGAGAAAATATAATCAGCCATTGTCTCTACCGGCTGCTCTTTGCCCTCTACCCTGAAAAACATCACCGGTGGCGGTAAACAGGGAAGAAAATCCGCCAGTAGTTTTTCCCTGATGACCAGCAAACAATTTATTTTATCCAACAGCGGATTGAGGTCGGGCCAGACCCCTTCCCCCCTGACTTCGGCCGGCCCGATTTCATCTACCACCAAAAGATCAGAGTCAGAGGTTGATCTGATTATATCCCTGGCTGTTTTTAAACCCGGTAGCAGAAAATAAAATTGTCCAGCCCCGGCCAACTGGCCGTTAGTGCCTTCTTTTCTTAGAAAGGGCAGGCGACGGCCAGAGTTGATCTCGAATAAATCATAACCCGTTGTTTTCCTCTTCAACCTGACCGCTTCAGAAACATAGCCGGAAAGCGTCAGCCCTGATGACCTTAAGCCCTTTACCAGAAGCTTGACCAGAGTTGTTTTACCCGCCCCCACCGGACCGGTCACGACGAAAATCATGGTCCAGGCCTCTCCTCAACTTAAGATTTTTAATTTTTCTCACTGAATTACATGGGTTCCTGCTTCTATTCTGACCACGTGAATAGCCGGTTCCTGCCCGCTTGCCTGCCGGTAATCAGCTGATACTTTTTCGGTAAAAGAGCCAACCGCCTCTGACCTCACCAGACTGATGGTGCAACCGCCGAAGCCAGCACCCATCATTCGTGAGCCATAGACACCCTCTACCCGGGCAGCAGATTCAACTAAAAGGTCAAGCTCACGGCAGCTTACCTCATACTCATTTCTTAGCCCCAGGTGAGACTCGTACATACGCTGGCCAAAGGAAAAGAGATCCTGTCGGAGTAAATCCTGGCAGGCCTGCTCTACTCTCTGATTTTCTTTGATAACATAGACGCATCTTTTAAAGACGACCGGGTCCAGCTCAGTTTGATGAGCAACCAGCCTGGTGAGAGTCACATCTCTCAGACTTTTTATTTCCGGGTAATATTTTTTAAGGAGATTGACTCCAACCTCACACTGTTGTCGTCTCAAATTATATTCTGAAGTGGCCAGCGCCCGCCGGACGAGGCTATCGCTGATAACAACTCTTACTTCTTCCCAGTCAAAAGGATAATAGTCAAATTCCAGGCTGCGACAATCCAGTTTAATAACTTTTTTAGCCTGCCCGAAAAGATTGGCAAACATGTCCATAATGCCACATTTGACGCCAACAAAATCATTTTCAGCCTGACGGGCCAGTCTGGCCAGCGTTAAACCATCCAGCTGAAGATCGTAAAGATAATTAAGGGCAAAAGCCAGACCACCCTCGATAGCGGCCGAAGATGACATTCCACCACCGATTGGAATATTTCCGCCAAAGACCAGGTCAAGACCCCTGATCCTGTAACCAGCCTGCAGAAAAACAGCCAGCACTCCCTGAAGATAATCAGGCCAGCGCAAATCAGACTTTTGAAGACAGTCAGAGGTAGTGCTGAAATCCTGGTTGAAATCAAAGGCATGAAAGCGACAAACATCGTCTTCCCGGGGGGCAATGGCCAGTATAATCGCCCGATCAGTGGCCCCCGGCAGGACAAAACCTTCATTGTAATCAGTGTGTTCTCCGATAAGATTAATTCTCCCGGGAGAGGAGATTAAGACCGGCTCCCGGCCAAATTTCTCCAGAAAGCTGGCTCTGACTTTTTGTACCATTTCGTTCATTTTTTCTCCTGCGCTAAAACTTCTCATTTTCCAGTGCTCCACCGTTAACTAAGATGATTATCAGTTTAACCGCCATTTGTCAAAGACAGAAATAAAGACTCATAAAATCCCCCTGGCCACAGTGATAATCAGGATAGAAAAATCAGCTCTACCTGGGAAAGAGATAAAACAGGGCCAGGACCAGCTGAGCTGGTTTCCGATAAGGAGTATAACTGGTATCAAACTGACCACCGCTCGACGCATCTGGAAACCACTGCCACCAGAATATTCCCCTCAAATAAGGCTTGCCGCGGACCATTCTGAGGGCAGCTTCATAACCATTTCTCTGCACCTTGAGATCAACCGGGCCGGTCCTTTGCCAGTCCCAGGGATTAATGGTTCCGCCTTCGAGGCTTCGATAGCCGATTTCGGTGATCAAAACGGGCTTCTTCCATCTGGAAGAAAGAGCTTCCAATCTAGGTAAAATCCGACGCCAGCCGGCACACAGTTCAGATACGGAAGGATGCAGTTTGAGGCTGAGAGTTGGGTAAAGATTCTGTCCAATGTAGTCCAGAGCATTCCAGAAAGTAACTGCCTCCGGCTGGCTCTCCAGCTGATCATCAGCATAGACCAGCCTGCCTTTATAAATCTGGCGGATGGAAGCAATGGTAGCCAGCCAATCCTGTCGACGTTCTAAAGTGCTATCCAGCTCGCAGCCCAGGCAGAATTCTTCTGCGCCAGTTTGAGCGGCCAGGCTGGCATAATGGAGGATGAAATCCTGATAGGAAGAAAACCATAATTGCCATGAGGCCTCACCAAAATTCTGACCAATCTGCCCTCGCCAGTGTTCCTGGTCGTCAAGTAAGTCGACATGTGGCTTGAGCATGACTTTCAAGCCCAGCTGTCGAGCATATGAAATGATTTCAATCAGTGACTCATCAGAAGGAGTTAAGGCGTGGTTATAGTTTATATAAGTCGAATCTATGTTCTCCTGGTAGGCAGTGACCAGCAGACTGATCCAGCCTGCTCTGGTCTGCCTCAGATGTAGCAGGGATTGCCTTGCTCCCGGGCCAACGTAGGCCTCGCGACTGTAGCCGGTAAAGGACATACCTTTTTGAAATTCGCTATTTGAGATGTTCAAAAGACTGTAGCCCTGAAACAGGATCAGAACAATAGTAATCAGACTGAGAGACAGAAACTTATTATTCATCTTGCACTTTTTAGCATGACCGGCTTGGAAAAGTCAAAAAAGGCCTGGCTGAGAGCCAGCCAGTTGAAGGCAGTTGTTTTTTTGACAATTGACCGCCTAGGTGCTATTTTATAATTGGTGAGAAAGGCAAGAGAAAGACTATGAAAAAAAAGCTTATTCTAATCTCTTTAATTCTGGTTTTTTTAACAGCAGGTTGCGGAGTGAAAAGTCTGCCCTCCAAGGATTCCTGGTATGCCCAGCATTATTTTATAATGCATGATTACGAACAGAAAATATATCATCAGCTGTCTCCGCAGGGGCGACTTGAGTTTCAGAAACTATTCTGGGAAGCAAGGCAACCTGTGGCCAAACAAGAATTCGATAGCCGGATGGAAGCCATTCAAAGCCTGTTTAAGAGTGAAAATCGCTCTCAGCCCTGGAATACCGATCGGGCCCGGGTTTATTTACTAAATGGTTCACCGGCTTCTATTGATTACAGGCAAAATACGGATTGGGTGATTACTACCGCCCGCGCTGCTTCTGGTGCCACTGGCAGTCTCGATTTGAATGACCGAACCAATGAAGATATCCAGGCAAATACGGCTGAAATCTGGGTTTATCCCTACGACAGATATTTCATCTATTATATCTTTACTTTTTCTCCGCCCAGCGGCTGGAAATTAAATCCGGCTACCTTCCAGAATAACCGGTACCTGCAAAAATTCGAAGAGCTGAATAAAGACCTGATTTTCTCAATAATTGATGAAGAAGCATACAAAGCGAAACTGGCTGCCCTAGCTCAAAAATAACATGGATATAAAAGACGTAGCGCCACGGGGATTCGAACCCCGGTTTGATGGCTGAGAACCACCCGTCCTAGGCCTCTAGACGATGGCGCCATAAGCTTGAAAAATAGCAAATAATTTTCTGACTGTCAATCGACCGCTCTGTTTAGTATGAACCAATCAAGAAACGATGAACAGAAAGCTGGTCCTCTCTTCCGAAGACATTAAACTATCCTGGTTATTGGTGGCATCTGCCACCATCTTGTCTTCAGCCTGGTCGCTTTTTTTTCGTTTCTATGATTTATATATATTATATATACTCAATGGTAGCTGGCGGCTTGGAAGTAATCTCATAGGCTACTCTAACTACTGAAGGAACCTCAGTCGTGATCCGCCTGGCCAGATTGGTCAGGACATCCCAGGGGACCGGCGTTGGCTGAGCGGTCAAAGCATCCTGGCTTTCAACCGACCTGATAATTATAATATGTCCGAATTTCCTCTGGCCTTCAGCCAGACCGGTAGCCATGTCATTCATTAAAACGGCAAAAGCCTGAAAGGGCTGAAGGGAAGCCAGCTCTTCCTCCACTATTCTGGTTGCTTTTCTGACCAGTTCCAGCTTTTCTGGAGTCACTTCTCCTATAATTCTCGTAGCCAGAGCTGGCCCCGGGAAAGGCATTCTCTGGAAAATTATTTCAGGTAAACCCAGCTCACGGCCGACCTCACGGACTTCGTGCTTGAACAACTCCTTCAGTGGCTCGATTATTTTGAAGCCAAAACCTTTCTCTGGATCAATTCCAATTTGCTCCAGGATGTTATGCTGGGTCTTGACTCCGCTTCTGGTTTCAATGATATCAGCTGCGATGGTACCCTGAATCAGGAAACGAGCTTTACTCTTCACAACTTCCCGGCCAAAAACCTTATAAAAGGCATAGCGAAAAGCTTTTCTCTTTTCCTCAGGATCGGTCTTACCTTTGAGAGCCTCAAAAAATTCTGCTCTGGCCTCAATCACCTCCAGGTTGAGGCCAAGCTGCGAGAAAGCTGCTTTAACTTCTTCCGGTTCATTCTCTCGCATCAAGCCGTTGTCAATGAAAATAGCTTTAAGCTGAGGTCCGAGGGCCCGATGGGCCAGAACAGTGGCAACCGAACTGTCCACCCCGCCCGATAAGGCAGAAATAGCTTTATCGCTACCTACAGTCTTTCTGATTTCTGCCACCTGTTTGTCAATGAACTTCCTGGCATCCATAGATTCCTCCCTGACGGATGGTATAAGAATAATACATCAGAATGGTCAATTAAGTCCAAAAAAAATATGAAGCTAAGTCATCTTTTTTATTGATTTTTTTATGAAAATATTGAATATTAAAAAAAAGAGGAGGGCCTCCATCCAAGGCGTAAGACTTACCGGAGAAGGACACCCCCCGAGAGTCCTTCTCCCCTGCCCTCCTCGGGAGCGGTTTCTAATTATTTAGTCGCTGTTCCAGTCCATAGGTTGAAAATCTTGTGAAAATTTTTGACCGATTGGCCCCGCTAACTGGTTATTTGCCTGCCTGCTGCCGACCTGAATTTATTGCTTAATCCAGCCCAAAATGCTACATTAGCTAAAAATAATATGAAGCCTTTAAAATTAAGTGTTTCCGGAGTCCGAGGGATTGTCGGTCAGGCCATCACTCCAGAACTGGTAATAAATTTCGCCTCAGCTTTCGGCACCATGGTTCCGGCTGGCCCGGTTCTCGTCGGACGGGATAGCCGTAATTCCAGCCCGATGCTGACTGATGGAGTTATCTCCGCTCTGCTGGCCACCGGCCACGAGGTAATAGATCTCGGTCTCTGTCCGACACCAATTACTCAATTTCTGGTAAAGAATAAGAAAGCCCGGGGGGCTGTTTCGGTCACAGCCGGACATAATCCTGCATCCTGGAATGCTTTAAATTTTATCAATAGCCAGGGAACCTACCTGAATGAATTTCAAGGACAGGAACTCCTTGACATATACCATTTAGGCCGCTTCAAGCAGTTAGCCCTAAAAAGAGCGCCAAAAATTATCAGAGAGTTAAACCCGGAAGAACCTTATCTGGAATGGCTGCTTGGCCGTCTCCATCCGACTCCGATAAAGAGAGCTAAATTCAGAATAATAGTGGACCCGACCAACGGAGCTGCTTCCAAATTAATTGACAAGCTTTTTGCTCTTCTGGGTGTTCAGCTCATTGCCATTAATAATGAAGGCAACGGCTATTTTCCTCATGATCCCGAGCCCAGGCCCAGGAACGCCATCGAAGTCTCGTCTCTGGTCAAAATAACCACAGCTGACGTTGGTTTCCTGCTCAACAGCGATGCCAGCCGCGTATCCCTGGTCTCCGAAGATGGTGAAACATTATCCGAAGAATATACCCTGCCGCTTGTTGCCCGCTATTATCTTAAAAAACATCCAGGGCCAGTGGTCACCAATCTGTCCACTTCGATGATGATTGATCAGGTAGCCAGAGGACTAAACTTACCCGTCATCAGGACGAAAGTCGGTCAATCGGCCATTATTCAGGCAATGCTGGAAGAAAAAGCCTCTCTGTCCGGAGAAGGAAGCGGCGGTCTGGCTTTTGACTTTTTTCAACCGGCTTTTGATGCCCTGGTTACGATGGCCCTGTATCTGGAAATGATGGCGGTAGAAGGTGAAAAATTATCTACTCTGGTAAAAAGGCTGCCTCGCTATCACATTGTGAAAGATAGTCTGGTTTGCCCGGCGTATCGGTTGCATACTCTGGTGGCTGAAGTCAAGAAACTTTATAAAGGTCTGGAAATAAACCAGTTAGATGGCCTGAGGCTGGAAAAAAAAGACCTCTGGGTTCATGTCCGGGCTTCGACTACTGAGCCATTGATTCGGGTTATAGCCGAAAGCACATCTCAGCACAGGGCTCAGATGGAAGTAGATAGAATAATGGCCTTCCTACGGAGGTTAACAGCCTGAAGTTGCAGGCGAAAGAAAATGAGAAAATTTTTGCCTTTAAAAGTCAGTATCTCGGGTGTAAGGGGCATTGTTGGTGAGAGTTTGACCCCTCAACTGGCTGCACGTTTCGCTTCAGCTTTCGGCACATATCTCGGTCAGGGGCAGGTCCTGGTTGGTCAGGATTCCAGGCCTTCCGGACTGATGCTGAAAAAAGCAGTCATAGCCGGGCTGCTGGCGACTGGCTGCCAGCCAGTAGAAGTAGGGATTCTACCCCTGCCGACCATTCTTTTTTTAACCAGGAAAATGCAGGCCAGAGGAGCAGTAGTCATCACTGCCAGTCACAATCCGTCCAACTGGAATGGTCTGAAGTTTATTAGCCAGGATGGCCTGTATCTTCGCTCTTCTGAGGTGGAGGAATTCCTTGATATTTTTCATCAGGGCGAATTTACTTATGTGCCCGCAGAAAGAATCAAACCGGCTCTAAGCGAAAAAGAAGCTGGCTATTTGCACCTGAGGCGTATTTTCAGCCAGATCAAGGTCAATGAGATAAAGAAAAGGAAATTCCGGCTTGTAGCCGATTGCGCCAACGGGGCAGGGGCGACTCTGCTGCCTCGTTTTCTACAAGAGCTGGGGGCTGAGGTCAGGTTTATCAATACCGAGCTCTCCGGAAAATTTGCCCATCAATCAGAGCCAACGCCGGAAAATTTAAAAGAGCTAGGCCACGAAGTGAGAGCTCTTCAGGCTGACCTGGGCCTGGCCCAGGATGCTGACGCCGATCGACTGGCCCTGGTGGATGAACAGGGCCAGCCGCTGGGAGAAGACGCCACATTAACCCTGAGTGTCGATCATGTTCTCTCCAGGAAAAAGGGGCCGATAGTGGTTAATCTTTCTTCCTCGATGGTTATTGAAGATATAGCCAGAAAATATGGGGTGCGGGTCTATCGCACAAAAATCGGCGAAAGCAATGTGGTGGAAAAAATGCTGGAGACCAGAGCGGTGGTGGGAGGAGAAGGAAACGGTGGCGTCATCTGGCCAGCTGTTCACCCCTGTCGTGATTCTTTTACGGCAGCAGGCTTGATTCTCGAGAAGCTGTCCTCGTTTCCGGGTTCAATTTCACAATTGATAGCCACTTACCCCCGTTATTACCTTCTAAAAGATAAATTCGACTGTCCAGCTGAACTGGCCTTTAAGGTCGTCACAGAATTAAGGCGCCGTTATCAACGAGAAAACACCTCGACTCTGGATGGACTGAAGATTATCTGGGAAGAGGCCTGGGTTCATCTTCGGCCCTCTAACACCGAGCCTATCATGCGGATCATAGCAGAGGCCAGATCGCCTGAAAAAGCCAGACAGCTTCTGGAAAGATTTAAAGGCGAAATAGAACAAATCCTAAAACAGATGAGCTAAAAAGTTAATGACCAGCCACAATCAGCCTGCCCGCAAGCTCAGGAAACTCGAGGAACCAGCAAAAAAGGCCAAACCTTCGCCGGCTCCGACCAGGGTAATATGAATATAAATAAATTTTTTTTTAACGATGGTCCAGGCGAGATTATTTGAGGGCAAAATAGTAACTTTAAAATTAAAATGATAGTTTATAAAATAACATCTGTTACTATTGTTACTATCCTTTTTTAAGGAGCCAGTATGAAAAAGACGGGACAATTTGATTGGGTTTTGATTGCTCTTAGCTTTGCTTTTTTGTTTTCAGCTGTGGCTGCTGCCCAGCCCTATAGTGGAATAGAACCTCAGAGCCGCTCCGCTTTTAGTTTCTTGCCGGAAACAATTATTAATCTGACTGATTGGTTTATCCAGTCTTCAGCCAGAATAAAGCAGGGCGGTGAACAACTATCGCAGCCCGGGATCATACCTGATCGCTGGTTTCCAGCGGTTGTCCCTTCCACTATTCTGGGAACGCTGGTTGAGGATAACGTCTATGAGGATGTTTTCTTTGGACAGAACCTGGAGAAAATTAAGGCCGAAGAGTTTCAGGTCTCCTGGTGGTACCGGACAGAATTCCTGGTTACCCCTTATCCAGGGAAAAATATAGCCAGACTGGAGCTTGATGGCGTTAATTACCGGGCGAACATCTGGCTCAACGGTCAGAAGGTGGCCGATGCCACGGAAATATATGGAGCTTTTCGCCGTTTTGATCTCAACGTTACCAGTCTGGTCAAATTTGGTGAAAAAAATGTTCTGGCAATAGAAGTCATACCGCCCGTACCCGGTGAGCCTTCCATCGGCTTTGTCGACTGGAACCCGGCCCCACCCGATCGTAATATGGGTCTGTGGCGGCCGGTTCGTCTTAAAATATCCGGGCCAGTGGACATAATTAATCCCTTCATTCAGTCCAGGCTCGATACGGATAATTTCAAAGAAGCCAGATTAACCATCCAGGCTCAGGTTAGAAATAACTCCGACCAGGTAGTAACTGGCAGTCTGGAAGCCCAGATAGAAAAAATAAAAGTTTCTCAAGAGGTAAAACTTGAGCCGGGTGAAGTTAAAACCGTTACCTTTACCCCCGAACAATACAAAGAGCTGGCTCTGGTCAATCCCAGAATCTGGTGGACACATGATCTTGGCCAGCCAGAACTTTATCAGTTGTTCATTGCTTTCAGACTTAAGTTACCTTCTTCCAAGGATAGGCCTCAACCGAAACAAATAAGACCTGATGTCAAGCAGGGTGAAAAGGATAAAGAAAAAGAAGCAGATAAAGATAGTATGAAAATTCCTCCCCAGTTCAAATCGCTGGAACCAATTTCGGATTGGACCTCAATTAGATTCGGGATCAGAGAAATCAAAGACTATATGACGGATAACGGTTATAAAGGCTATATCCTAAATGGCAGGAAAATCCTGATCAGGGGTGGTGGGTATACTGACGACATTTTCCTCAATACTTCCTCTAAAAAACTGCGGTCTGAGCTGAATTACGCCCTAGCCATGAACCTCAATGCCCTGCGACTGGAAGGCTTCTGGGGCACGAGCCAGGAACTTTACAACCTGTGTGACGAACTTGGCTTATTATTAATGGTAGGTTGGAGCTGTCACTGGGAGTGGGAGAATTACCTGGGCAAGCCGGTTGATCCCGTTTATGGAGGAATTATCAGTCCAGAAGATATTCAGCTGATTTCCCGGTCATTCCGGGATCAGGTCCTCTGGCTTCGTCATCACCCCAGCATTTTTGTCTGGGCACTGGCCAGTGATCTTGTCCCCAAGCCGGAGCTGGAAAAGGAATATCATGCCATCCTAAAAGAAATAGATCCGGATCGGCCTTTTCTCAATTCAACCGGCAGTAAGGTCAGTCCTGTCTCTGGCCCGTCAGGTGTCAAGATGAATGGACCCTATGACTGGGTGCCGCCCAATTACTGGTATGAAGACAAAAAGAATGGCGGTGCTTTTGGCTTTAACACCGAAACCGGCCCCGGACCACAGGTTCCAGTGCTCGAAAGCCTGAGGAAAATGATTCCAGAAGAACACCTCTGGCCACCTGATGAGGTCTGGTATTATCACTGCTGCCGCGGGATGTTTCAGAATCTGGACCGTTACCACCAGGCCATGCAGAACAGACTTGGCTGGCCCGATAATCTGGCCGAATACGAAAGGAAAGCTCAACTCCTCAATTATGAAGGCGTCAGAGCGATGTTCGAGGCATTTGTGGCCAGAAGACCTGGAGCTACCGGGATTATTCAATGGATGTTTAACTCCGCCTGGCCGAAGCTCTGGTGGCAGCTCTTTGACTATTATTTGATGCCAACCGGGGCTTTTTATGGAGCGAAGAAAGCCTGTCAGCCACTGCACCTGATTTATGATTATGAGACCAGGGAAATAATTGCTTCCAATCTGAGCGGGCAAAAATCGGAAAAACTGAAAGCAACCGTGGTGGTGATGGATACAAAGTCGAAGGAACAATATAAGGCTGAGTTTCCGGTTGAGTTACCTCCTGATAGCTGGCTTAGCCTGGTTAAACTTCCCGGGCCCGGAGAGCTACCCGATGTTTATTTTCTGGATCTGAAGTTATTTGGCCCGAAGGGCGAACTAAAGGATGAAAATTTTTATTGCCTGACCAGGCAGCCGGACACACTGGATTTTAATCAGACCACCTGGTATGTTACACCCGTCAAAAAATATGCTGATCTGACTGCCCTTAATTCTTTGCCTGAAGCTCAGGTCAACTACCGCTGGAAAGTTGAAGGCCGCGGTTTGAAGAGAAATCTGACTATTGAACTGACCAATAATTCACCTAACATTGCTTTTAACCTTGAGATACAGGTACTTAAAAAGATGAGGGAACAAACAGTAGTTCCTTTGTTTCTGGATGATAACTATTTTTCTCTTCTTCCCGGCGATAAGAGAACCATTAAAGGCTATTTTAATTTTGATGATCTGGAAGGCGATGAAGTAGATTTAAGAATACGAGGCTGGAACGTCAAAGCTTATGTTAATAAATAACCAGGGACTACTGGAATAAGTGGACTACGGGCCAGTTTTTAATGATTATTTTTAATAGACCTGACCAGTTCCTTTAATCTGTCCTGACTGCCGTCAATGGCCAAAGATTTCTCCCAGATAGCCACCGCTCTGTCTTTATCGCCCAGCTGGTAATAGCAACTTCCCAGATAATTTAATATTTCCACACTCAGACCAAAGCGCTTGAGATATTGCTCATAATAAACAGCAGCCTGAGCGAACTGGTTAATTGATTGATAGGTGCGGCCGAGCAAGGAAACGACTTCAGCTGGAGCCTCGGGCTGGTCAAAAGGCTTGATAACCTCCAGAACTCGCTGCCAATCATTTTTTCTAAATAAAGCCTCTCCATAGGCCAGAGCCTGACTTAGCTCCGGTCGTCTTGCATAGGCCTGAGCCAGCCGAAGGCAGGCTTCCTCCAGCCGGTTAGCGTTGAGAAGCTGCAGTCCTGTTTGAAATAACTCATCCTCGGGTTTGATCATGGCTTTAGAGACAAGGATGGGCCGCGGCAGACCAGGGCCAGTGGAAACCTCGAACTCAGCATGGGCAGAACTTAAAACCTGCCCCCCATCTATGAGCTCAACCACCAGCGTATAATAACCCGGACGACAGCCATTAAGGGGAATCTTGCCGGTCAGTAGGTTGTCCTCGGTGAGGTTATCGAGTTTTTCTTCCCGGCTTAAAACTGGCTTTTCATCCTGCCTTAACTCATAACGAAGTCTGGCTTTTTCTTTCAAGTCAGCTTGAAGTCCTGATAATTGGGAACAAAAGACAAGATAATCAGACGTAACATAAGACTTTCTGGCCTGAACCAGAAGCTGAGCTGATTCAATCATAAAAGGGGCCACTCCACCTGCCTGGCCGTCAGCCGGCAGAAGATCATAAGCCAGCAAAATCTTCCCCAGCTGTGGCTTCTGGCTCTCAGCTCGAAGATTTAACACACACGAATAGCTGGAAAATTCCTTCGACAGAGGATTTTTAACCAGCAGATCAAAGTTATAATCACCGGATATAATCGGAAAAACATCCTGAAAGGAGATGGATCTTTTTCCGATCTCGGTCAGCTCTTCGCGACTGATGGTCAGAGGCACAGTCTTTTCAAACTGGTAGACGGTTTTACCCTGATCGTTAGAGACACGACCGTTAAAGACATATTTGACCAGATAATTTGAACCGTCAGGTTCAACTGATAATTTAGCTGGCTCAAACGAATAGTTAACCAGAAAATTCCCCTGACTATCCTTTCTGCTCCAGAGTTCAAAATCAGCTTTAAGATAGTTGGTGCTGTATTCGACTTCAATTAAATCTTTAAATTTAAACCAGGCCTGGGCATAGGTATCTTCAACTTTTCTTTGCGGCAAAGACAAAACTGTGGCCAGCAATTTATTGGAAGCCAGATTGATGATGCCAGGGGCCATTCTTTCTGATGGGATTAAGCTTAGCGATTGCTCGGCCAGATTTGGAGACAGCTGATAGAGTTTCTGATAAGCATCACGGGCATCGCGGGCATTATACATATAATCAGCAACCAGCGCCTGCGGCCCATAATCAGAAGGCGAATAGAGAACATATTCACCCGTTCCTTCTTTCTTGAAAAAAATAATATTAAAAGCAGGCGGTAAATTTAACTGCGGATCACCATAATAAAACCAGACCTGAGTCGGATAGACGCCATCAATATCCTCATATTTTTCAATATTGTTGGGCGGCCCAAGAATAATATAAATTCGGCCCTGATCGGTTTTCCAGCCGGGTTTCCCTGTTCCCCGACCAAGATATTGATTGGCATAATTCAGCCGGCGATAGTGTTCCTCTCTGAATTCATTGCGAGGCGTCTCAGGAGTGGGATCACGTTGTTTCCAGAAAGCTTCAATAAAAATATCACGTTCACGGTCTGTTTGCAGCTTTAAGAAAACTTCCTTTTCTCTGGGAGTGATGAGATAAACAACTTCCTCATCAAGCCATTTTCGATATCTTTCAGGCAGGTCAGAGGCTATCAGGGAGAGGCAAAAAACAAAAATCAAAACCAGGCTGGCTAAGATGTTAAATTTGCAGGATTTCATCGGCATTGGTTGTTAACTAACCTTCATGGTTCCCGAAACCGGGTTTGTCTCCGGATTTTCAATCATGCTTGATAGAAAAATATATAATTTGAGATTATCGCGCATATTTGGATTATATCTTTTTCTTCCAGTTGAGGCAAAAAAATGGCGCCCGGTGAAGCCTTCCGGGCGCCATCTCGACATTTAACCTCGAAACGTCCTCAGTATTCGTAACTGAAACTCAACCGTATCATACGCGAGGGATAAGTTATACCGGAAACCCGACCGATTTCAGGTTCAATAGCGCCACCGTAGCCAGCGTTGGTTACTGCATGTTCGTTAAACAGGTTAAGAATATCCACAGCCAGCCTGATCCGTCCAGCCCTCTGCAAGCTGAAGGCTCGGTCCAATCTCAAATCAACTACTGTCTCATGAGGCAAATACCAGGGCTTTTTCGGGTCTATAGATACGATATAATTGTCGCCCGTATTGACGACCAGACCCTGAGGATAGCCCCATTGAGTCACCACCGGATAAGTTTCCAGCGGCCACAGCGGCCGACCGGAGTTATACCTTATTCTCCAGCCGAGATCAGTCTCAATCCCTGGAATCCGGTAAGAGCCCGACAGTTTGAACTCGAATTTCTGAGTATGCGGCAGTGGCCCTTCCATATTGTTAATTGTCTGGTTAAGCCCGGCCAGAAAGGTTGTGTCCATGACCATTGGTCCATCAAAATTAAAATCCTGCCGGACTGGTCTCATGGCAAAACCATCTGACCAGGAGAAAACAGCCGAGGCCATCAACTGCCAGCGGTTGGAGTAACGTTTATTCACCATAAACTGCAAACCCTGATACAAACGCTTGGCCTTTATGCCATCGACGGTCGACATGTTTTGAACCATATAGTCAGTATTGGTACCTATCCAGCCGATATCGCCACCATTGATCACGCCATCTCCATTGAAATCGTCCATTTTAATGCTGTAAAGAGAAACCACCTGCCCATAGCTCGTCGTATAGTCTTTTCTTTCATATTCAAACGGTTCCTGAGTCTGACGGTTTAAAGGCCAGTTAACAAAAATATTGGCTGTTCTTTTCCAGATGTAAGTAGCGCTAAAAGACAGATCCCTGACGATTTCTCTTTCCAGGTTAAGCGTTATTTGATCAGTATGCTGGTCTTTAGTCCCGTCTTTGACCTTTAACTGCCAGGAATAATCCTGGGTGGTATCCTGCATCCAGTCAGGCCTGGCCCCAGGTGTCTCATATTGCGTATCTATCAAATAGCGAGCAGCATTAATCGTCTCAGCCGAAGAAATGAGATTATCTCCGTCCAGGTCTACCAGGTCAAAGGGAATGGTATAAAAGATATACTTGATATCAGCCATGGGCATATCAGGACCAAATCGTCTCAGGTACTCAACACTCAAAGGCAGGTAATAGCGGCCGTAACTGGCCCGGAAAATAGTCTTCATGTCGCTGGTGATAGCCCAGGTCAGGCCGATACGCGGAGAGAAGTTTTTAAAATCAAAAATGTTGCCCGTACCCTGCCTATCTCTCAAAACTGGCGGTGGCGAATTTATCTCGTCTGGAGTCGAGGCATATTCATAGACTTTGCCTTTGCCATACTTGGTGGTCATCCGGTCATAGCGGAGACCAAGGTTAATGGTCAGTCTTTTGAACGGCGTCCACTGGTCATCAAAAAAGCCACCAATCTGGTCAGCAGTTCTGACCGTCAGGAAAGGATTCAGCCAGGTTTGCCGGTTGTAGAAAATGAGACCATCTGCTCCATACCAATCACGGAGATAGTTAATATTCTGCGTCCAGGGCGCCGGATAAGCGAAGTTGGCATAATTGTGGAAATAGCCACCCATCCAGTTGCCCCGACCCTTAGTATACTGAATGCCGAATTTGATATCATGTTCACCCAGGAAATGTTCTGCATAATAGGAAACATCAGCCTGTAATGTATTGCGGCTTGACTTTTGAGCCTCGACATTGGGCATCGCCCCATTGACTCCGTAGGCTGCCCACTTCCACCAGTTGATATAGCCAGGATGGTCAGGGGCATCATCAGGAATAAATGGCTTATCATCTCTCCAGAAGCCTAACCATTTGATAGTGAAGACTGTCTTGCCAGAAGCCATCCACTGCCATTGGGCGGAAATACTGTTGGTTTCACTATTCTGGCCATAGCTCATAGTCGGATCCCAGTGGGGATTCCAGGTCCAGCCATCACCTTTATTTTTTTCGTAATGATAAGCTATCCAGGCACGATGATTGGCCCAGGGTTCAGCCGTTAATTTCAGATCAGCCAGCCTCCCCCAGTATCTGTTAGGTACTGGCCAGAAAGGTGTTTTCGAATTACTGCGGACATAGTCGATCCCACCATAAAACCAGACTTTATCTCTTTTGATCGGACCACCGGCCGTTAAATTGAATTCATAATTTTTGGTAGTTTTATTCAGGATATCATCACCAGGACCAATATAAAATTTTTCGCCATATGGCCCGAAATTGCCCATCTCCACCGCTGTTCCTGGCGTTGATGGTTTGGGCTGATTGTCAGCTACCCAGTCTTTTGGAACTCCATACACGCTGAAATTCCCATGAAAATCATTGCTGCCTGATTTGGTCAAGACATCGATAGCTACGCCTGAATAGCTGCCATATTCAGCCCTGGAACCAAGAGCGATCACCCTGACCTCTTCTACTGCATTATAATTGACGTTAACCAGTGAGCCGTAAGCAGCAGATCTGGGATTAGTCGTATTAACTCCGTTGATTAAGAACACGTTCTCATTAGAAGAGCCACCATAAGCATTGGGGCTGGGTAGCCAGCTGCCATCTTTACCCTGGGCTACCATCCCCGGCGTGGTCAGAGCCAGATCATAAAAAGCATCACGGCTGGTTGGTAATTTAGCCAGCAGCTCACTTTGCAGGTTGGTAGAGACAGTCGAAGTTTTGGCATCAACTACCGGTCCGGCGGCGGTGACTGTTACTGTTTCTTCCAGCTTGCCGATTTCCAGCTTAATGTCCACCACCAGAGAAGAACCAGCCGTCACCATTATGTTTTCCTGTCTGGTAGTTTTAAACCCTGGAAGTGAAACAGTTAAGGTATATCTACCAGGTGGTAAGTTCAAAAAGACATAACTGCCTCGGACTGAGGTCTGGGTAGCTCTCTTCCCGCCCATTAAAGCCGAACTGGTAATTTCAACCGTCGCCCCCGGCAGCGGTGCTCCTTCTTCATCCACGACTGTGCCGGTAATCTTGCCATATTCAATTGTCTGGGATCTCAATGAGGGAGCTAGAAAAATAATGACCAGGCTCAAGCAGAAAATACTTTTCTGCCATTTAAAGCTTTTCATTTTTCCCTCCTGTTCTTAGTCTTGCCCTCTCTTCCTGCTTTGACCAGCAAGCAGAAAGATACCCCGAGACCTTTCTTTAGCTACAAGCATTCCCACCTCCTTTCCTTCCTCCATATCTTTCTAACTCATTTTATCTAGCTACGGATAATATCTGATGTCAAGCCCTTTTTCCCGAGATGAATTTTTCAGTTAGCCCGACCCAAGTCAGGACTATCGGTTATTTTTTAATCTGCTCCTTCAGAGTGGTAATGAATTTATCCAGGAGTTTTATTTTCTCTTCGTCGGTAGTAAGTCCACGGGCTTTTTCCAGGTACTCCACCGCCCGGGGCAAATCGCCTTTATTGACATAACAACGGCCTATCATTTCGAGGGTGTCAGCATCATCGGCTTTAATGGCCAGAGCTCGCTCAAAATAACTTAGAGCTTCATCTATTTGATTTTTCTCGAAAAGAATAAGCCCCAGATTGTAGAGATTAGCGGTATTAGAAGGGTCAAGTTCTGCCGCTTTTTTATAATACTCAAGAGCTTTATCCTGATCATTCAGATTCTGATAGCAATAACCAAGCTGAAGATAGGCTGGAGCAAATTCTGGCACCAGTTCAGTCACTCTGGTCAATTCCATTACCGCCTCCTGATATCGCTGCAGTCGGCCGTAGGTTAGGCCGAGTAGATAATGGACATTAGAATCGTCAGGATAATCCCTGGCCAGTTCGCTCAGTATTTTCAGGGCACCTTCCAGATCCCCCTTTTTTATCTTTTCCATGGATTCATTCACGGCCTGCTGGGCTTCCTTAGCCCGGCTGGCCAATTTGACCTGTTGCTCGCTGGCCAGAACAATGGTCTCCATTTCGACTTTTTGCATCCTTTCCTGAGGAGCAGAAAAATCCCAGTCAAAAGTCCTGGTTTCATAGCCATCTTTTTTTACAGTCACGTGGTATTTTCCATGGGGTAATCCTGATAAAACATACTTGCCGTTCTTATCAGTCTTAACCCGGTAATTCCGGCTGGTATTGACATCCTGGAGGAGGATCTCCACCCCGGCCAGAGGCTGCTGCTGGGAATCGATAACCAGACCGAAAAGATGATATTCTCGATATTGCCCGAAAAGAAAATCAGCACTGAGAACAGACACTAACAGGACCAGAAAAATTTTAATCGGTTTTTTCATTTTTTTTATTCTCCGCTTGATTTTTATATTGATTGGCTCTGGCCAGAGCTTCCTGTACCCCTATCGTCTGACCGAGCCGGCTATAAACATCAGCCAGAAGATAATAACCCAGGGCTTTTAACTCGGGGGTTTTGGCCCGGCTTAAACCGGTATTAATCAGCTTGAGGATGTCCTCGGGATTGTCCTGGCGAAGAAGTTTTCCCCGAGCATAAAAAAGATAACCCTCAGCTTCCTCTGGAGCGAATTCTATAACTTTTTCCATTTGTTTCATATACCCATCGAAATCACCTCTGGCCAACAGGATTTTGCCCAGGTTAAACCTCGCCCGGAAATGATTGGGATAATATTCTATCTCCTTCTCATAAGCCTGCTGGGCTTCAGCCAGTTTGCCCTGTTCTTCATAGAGCAAGCCTAAATGATAATTGGCCAGTGGAAAACGAGGATAGTCGTTAAGGACCTCCTGAAGTAAGATTTCGGCCCGATCATACTGCTTGAGGCCGGCCAGACATAAGGCTAAATTGAATTGATTCCTGGTAATTTTAGGCTGAATCTCCAGAGCTTTTTCCAGGTAGGATAAAGCTTTATCCGGCTCTTCTTTTTTCAGATAGACTTCACCAATCAGGGTATAGGCCTGGACATTCCTGTCATCAAGGGCTAGAGCTTTCTTGCTTAAAGAAATAACCTCCTCATCGCGCCCTTCTGCCAGCAATAGATTGGCCAATCCAATCAGAGCTTGAATAGAATCAGGATCTTCTTTCAGGATATTGTCAAGAAGTTTTGCAGCTTCATCTCTTCGGCCAAGCTCAGCATAACAGGTAGAGAGCAGCAGCCTGGCCTGTGGTATGGCCGGGTCAAGACCAAGAGCTCTTTCCAGATAGGCGGCAGCTTCCTGGTATTTATCCTGATTGATCAAATCACCTGACCTTTGGATTAATTCATAAACCTCCAGCTTATCCTTGGGATCAGCCAGTTCCCCGGTCGGCCTCGTTTTGAGCTTGACCGAGGCCCCAATATAACCCAGAGCTGCCAGTCGCTGGACAGTCTCAGCATCGAGGTCAGCGGCTTGAGGTTCAGGTGCCCCCTGACTGATTTTTTCCAGCAAAGAATCCAGGTCTTTCTTAAAATCCAGTCCAACTTGAGGAACTTTATTCTGAACATCAACATACTCATCAGGGTCATTTTTAAGGTCATAAAGTTCTGGCCGTGGAGCATCTATAAACTTAAACTGACTGGTTCTTAAACCCAGCAGTGGACTCCAGCCATAGTGTAAGCTGGGACTCATCGATTCGCAGTAGGCAGGGATTTCCTTTTCTTTCCTGCCCGCCATCATCTGAACCAGTGAGCGACCCTGAGAAGTCCTGACTTTCAAACCGGCCAGTTCCATTATCGTCGGGAAAATATCAACTGTACTGACTTCGAGAGAGACGCGTTTACCTTGAAACCTTTTGTCGGGAGTAGAAATGATGAGCGGAACATGGACAGCATAATCATAAATAAAGTAGCCGTGGGCCAGCTCACCATGGTCGCCCAGGCCTTCGCCATGATCGCCGACCAGGACGATAATGGTTTTCTCCCCGAGTCCATTGGCTTTCAGCCACTTAGAAAGCCGACCAATCTGTTCATCCATAAAGGCAATTTCTCCATCATAAAGGCTGACCGGGGGCGAATAATTGTACCTGGAAAAATAAGGTTCTGGCGGCTGGTAAGGGAGATGTGGATCATAAAGATGAACCCAGGCAAAAAAAGGCTCCGCCTGATTCTTTTCGAGCCAGCTCAGAGCCGAATCAACCACCTCATTACCAGGCCTCTGAACAAGGCCAAGATCAAGCTGCTTGTATTTTTTTAAATCAAAATGGTCATCATAATAATTGAAGCCCTGTTTGAGCCCCCAGCGACCATCAAGAACAAAAGCACCTAGAAAGGCGGCAGTTCTATAACCGGCAGACGAAAAAACTTCAGCCAGGGTAGTCAGGTCATCCCTCAAGGCATTGTTGCCGTTAACCCTGACCCCGTGGTAAGGAGGATAAAAACCGGTCATAATCGAACAGTGAGCCGGCAGGGTTAGAGGAGAAGTGGTAGCACATTGCTCAAAGACCACTCCTTTTGAGCCAAGTTCATTGAGATGCGGCGTTTCAATGGCAGAATACCCATAGAGAGGCAAATGGTCGGCCCGGGTCGTATCCAGGGTCACCAGCAGAATATTTGGCTGGTCAACTCCTGTCTTTTTCCAGAAATCCTGAAGAGAGGATGAGGGGTGAAAAACACGTTGATATAAAAAAACGCCGATTACTATCAGAACAATAATCGACAACAGGAAAGTAAGCTTGTGGGTCTTCCTCCCGGCGGCCCTTCCGGAAGCTGCTCTGGCTCGACTTTTATTAGCGTTTTTCTGGCTCATCTACCAAACTCCATCAATTAGCCACTAGCCACAAAATTATAAAATGAAATGGCGGCGCCTCATAGTCAGCCGATCTTTTTATTTCTCTCATTTTATCAATCTGATTCTCTTACTTCCTTTTATCCAGTCTTTTATACAGTCTAATTTGATTCCAGATTAAGCAATGCCCGGTAAGCTGCCCAGACCGCCCCCGGCCTCATATATTTCATTGCCCGGAAAAGATTCTCGCCATAATTTTTAGCAGGATCATTCCAGAGCTTTTCCTCCGGATTAAGATAAGCCTCAGGCGTTTTGAAAAAATAGCCCTGTCCCTCCGGGCTCCAGACTACCCGGTAAAGCCCGTAAATTACCTGCCAGCCTTCTTTCTCCAGCCCATGGAGAAAGCAGTTAGCAGCGAAAGCATAAGCTGTCCCTACCCAGACCTCATCACCCTGCTGACTCAAAAGCTGGCTGCCATCGCGATGGCGGCCATTAACCGCTCCCATCAGTCCATCGCCATAGCCGGCCACATTATTTTTAAATATTGTCTGGAGACAGGCTCTAACCTGTTCGGCCGGTAATAAAGGCTCAGGTTTATCCAGGCCAATCATCGCTCCATACCACAGCCCGAAAAGCTGGTCAGTCATAATGTCATCGGTCTCAGCATCAATATGAAAATAATGACGCTCGGAATCCCAGAGCCGGGCCAGGCCTTTCCGGCCAGCTTCTAGCCATTCGGCATACTTTTTCCTGATGTCTTTAATTTTCTGGCGTCCTAGCTCTTCGACACCACTGGCTAATAACAGCTCGCCCATTTTATTGGCGGCTTGAAGCGAACTCAGCCAGAGGAGGCTGACATAGGCGCTGGTCCCTTTCATTCGCCAGGTATCATAGGTTTGATCCGGGATACCTTCGTTTTGGGGAAGATGAGACGCCGGGTCACCAAATTTTTTCTCCAGCGTATCCAGAGCCAGGACCGAGGCTGACATCAATTCTGCCAGAAAGTCAATATCCTGCCGGCCCAAAGCCAGATAGTCACGCAGAGCACGCAGGGGAAACTTTGGGTTGAGATCTTTCCAGACATTGCCATTCTGCCAGTCAAAGGCATTGAGAACAACGAAGGGGCGAACTCGAGGGGAGCCCAGGTCATGAGGAATCATGCCCTTTTCTTTATTGATATTCCAGTAATAACCTTTTTTGCTGGCCGGGACCTCATTCGGATAAGTCTCGTTGTATTGATAAATTTTATAGGTCGGGTCAAGCTGGTTTAAAGCCTGAGCAAAAAAGCGAATATTTTTCATCTCGAGTTCTGGCCAGAGTTCGAGTATCTGCCAGCAATAGGAGTCAACATCAAAGGTCCCGTACATTAAATAATCGGCACTCTCGAGGTAAGTAAATAAATCAGTCGTCGCTTCCCACAAACTGGTTTCACTCAAAACATAAAGCTCATTAAAAAGAAGCTGCTTGAACCACAGCGGCCAATCTTTTCGATCCACAATTCCCTTCTGCCAGCCGACGATGGCTTTTTCCCACTCCTGATATTTATCCAGCGCTTCAAAGGCAATATCCATTGCCCGCTGCCCGTCCGAGCCAAAAAATTCTGTATATTTCTTTCTGTATTTTACCCCTTTTTCAAATTCGTCATAAGGAAAATCCCAGCTGATAACAAAGGGAATTTCCAGCTGCTCACCGGGCCTCAATTTCAAATTGAGACAGAGAGCCGAAGCCACTCTTGAATTTTTATTGCTGCCTGCTTCTCCTGAAGGTAGCTTGCCTGACGAAGAAAAAGGCCCCATGACTTCCCGACCGTCTCCAGTCGGATCAAAATCAGTCAGGTAAGTTACCTCGCTGCCCGGCACCTGCCGGGTGGCGATGGCCATAGTTCCTACTAATCCTGAATCGCTCCTGACATCAAGTCCTCGGCCTCTAAATATTATGCCTTGCTTCGGGCCAGCAGATATAAATTCGCTGTAGTTACCATGGCTCTTCTTATCCCAGACAAACTGAGTGGCGGGCACTGTTCCACCCGGCCAGTGAGTTTCCCAGCCGACCATATTTTCCCAGGTCAGCAGGATGGAGACTTCAACCGGTTCAGAGGAAGTATTCCTGGCTATCCACTTATAAATAGCTGCCGGATAGCTTGATTCTTTATAGTTATGTGGAATAACGGGGGAAAATTGCACTACAGCCAGCTTGACCGGCCAGTCTTTAATCTTTTCCAGCGAAACTCCACTTCGCGGATAAAGGGCATAATAATCTGCCTGACTGGCTGATTCCAGATACGGCCAGCTGGAGAGAACAGATGCCGGGCGGTCAGTAGCTATTGTCCGGACAATTTTCTGTCTGCCTTTTTTTATATAGACATGAAAAGCATCAGCCGGCAGATTATCGTCCACATACCAGCCCGATTTTAAAAACCAGTAACGGAAATTACCGCTTATTGTCCACTCAAAGCCAGGTGCACCCAAACCACCCACGGGACAGGCGCTACCTTCGGCATTATTATCAATATTGCCGGCGGCTGTGGTCCGACCGAAAGATTTCATTTTATAGCCAAAAGGTCGGGTAAAGGAACAGGCAGGAAATCCACCCAGGTTAGGACCGGCCGGCTGAAATTTAAAATCAGACCAGGGCTTTTGAGTAGCGGCTTTTCCTTGACGTTGAGCAGAGTCAGGCCGCTCAACCGCCGCCGCCGTCAACCAGGTTAATCCGATGAGCCCGATAAAAAGGAGGACAGAAAACAGAATAAAACCAGCTGCTCTTTTTGTTTTTTTTCTCATTACTTACCCCTCCCCTGTTTTTTTAAAGTCCCTGCCGGTTAAAGTTGAAGTCTTAGCAATGGTCACCTTCTCCTGAATAAACTTTTTCTCCCCGGACAAAAGTCGCCACCGTCTCCAAGTTTCTGTCGAAAACAGCCAGGTTGGCCCTTTTACCTGGCTCAAGGCTGCCCACCATTGCCTCCACCCCGACACTTTTGGCTGGAGTCAACGTTGCCATTCTGACCACTTCCGGCACCGACAACCCTGTCCAGCTAAGGACATTGCGCATGCCATGATTGAGATGAAGCACCGAACCAGCCAGAACGCCGCTATCCTTGAGTCTTATTTCCCGGCCCTTGAGAACTACCTGCAGTTCACCCCAGTCATAGGTGCCATCAGGCAGGCCTACTTCCTTCAGAGAATCAGTGATCAGACAGACCCGATCCACACCTTTGCGGAAAATGGCCAGCCTGATGAAAGAAGGATGGATATGAACTCCATCAGCAATTAACTCCACAGAGACCTGATCTTCGTCGAGAGCTGCTCCTATTCCTCCCGGCTCGCGATGATGAAATTCACGCCAGGCATTAAAAAGATGGGTGGCGTGGCTGGCTCCAGCCGCAAAACCCCTCAGCGCTTCATCATAGGTGGCATCGCTATGACCGACCGAAACCGTCCAGCCGGTCTTAACCAGTTCCGGTATATAGTTTAAATTCTGTCCGACCTCGGGAGCCAGGGTAATCATGGTTTTAAAATCACGGAGAGCAGACTGAAACTCCCGAATTTCTTTCTCCTCGATTTCCCGAACATAATTTGGATCCTGAGCGCCTTTCCTTTTCTGGCTGATATAAGGACCCTCCAGATGAATGCCGAGAACTTCCGCCGGCAAGCTTTCCTCGCTGGCCGTTCTCACCGCTTGAATGGCCCGAAGAAGCGCTTCCTGGCTGGCCGTCAGGGTGGTCGGGAAAAAGCCCGTCACGCCACAGGAGGCCTGATGCCTGGCCATTTCTCTGATGCTTTCCACCTTGCCATCCATAGCTTCCTTGCCTCTCGCCCCATGAAGATGAACATCAATGAGACCAGGCGTGACCCAGAAACCACTGTAATCAATAATTTCAGGCAGACCGGACAACTTAGAAGCCTGGCTGGCTTCGAGTATTTCCATTATCCGGCCATCCTCAATGACAAGAAGACCGGCCTCCACCACTTTTTCGGGCAAAACCAGATTCCCTTTAATTACCTGTCTGGTCATGGTCTTACTCCATTCTTAAATCCAAACTGGTTTCTATTTTACCACTTTTGACGAATTGACCTGAATTTTCGGGATGCAGAGACCTGGGCTCGGTCCGGCTTTAAGCCACTAGCCATCAGCTGACCACTGCCCGGCCTTCAGCCTTTAGCTGGCGGTAATTCAACAGTCTGATTTTTCTCTGGCTGATAACTTTTTTGACCTTCGGGCTGGTTATCGCTCTGACTTCGGACGAACGGTAGCGGTAAACATTTTTGAGGCCAGCTGGATTTTGATCAACCAGGGCCCTTTCCTCCGGTGTGTCCAGCCCGGGATGAACAACCAGAAGATAAAGACCTGGCCCGGCACTTTTAAGCTTCTCTATTAAGACCTTTTCTTTTTCTTCCGGCGCAACATTATAAATATCAAAGAATTCCCGGTTTTCACCGCACCAGCCCGAGACGGGTAAGTCATATTCCTGAGCCAGTTTTTTGACCACCTGTCTGAATTCTTCTTTTGATTCCAGGCTGTCCATGTGGGTATCGAGATAATCAGGTTTAAGTCCACAGGCTAAAGCCCGCTCAATTTGTGCCCTGAGCTCTTTTTCCACTTCTTCCACCTTCGGTCCGGCGGCCAGAAAAGCTTCAGCTGTGGGGTAAAAAAATCCATCTCCGTCGACCAGGCTTGAAACCAGATCATAAGGCAGAACTGGCCGCCAGCGGTAGTTTTTCCACTCAGCATTGACGCACAGATGAACGCCCACTGACCAATCAGGATGTTCGAGACATCTTCTGACCGCATCTTCAAACCAGGGAGAAGGAACAATCAACCCGCCACAGGTAATAATCCCACGCTTGAAAGCCAGCTCAAAAGCTTCATTGGCCGAATGCGTCATGCCCAGGTCATCTCCACGGACGATAAGCTCTACGGCCTGCTCTTGAGCCTCAACCAGTCCGGGCGCCAGCAGAGAGAAAACCAGAAGCAAGCTTGAAATCAGGCTGATGCCCCACCAGCTGGCTCTCCTTGATCCTGTCGGTTTTATTGATTCTGATGCCATTTTTACCCTCTTTCTGTTCATAGACTTAATTTACTTTTTATAATTTTAATTTTACTCACATTATTCTCCACAGGTATCAAGTATCATCACGTACTATTTAATTTTTCAACTTTTTGCTCCAAAAATTTTCTGGTCTGACCTTTCCCTGGTAAGAATGGTTTGCAGAACCATAATTAAAAACAGGTTGAAAACGGGGACAAGCAGGCCAACTTGAAGCGAATAATGCTGGCTGATCTGACCGACCAACCAGGGTGAAATCATACCACCGAGGAGACCGGTGCTGATGGCCAGAGAAAAAGCTGTTCCTGAAAAAGCTGGAAACTCATCGCCAATAACAGCCAGAGTGGTTGGATAGATGGCAGCCAGACCGTAACCGGTAAGGAAAGAAAAAACTACTGCCAGGCCTTTAGAAGGCGAAAGCAGCCAGCCACTGACTGAGACCAGGGCCAGAGCAGCGCTGATAAAAACAATTGTGTCTCTTTTCAGCCAGCGGTTGAGAAGCGGAAAAGTCAGGCGTCCAACCATTAAAAAAAACCAGTAGCCGGACAGGACCAGAGCTGCTTCATTAAGGCCAAATTGAAATTTTTCCTGAAGGAAAGTGGTCAGCCAGCCACCAATGGCAAATTCATTACCGGATTCAAAGAAAAGAATAAAGGCTCCCAGCCAGAGAAGCCTCGAGCTGGCAATTTTTTTAATCTCTTTCAAAGGAAAGCCCTGGGGCTGCTTGGGCCGGGGAAAATAAAAAACAGAAAAAAGAACAAAAGGGATAAGACTCAAACCAGCTGCTATCAGAATAACAGAGCGCAATCCCAGCTGGTTAAGAAAAGTGCCGATAATGAGAGGAATAAGCATGGCTCCGATGCCAAAAAAAATCCCCAGGAAATTCAAAGCGGCTGCTCGCCGGGAAGGATGAAGATCATTAATCAGGGCATTGCTGCCACCATTGATCACCCCACCGGCTAAACCAAGAACAATAACAGACAAAAGCACGGGATAGTAGCTGGCCGAAAAAGCCAGACCAACAAAAGACAGGCTGACCAGCAGTGAGCTTCCAGCTAAAAAGACTTTAAAACCAAATCTATCCACCAGCGGGCCAAAAACAATAGAAGCCGCCAGCATTCCCAGATTCATAAAAAAGAAAAGATTGCCAGCCCGGGCTTTATCCAGATGGAGAAGCGAGGTGAGCTGGGGTAAGATGGCGCCCAGAATGGCCATAACAATGCCGAAAATAAAAATGCCGGCTGAGCTGGCGGCTGTCAATTTTCGGCCCAAGTTCTGAAGCTTACTGCCCTCTTCTTCTTTTTCGGCTCTTTCCACTATCTCTTTCTCTTCATCATTCTGGAGATTATTCATTCTTTCTCCTCCCTCAAGAAAAAACTTCTCAGGCTAAAAATGGGCTGGGACCTTCCCTCTGTTGTCTTTCCTATTTTTTATCAGCCCTTCCATTATCTTCTGACTCATTTTGGCCTGCAAGTCAATTTTAAACCGCACCCGAAGCTTTAAGCCTTTTTCATTTTTCTGACTTTTCTTTTTGAATGGCCAGCTACCTTTTTATCTCCTCCAGGTCGTTTGCTATTTATTGGCTTTAATGGTCGGCTGTAAAAAAAGCGGGTAAAAGCCTCATAAACCCGGTCATTGTGGTCAGGTGCCACTCCTGGCACATTGGGAGAAACAAAAGTTGGGGTCAGCTGACCACGAGCAGCCAGCCGGGCACCAGTCTCAGCGACCAGCGACATGGCTACCGAGACAGCTGCTACAGTCGAACCTGCCCCGATTTTTTCCGGTTGACCAACATCCACCAGAGCATCTTCGGGCGGAACGCAATTATCGATAGCAATATCAGCCAGTTCCGACAAAAATTTACCAGAAGAATGTGACGGTCTGGAAACTTTCATATTGGCCTGACTGGAGACACTGATGACTTTAACTCCTTTAGCTTTGACCCCCAGAGCAACTTCAATCGGAGCGGCATTTCGCCCGCCATGAGAGAAGATGATAATCACATCGCCCGGCCTGAAATCATAGCTCTGAAGGAAAATCTTTTCATAACCTTCCTGTCTTTCAATCCAGAGCAATTCTCGCGCTCCACCTGGCCCGATGACGTTATGCCACATAAGCCTCGGATCATAAAGAGGATAAAAACCAACAAAGCTGCCATAACGCGGGAAGACATCCATGACCGGTATGACCGAATGGCCACTGCCAAAAAGATAAACCCGCTGGCCACTGCCGATAGCCTCGGCCATGAGCTCTGCCGCCCTCTGGATTTTATCCGCCTGAGTTTTTTGAATTTTAGAAATAATAGCTTTAATTTTTTCTAAATATTTAACGCTGGACATAATTTTCTCCTTTCGTTTTGTTACTTTTATTTTTTTAATTTTTTATTTTTTTAAATTTATTATTGTTATTTGCGCTTATCCTTTTCCTGGCTATTGCTTTTTTTCTGCCTTTATCAATCTCATCCCGGTCCTTAAGCAACATTAAGGCCGACCGGGCGCAACCAAGTAGAGCTGCTTCCTGCCCCAGCGAAGACAGAACAATTTCCACTTCCTCTGCAGCCAGCGGTTGAGCCCAGAGCTTAAATTTTTTCTTAACCGGCTCAAAAAAAAGATCGGCTGACTTAAACAGACCACCGCCCAGAACAATCATTTCCGGATTGAACAGGCTGACCAGATTGGCTACCCCCATCGCCAGATACTTTTGAATTTCACCAACCACCTTAACCGCTTCCATCTGACCGGCCCGGGCTGCTTCACACAGAAACTCGACCGGGTTTTCAACTGTTCCGAAATGGCGCGGCTGCGGTGAAAGAAGAACTTCAGGCTGCTTCTGGATAAATTCCTTTGATTTTTGATAAAGAGCCCGACCGCCCGCCTCAGCCTCAAAGCAGCCTACCTTTTTGTAAGCCGGTTTGAACTCCGGATTAAGCGCCAGCCAGCCGGCCGCACCAGCCAGGTCAGACTGACCATGGATGACATGGCCATCAACCATGAGGCCAGCCCCGATGCCTGTACCAACGGCCAGATAGATGACATTCTTCTTACCCCGAGCTGCACCTCGCCAGGCCTCACCTTCGACATAAGCTGTCCTGTCGCTTACGGCTGACAACGGACAATCAACTTTTTTTTGGAGCCAGGGCAGTAGTTTAACATTTTTCCAGCCCTTGATATTTGGCGCCCAGACGAGGCCCGAGGCCGGGTTGACCAGACCGGGAACACAGAGGCCGACCGCACCGAGCTCAAATTTCCTTTTTCCCGCCTCGGTTTGAAGCTGAAGGGCCAGGGAAGCAACCGCTTCGGCTGCTTCTTTTCCTCCGGCGACAGGAGTTTCGATTTGAGCCCGGTAAAGCACCTGGCCGGAGGTGCTGACCAGCCCCGAAGCAATTTTTGTCCCGCCGATATCAATAGCTCCGAGGACCAGTCTTCTATTTTCCATTCTTTTTTCTGTTCTGCCTGAGCCCTTATTAGCGGCCATCATTCACCCGTCTTTCGTACCAGGAAAATCCGCACCTGCTGAGGCTCAAGCTCCAGGCCCAGAGAGGTGCGATCGCCTTGCCGGCCGGCAGTCATCGTCTGGCCCGTTTCCAGATCCTGGCAGCTGGCTCCCTTCCAGGGCAAAAGCAGCAGCAGCTCGCTCTTAACTTTTTCAGCGCTGCGATTGAAGACAAAAAGCAGGCGATAATCAGGCCCATGGAGGTAGCGGGCTTCAACGGCTGAACCGGCTGGAGAAACCTTTATCTCCGGCTCGGCTTTTATTCCCAGCCATTCAGCCAGTCCGGCGAGAAATCGTTGATTGTTCTTGTTTCCAAAATGATGATAGGCCAGACCGGGGAAAGAGCCGACCAGAAGAGCCCGTCCCTGTCCCTGTGATTTTAAAACAAGCAGTGGCTGACCATCCTGACTTCTGGCCAGGACCTCGGCCTTTTGATCATTAACCTCAAAACTTTCTTCAAAAAAGACTGTGTCCAGCTCATCACCTTTTTTAAGATAGGGCAAAGCCGGGTGACTCTGGCTGATAATCATTCGACCGGTTTTTTCTACCGGCAGAAGTCTTGCTTCCCGACAGCCAAAAACCAGGTCGAGCCCACCACCCGGAATAACGGTGAAAGCCTGTCCTTTTTCATCCAGCCAGCCTGCTCTGGCTTCAGACAGCAGTGTCCCGCCGTCTTCCACATATTTGATCAATTCACTGATATAAGGACGGGAAATCATGATGGGATAAGGCAGAATTATCAGACGATAGTTTTTTGCCCTTTCTTTCAAATCACTCACATCCAGAAAATCAACCTTAATTCCCTGCTCATAAAAGGCCCGATGGAGACCCTGGAGAGATTCGCTCAGACTGTTATAGCCGACCGGTCGGCCTTCAGAAGTAAAGGACTGCTGGCCGCCAGCCATTTGAGACAGACGGTTATAAATGAGGGCTACCTCGGCCTGCGGCGGTTGAGCTTTTAAAAATAAATCCATGTTCCGGCTAACAAGGGCGGCAATTTTTCCGGCTGCCTCCGCTCGGGGCGTGATCCTGCTATCAAGATCAACCAGCCCGTAACCACCGGCTTCATAACCAGTAGACATGGGATAGTAAGCATAAATATTAATGGCCCGAGCTCCACTTCCGATGAGACTCCACATCCAGTCGCGAAGATCATCAGCCGTCACCGGTACACTGACCTTGAGGCCGAAAACGCCATAACCGGCCTGAAGTTCGCCGACATAAAAGCCACGGTTTTTCCAGGCCATCGAGCGGGCAAAATCAATTCCAGCCGCTCTGAAAAAAGGCGACCAGGGACGCAGCGCGCCGGCATGCTTCGGATAGATGGAAACGCCATAATAATCAACGCTGTTATTCATCTTGCGGTCATCAGGGGTTCCGTCCCAGGCTGGCTGGCTGAACAACCCTGGAATGGCCGAATGGCTGGTCACCACTGTTTCCGGCAAAACCTGCTTGATAGCCCGGGCTTTAAGAGCCAGATCCTCAGCCAGTTTATCAGTAATAAATTCCTGCCAGTCAAGATAGTCGGTATAGGTCAGAATAGTGCCAAAGCGAGGTGGCTCAACCTCCGAGAAGGATTTAAACGTGCGGTGCCAGGCTTCATTGACCGCTTCGATCGTTCCATATTTCTTTTCGAGCCACTGCCTGAACCTGGCCTGGCTCGAGGGACAATAGCAAAACTGAAGATAACTCAGGTTGCCCAGATGATAAACCTCAGACCAGTTAATAATGTGGGGCTCACTCCACAGATCCCAGCCATAAAAAGCCGGCTTACCCTTGACCGCCCTGGCCGCGGCGCTAAAAAAGTTAAGAATTTTAGCCTGGACAGCGGGATGATCAAAACAATAGCCGGGAGCCGCCTGTGAATGAATTTTTAAATCATTGGAGGCCACAAAAGCCGAGTCGGGATATTTCTGCCCGACCCAGTCAGGAGCGGAATCAATATAAACCTGGCAGATAACTTTTAGCCCAATCTCTCCCGCTAAATCCGTCAGGAGGCTCAGGGCAGAAAAATCATAATGCCCTTCCTCCTTTTCATTGTAAGCCCATTCAATCCAGCAGCGGACGGTATTAAAACCAAGCTTTTTTATTTGCTCCAGATCTTTTTTCCAGATAGCGGCTGAAGCTGGCGTGACTTTTTCTATCATGGGAGCGCGGACTTTCCCCCCGGTATACCAGACTGAAACGGGGAAGAAATCGGCCTTTTGCTTTAAGCTCTGAGGTTCAATGCCTGCTTCGCTGGCTTGTCGGGTGGCAGTTAAGAATGGACAGATGAGTAGGGCCAGAAACAGACAGCTTAAAATCAAAATAATTTTTTCCATAAATTTTTTCTTCATAACTTACACTCCTCTTTGCCTATGGCTAAAGCCAGCACTCTGTTCTGACCTGGCCAGCCAGTCTCGCCGTTTACTGTTCTTCATGAGAACCTTATCTTCATTTTCATGGCTCAAAAACCTTTCCTGCCTCACCCGTCCCTCACTCCCGACAACTTTCCGCCACTGTTCTTCTTTCACGAGTGACAGTAACAGGCCTTCGGCCGGACGATTTTTATTTGTCTCCCTGATAATTAATGGACTGATAAACTACCGGCAGTAATTCCGACCGACCATTGACCACATCGGCAGTAATTTCCCAGATGATAAAGCCGGCCGCCTTCTTAGCCAGCAGGTATTGTGCTTTCTTTTGAATGGATTTTCTATCATCAAAAGAGAGCAGTGTTTTTTTATCCGGGCTCAAAAGATAAGGGACCTGGGCACAGCCGTCCCAGTTGTACTTCCAGCCGGAGGCCATGAGCTTTTTTATTTCAGAATAGACGTAATATTGACTGCTAGTAGCCGGCTTATAGAGCCCGGTCGTCTCAAATGATCTCCCGTAAAAAGGAATGCCCAGCAGAATTTTCTTTAAAGGAATCTCCCTGATTAAAGCATAACTAAAAGTATCATCAACTGAGCCGCAGGGATCGTTAAGGCAGGTATAAAGAGGCGAATTATGGCCGGCATGATCTGTCCAGGGGCCATGATAGTCATAAGTCATGAAGCTGATAAAATCAAAATAGGGATGAAGCTCTTCAAAGTTAATCCAGCGACCCCAATAAGGACCGGCCGGAGCAGCGAGGGTGAGAAGAAGCGGCGGATTTTGCGCCTTAAGAAGAGCACTCAGTTCTTTGACCAGTGAAGAGAAGCCCGCCTTTTCCTCTTCATTGGAGACAAATTCCCAGTCGAGATCAACGCCATCATAACCATGAAGAAGACAGAAGTCTAAAACCTCGGCGATAAATCTTGAACGTTTTTCGGCCGAAGTAGTCATCGGCGGGAAACCATCACAATTTCCCCAGCCGCCAATGCTCATAATCACCTTAACCCCCTTTTCGTGGGCAGCAGCCAGCAGCTCGGGATAAATAAAGTCGGAGCTGACCAGCAGGTGACCATCACGGTCGGGCCAGGTAAAAGCTTCAATCAGATAAGTAAGATAATGGAAATCGATCTGGCGATGATCAACAACGGTTCGTTTCTCACACGGATAATAACCAATAATTACTTTTTCCACCCTGGGCGGTCTGGCTTGAGGCGGCCTTTTGGGATTAAAATTTCTTCCTGCCTTTTGCCCGGCCAGCCCGCCGGCCAGGAGGAGGATCAAAGCCAGAGAGGTAAATAAACCAGAAGGCTTTTTTAAGTGCATTTAAGCTCCGTCTCCCTTTATAAATTTAAAGTCAATTTCAAGCCGGACTCATTTCCTATCATCTAAAACGAGCTGAAATCTTTATTATTTTTTATAATTGATTAGCCGGCTGTCTCTTTCCTCCATCGGCGGGAAATCAGTGGCAGCAGTAATTTAAGCAAATGTTATCATGTCCCGATTTTCTTATCAATAAAATTTGAAAGCAACTGGCGATCTTTGACTCCAGAAATCAAGCTACTAGCGTTAAACGCTGAAAAACTCGCCCGACTGACACCCGCTGAGAATGATAGCGGCTGTCCGGCTTTGATCTCGCTGCTGATTAGATTATAATTCTTAAACATTAATGTTGATCTGGAAGAAAGAGAGCACTCCGATGAGCGGGAGGTCGAGAGCAATTCTTTTTAAGTCTATTATTCTTATATATTTACTAATAAATAGCGCTTTTTCACTTTGGGCCAAAGAGGATCAGAACTGGCAGGAGGTCTCCGGTTATGAGCCGGCAGTTTTACCGATTCTCTTTCCAGCCAGCACCTCGCCGGCCGTTTTGCCCCTGAATGATCTGGCCAGGCTGGTCAGCGGCTTGCCAACCGGACAGCCAGCTCTTAAGGCCATCGAAGAGGACCAGGCCTGGATTAAATACCGGGCCTTTTTAGATCAAGCCTGGAAAAAGCTCGAAACTGAACAACTCAGCCTGATAGAAGCCTGGTCGAAATCTGAACTAGCCGAGGAGAGAGAAAAAACTGATTTTCTTTTTTACCCCTTTGGCGGACCGGATCTGGTTACCGCCCTGGCTTTCTTCCCGCAAGCCAAGGTGTATTGGCTGGTGGGACTGGAGCCAGGTGGTTATCTTCCCGGACCAGATGACTTTGAGACCAGGTCCCTGGCCTCCTATTTTTCCGATCTGCAAACAATTTTATCTGACTATTTTCAGAAAGGTTATTTTATCACCAGAGAAATGACGGAAGACCTCAACCCGGGCAGGATCAACGGTGTTCTGCCGCTTCTCTGCCTGTTTTTGGAAAGGACCGGTCATACACTAACTGACCTGAAAAGAGTTGAATTCGATGAGCAGGGTCAGCCCTTTGAATCTGAATATGCTAGTCCCAAACAGAGGATAAAAAGGCCAGTAGGTTTCAAGCTGACCTGCCTTCAGACCGACTCGGGCCAGAGCCAGACAGTTTATTATATCTCCTGCGATCTATCCGATGAACGTTTCGGTCCAGGAACTAAGTTTTTTTCATATCTGAACAGCCTCGACCACTGGTCCTGCCTGATTAAATCGGCCTCCTACCTGCTGCACTTCAAAAATTTTCAACACTTGAGACAGTTGTTGCTCAACAAGAGCCAGATTATTATTCAGGATGATAGCGGCATTCCTTATAAGTACTTACTGGCCGACCACCGGCAGATCAAACTTTATGGACGCTATGGTGCCCCGGTTAAGGATTTTTCTAAAATGGAACAGAAGGAACTTCAGGCTGCTTATGAAAATAAAGACCGGGTCAAGCCTCTGCCTTTTCATTTTGGCTATCACTGGCGAAGCCACCTGGACAGCTTGATTATTGCTGAAAAAAACCCATCCGGCGGACGCCAGGTCGAATAAAATAAAAATGAAAAATAAATTCAGTGGCTGGACAGCCGCCGCCCTGGTCGTAGCTAACATGGTGGGGACAGGTGTCTTCACCAGCCTTGGTTTTCAGGTGGTCAGCCTTTCCTCCGGTCTGGCTGTTATTCTGCTCTGGATTCTGGGTGGAGTCCTGGCTTTAACCGGGGCTCTGACCTATGCCGAAGCCGCCGTTAGATGGCCCCGCTGTGGCGGTGAATATCATCTGCTGTCCACCATGTTTAGCCGGCCACTGGGCTTTCTGGCCGGCTGGATATCCATCCTGGTGACTTTTGCCGCCCCGGTCGCTGCCTCAGCCATGGCTTTTGCTGCTTATTTTCAAAGGGCAGCCGGGGAAACCTTCCAGACCAGGATGAACAGCTGGCTACCTGGCCTGAACAATGCCAAATTTTTAGCGGTAGCCGTGGTTCTCATCTTTACCCTCATCCATGCTTTAAATAAAGTTTTAGGCGGGCGAGTTCAACTGATTTTTACCCTGGTCGATATTTCAGTTATTGCTTTCCTGATATTTATCGGCCTGCGACATGCTCAGCCCGGGTTGGTCAGTTTCGCCCTGGATGACCGGGCTATCAAAGATATTTTGAGCCCAGCTTTTGCTATTTCAATGTACTTCGTCACCTACTCCTACTCGGGGTGGAACGCCGCTATTTACATTGCCGGTGAGGTGAAAAAACCAGAAAAAAATCTGCCCTTCAGCTTGATTTCCGGTACCGGCCTGGTCATCATCCTGTATGTTCTCCTCAACTATGTCTTTCTGAAAAATATCCCGATTAGAGTTATGGCTGGCAAAGTCGAGGTCGGTCACCTTTTTGCCTCAGCCATCTTCGGACCGCAGGGAGGAGCCATTATGTCGGCTGTTATCTCGCTCCTTCTGCTGGCTTCAATCTCTTCTATGACCATGGCCGGACCCAGGGTCTCAATGACAGTCGGAGAAGATTATCACTACTTTCGCTGGCTGGCCAGACTTAATTCGAGAGAGGTTCCTTATCTGGCGGTTTTGATCCAGGGACTGATTTCTACTCTTTATATACTGACCTCCAGTTTTGAAAAAATGATCATCTTTACCGGCTTCACTCTTAACCTGTTTACCTTCCTGACTGTCCTCGGAGTCATGAAGAGCAGGCAGACTCAGCCCAAAGTGAAGCCCGCCTATCGCACCTGGGGTTACCCGCTGACGCCGATCATTTTTCTGACCTTTCAGGCCTGGATCCTGATCTACGGTCTGATTTACCGCCCAAAAGAATCGCTGGCCGGGGTACTTCTGACTTTATCCGGATTGATTTTTTATTATTTAAGTCCTCGCTCCCCAGAGAAAAAACCGCTACCCGACGGACAAAATTGATTCATAGCTTATAAAAATATAACCCGGGTGAGCTGCTGCCCTGGCTGCTGAGAACTGGGTGAAAATTCTTGATTGCCGATTTTTTTCGACTGCTATAAGATGATTAAAGAAAGGGAAAAATATGGGTAAGAAAACAAAGTCTCTCCTTTTATCTCTGGCTGTGTCGCTAGCCTTTCTTTTTCTGGTTTTCAATTCCCTTCTGGCTGATGATCAATCTGCCTCCCGTCCAGGAGAAGACAAAATTGAAAGATCTCTCGAAGTAATCAAGGAACTGGCCACTATGAAAGACGAGGGAATTCCCATCAGCCTGTTGAAAAAAGCTCAAGGCCTGGCCATCCTGCCGGGAGTGGTTAAGGCTGCCTGGGCTCTGGGCGGACAGTACGGAAGCGGAATTGCCATGGTTAAAAAGGAAGACGGCAGCTGGAGCAATCCACTTTTTATCAAGCTGGCCGGAGGAAGTTTTGGCCTGCAGCTGGGCGTTCAGAAAGCCGACCTTGTCCTGGTTTTTAAAAGCCGCCGGGGAGTGGAAGAAATAGCTGGAAATAAGATTACTCTGGGCGCCGATCTCAGCGTCACCGCCGGCCCGATTGGTCGCAGCGCTGAAGCCAGCACCGATCTCGAAATGGAAGCTGAAATTTATTCTTATTCAAAAAGCAAAGGGCTCTTTGCCGGATTGGCTCTCAAGGGTGGTTCTCTCCAGTTTGATAAAAAAGCTACCAGAAATTTTTATGATAGTGACCTCCCTGGCCAGAAAATTCTTTATGAAGTCCTCCCGACTCCCCCCATCGTCAGGAAGCTGCAGGAAACCCTGCGCCAGCTATCAGAAGCCAGATAAAACATTCCTCGCGATTTATTCTTCTGACCTTAAATTCTGGTCCCTATTTGCAGTTTCACCTCGAGGCTGGGAGGAAAACCGGCTGATGGTAAATTGACAGTTCAGCCAGCGGACTCTATACTGGAAAGAGAGGAAAAAACAGCAGCTGTCAGGAGAAAAAATGTGGGATTATACCGATAAAGTTATGGAACATTTCAAAAATCCGCGCAATGTCGGGGAAATTGAAAACCCTGATGCTGTGGGCGAAGTGGGCAGTATCGTCTGCGGCGACGTTTTGAAACTAACCCTGAAAATTAATCCTGAGAATCATTTAATAGAAGATGCTAAGTTTAAGACCTTTGGCTGTGCCAGCGCCATAGCTTCTTCCAGCGTTCTGACCGAAATGATCAAAGGGAAAACAGTGGAGGAAGCGGCCAGAATAACCAACAAAGAAATTGCTGATTATCTGGGCGGACTCCCCGAGCAAAAAATGCATTGCTCGGTGATGGGCATGGAAGCTCTGCAGGCGGCTATTGAAAATTATTACACTAAAAAGGGCATAAAAGTCTTCCCTGGAGAGCAGGAAAAAATAATCTGCAAGTGCTTCAGTGTCTCTGAGAAAACAATTTTAAAGGCGATCGAATTGAACGGCCTGAAGACCGTTGAACAGGTCACCGACTATACCAAGGCCGGCGGGAACTGCGGTCAGTGTCGAGGAGAAATTGAAAAAATCCTTAAAGATTACTGGGCCAGGCAAGGACAGCTACCTTTTCAGCAATTAACCACTGTTGAAAAGATTAAACTCATCGAGAGAATCCTCGAAGAAGAAATAAATCCGAAATTGAGGCAGGATGGTGGCTGGCTGGAGCTGGTAGATCTGGAAGGCCAGACGGTCAAAGTCAGGTTTTTAGGAGCCTGTTCCGGTTGCCAGCTGGCCAGTCAGACTTTTAAGGAAGTGGTCGAAAAAGCTTTAAGAGAAAAGGCAGCAGAAAACCTGGAAATAGTCCTTCTCTGAAGGCCGGTAGCTGGAGCTTAGTAAGAGCCGGCCGGGAAGGTTCGAGCTATGGTCAGTTTGAGCTTAAATGGCTCCAGGTCATAGCCAGAAAGGAAAGAGGATGAATAAAATCATTTATTTTGACAATAATGCCACTACCCGGGTTAGTCCTGAGGTCAAAGAAGCTATGGACTTATTTTTGACCGAACTTTATGGCAACCCATCCAGCATTCATCAGTTCGGAGGCCAGGTAAAAAAACACCTGGAAGCGGCCAGAGGCCGGGTGGCCAGCCTGCTGGGCTGTCAGCCAGAAGAAATCATCTTTACCAGCTGTGGTACCGAAAGTGATTCAACCGCCATTTATTCAGCTCTAAACACTTTTCCTGAAAAAAAACACATTGTTACGACCTCTGTCGAACATCCGGCTATCTACAATCTCTGCCGATATCTCGAAAGGCAGGGCTACCGGGTAACTTACTTAAGCGTTGACGAAGAAGGTCAGCTTGATCTCGATGAACTGGAGAAAGCCCTGGGACCGGAAACGGCCCTTGTCTCCATCATGTGGGCCAATAATGAAACTGGCGTGGTTTTGCCGGTGGAAAAAGCAGCGGAAATAGCCCACGAGAAAGGCGTTCTTTTCCATACAGATGCCGTCCAGGCAGCAGGTAAAATTCCTATTAATCTGGCGGGTAGCCGGATTGATCTGCTCTCCATCTCCGGCCACAAGCTTCATGCTCCCAAGGGGATAGGAGTTCTCTATGTGAGACAGGGAACTAAATTTGTGCCTTTTTTGCGGGGCGGTCATCAGGAAAATGGACGCCGAGCAGGAACCGAAAACGTTCCTGGAATAATTGGCCTGGGCACAGCCAGCCAGCTGGCCCTGAACAACCTGGAAAGGGAGCAGAGTTATGTCGGCCAGCTGCGAGACCGACTGGAGAGAGGATTATTAGAAAGGATTCCAGATATCAAAATAAATGGAGCCCGGGCTCGGCGCCTGCCAAATACTCTGAGCGTCAGTTTTGAGTTTGTCGAAGGCGAATCCATTTTGCTCCTCTTAAGCGATTATGGCATCTGCGCTTCTACCGGCTCAGCCTGCTCCAGCGGGTCACTTGAACCTTCCCATGTCTTACAGGCCATGAAGATTCCTTTCACTTTTGCCCATGGCACTATCAGATTCTCTCTCAGTATTTATAACACTGAAGAAGAAGTGGATTATGTCCTTGAGGTCCTGCCTGGTGTCATCAAAAAACTTCGCGACATCTCACCTTTTTCGTCGGCCAGCTCAGCTCGATGATTGGAATGAAGAAAAGAAGTTATGGAAAATAAGGATTAAAAATTTATCTATTTAAGGCGAGTATCAACCAACAGCTTTTATCAGCTTTAAACGGGATGCCGGAGGCTCGGAACATTACCACCAAAGGCAACGGGTAGTCACTTTGGATAGCCAGGGTGAGTTAACCATCAACAGAAAGAAACATAAAGTCCAGGAGCAGAAGCCTGTTTTAGACCTCAAGGAACGAAAGCTGGCCCCCTGACCAGGAGCGATTATAAGTATAAAGTAGCCAGACGATTTCTATTTATTATAACTTGTTATTATAACTTGGCCAGATTGATCGAACCGTTGGTTGTCTCGAGAGAAACTGTGATTTCGCCACCTCGACCCAGCTTGCCTTCCAGTCTTCTTCTGGACACCGTACCTTCTACCGTTACCGGATATTCAACTTTAATACTGCCGTTGGTTGTCCTGGCAATAAGTCGGGCATCGGCTTCGCGACCGAGAGCCAGTCTGATACTGCCGTTAGTCGTTCTGGCTCTGAAATCAGCTGAAAGTTCATTGAGTTCAGCCTTGATGCTGCCATTGGTAGTTCTTAAATCAATCTTCCCCTTAACTCCAATCACCGCTATCGAACCATTAGTGGTACTGACCTCCAGCCGGCTGAAATCTCCTCTGGCTTCGACGCTGCCATTGGTTGTTTTAAGCTCTGCCCGGTCATATTTACCCGAAATCACGATTTTACCGTTAACGGTCCTGACCAGTTCCAGGGCACTGCCTTCAGGCACAGTAATATCATAATCAACTTTTGCCCGGAGATTTTTTTTCTCATAAATGGTATCAACCTTGACTGATCTTTCCCCCTGGATAACCTCAATTTTGATTTTATCCAGGTCACTCTTTTCTCGTTTAGCGCGCTTGGTCGCCTTGATGACTACTTCTCTGGAAGGCGAAGTGGTGACAGTTACCGAGCCGTTAACATTTTCCAGCGAAAAAGAGCCTGCTTCCTTAAGAGTAATGGTCCTGGAAAAAATCTCTTCAAACCTGTAATCAGAATCAATGAAATTCTCACAGC
>Ga0209606_1000645_pt1 | contig 50301 bp, 42 predicted proteins | sample AD_UKC057_MetaG_FD_184412 | JGI IMG/M metagenome (GOLD analysis project Ga0209606, IMG submission 184412) | Active sludge microbial communities of municipal wastewater-treating anaerobic digesters from USA - AD_UKC057_MetaG (SPAdes) (version 2) | ecosystem: Engineered > Bioreactor > Anaerobic >... | reverse complement strand
ATATGTTATACCTCCACAGTTTCAAGCTGCAGCTTCTTTTTCTGAAGGATTAGCAAAAATTCAGGAAGGATCAGGAGTAGCAGGATTATGCGGTTATATAGATAAAACTGGCACAATAGTGATTGAACCTCAATTTTCATACGCAGGTCTGTTTTCAGAGGGTTTAGCTTCAGTAAAATTAAGCATGGACCAAGAGGTTAATGATTCAGGTTATATCGATAAAAATGGAAATATAGTAATTCCATTAATGTATTATAACACCTCAACTTTCAATGATGGATTGGCTCCAGTACTTGTTGGAGAAACATTTGATAAGGCTTTATATGGGTATATAAATTTGAACAACGAATTGGTAATTAAACCAAAATATTATATGGCATATTCTTTCAGTGAAGGATATGCGGCAGTTAAAACTGATTATTATGAGAATTCAGGATGGATGTATATAAATACTGAAGGAAAACTTGTAATTAAAAATGATTATAGCTCAGCTTCATCATTTATAGATGGAGTTGCTCCTGTTGGGATGGTTGTATACAGATGATGTTTAATAACGAATGGGATCTTTCCAAGACTGTCGATATAAGCAGTTCAAATCTAGCTGAATCAATATTAAAATTTCGAAAGATTAAAAATCTTGAAAATTTTCTTTATCCAAAACTAGAAAATCTGAATGATCCTTTTTTGCTTAACGATATGGATAAAGCAGTCACAAGAATTGTTGATGCTGTAACAAATAATGAATTAATTCTCATTTATGGCGATTATGACACAGATGGCATAACTGCAACTGCTATAATGTATAGATTTCTGCTTAGTATAAATGCTGATGTAACATATTACATTCCAAAAAGAGAAGAAGGTTATGGATTATCTATTAATGTTTTAGAAAATATATTAAATAAAGATATAGGTCTGATAATAACAGTTGATTGCGGGATTCCATCTGTGAAAGAGTTAGAATTTATAAATGAAATAGGGATTGATTGTATTATTTCAGATCATCACACTCCTTTAGATACATTACCTGATGCATACTGCATAATATCTCCTAAACTATCAAGTAATTACCCTTTTTCTGAATTATGTGGAGCTGGAATTGCTCTAAAAATTGTACAAGCTATATGTATAAACTTAAATTTGGGTTTTGAATATGCTAGATATGTAGATCTTGCTGCATTAGGAACAATAGCTGATATTGTTCCTTTAAAAGACGAAAACAGGGTAATTGCAAAAATCGGTATGGATCTTATTGTATCAACGGAAAATACAGGATTAAAAGAGTTAATAAAACAGTCTTATCCTTTTGGTATTGATAAAGTAAATTCCAGTCATCTTATGTTTAATATAATACCTAAATTGAATGCTTCAGGTCGTATGGAGTCAGCTCAGCATGCAATAAAGCTATTGATTTCAGATGATAATGATGAATGCATAAATTTATCAAAAAAAATAATAGAACTTAATGATGATAGAAAAAACAAGCAAAAAATAATTATAGATTCTGTAATTAATAAAATTGAAAATGATGATAACATAAAGAATGATCTGATAATTGTATTAAAAGATGAAAATTGGGATATAGGAATACTTGGAATAGTAGCCTCACATGTCGTTGAAAGATATAATAGGCCATGCATACTGATGGGATATGATAACAGACTAGACGGTGATGTAGAAGAGATAAAAAAAACCCTAAAAGGATCCGGACGTTCTGTCACGAATTTTAACCTGATATCTGCAATTGACTATTGTAAAGAATTTCAGATTACATACGGCGGTCATAAAGCTGCTGCAGGTAACATGATTTATGAACACAACTTTAATACATTCAAGAAGAAAATAAATGAATATGCAAGCCAAATAGGATATAGTGTATCAAATAGAAAAGCCATATGCCCTGATTATAAAATAGATTTAAATGATATAACTTTAGATAATGCTCAAATTTTATCTTGTTTTGAACCGCATGGTTGCGAAAATGAAGCCATTGCTTTTCTGCTTGAAGATATTGAATTAGAAGCATATAGGAGAATAGGAAAAAATAAAGACCATCTTTTTATATCATTTAAGAAAAATGAAAAACATATTAATTGTATTTCATTCAGGAGTTCTGATTACGAAAGATTATTAATAGCAGGAAATAAATATGATATTATTATTAGCATTTCATACAATACCGTTAAAGATTCTAACTCTTCTTCATTATCTTCTAGAAAATATGTTAATTGTGAAATATTAGATATGCGTTTGAAAGACATACCATTATGTACTATTGACAATTTGATTAAATATACAAAAAAGACTGTGTACATTGACAGGAATGATATTGCAAATACTTATAAATTCATAAAAAACAAAGATATACCATGTAAATTAAGTATAAAAGATATTGAACAACTTCCTGTATTTCTGATTTGTCTTGATATTTTACAGGAATTAGGTATTATTAAATACAATAATGTTGATTTTAAGTTCTTATATGTTACGGAACTTAACGACAGTATAAAAAGAGATCTTAAGGAATCGTTAACTTTTATTGAGGTGAATAAGAAACTTTAAATGGAAAATTATGAAATGCTATATGCAAAGTTAATAGATGAAATCAAACTATATAATCCTAATAGTAATTTTGATTTAATTAATAAAGCATATAATCTTGCTCTTGAAGGGCACATGCAACAAAAAAGAGCTTCAGGAGAACCTTATATAATCCATTGCATAGAAGTAGCGAGAATTATTGCTAGTCTTGAATTAAACTCAAAATCCATTGCAGCGGCATTGTTGCATGATGTTATTGAAGATACAAGATTTACTGCTAACGATATAAAAGAAATGTTCGGAAGTGAAATTGCCTTAATCGTAGAAGGTGTCAGTAAACTTACAAATATACCATTACAAAGTCAAAAAGAACAACAGGTTGAGAATATTAGAAAAATGTTTATGGCTATGAGCAAGGATATTCGTGTAATTATCGTTAAACTAGCTGATAGGCTTCATAACATGAGGACTTTAGAGTATAAGACTAAAAAGAGTCAAATTGAAAAATCCAAAGAAACAATGGACATATATGCACCTATTGCTCACAGATTAGGTATGTCTTCATTCAGAATAGAGTTAGAGGATTTGGCTTTTATGCATCTGTATCCAGATGATTATGCGGACCTATCTCAAAAGATGGAGAAAAATAGGCAAGAAAGATACGATTTAATCCATAATATAAAGAATGAGCTTGAAATTGACTTAAGCCATAATAAAATAGAAGGACATGTCGAGGGAAGAGTAAAACATTTATATAGTATATATAGAAAAATGATTTCTCAAAATAAATCATTAGAAGAAATATATGATATTTTCGCATTAAGGATAATTGTAAATAATATTAAAGATTGTTATTTTGCTCTGGGGATGCTTCATGAAAACTATAAACCGATACCAGGAAGATTCAAAGATTATATAGCAATGCCTAAAAAAAACATGTATCAATCTCTGCACACTACACTGATAAACAAGAATGGCAGGCCTTTTGAGGTTCAAATAAGAACTTGGGAAATGCATAGGGTTGCTGAATTCGGTATAGCAGCACATTGGAAATATAAGCAAAAAATTAATGATGCTGAACAATCATCTTCACTGGAATGGATTTCACAATGGATGGAGTGGCAAAAAGAAACAAAGGACGAAGATGAATTTTATTCTAATTTAAAAAATGATCTTTTTGACATGGAAGTATTTGTTTTTACTCCAAAAGGTGATGTTATAAATCTTCCTTATGGTGCAAATCCAATAGATTTTGCTTATCATGTACATTCTGCTGTAGGAAATAAAATGATAGGAGCTAAAGTAGGCGGTAAAATGGTTCCAGTAACATATACGTTACAAACAGGAGATATTGTAGAGATTATTACATCAAATACATCAAAAGGGCCAAGCAGAGATTGGCTTAAACTTGTAAAGACAAGTCAAGCTAGAACTAAAATTAAACAATTTTTTAGAAAAGAAAGAAAAGAAGAAAATATTGAAAAAGGAAAAGATCAATTACTTAAAGAAATAAAAAGACAAGGTTTAAATCCTGTAGATCTTTTAAAACCTCAATATTATGAAAAAGTATTAGAAAGATATAATTTTCAAGAATTAGAAGACATTATGTGTGCAATAGGATATGGAGGAATAACATCTAATAAAATTATATCTAAACTAAAAGAAGAATATAGAAAAGATCATAAGGAAGATCCAGTTATAATTGTACCTGCACTTGCAGATAGTATAAAATATTCTAAGAGTACCGAAGGTGTCATAGTAAAAGATATACCGAATTGTATGGTGAAAATAAGCAAATGCTGTAATCCTGTACCGGGTGATGAAATAACCGGATATGTGACTAGAGGCAGAGGAGTATCAATACATAGAATAGATTGTATAAATATAATTAATGATAAAGAATTCGAAGACAGAAAAATCGATGTTTACTGGAATCTTAATTCAGATGAATCATATGAGACTCAGCTTGATATAAAATCATATGACAGACCAAATTTAGTTACTGATATAATGAAGTTATTGTCTGAACAAAAAATTCAATGCAATGGTGTGAAAGCAAAGATAACTAAAGAGGGCTATGCAGATGTAAAAATTCTTGTTATGATGAAAAATAAAGATGAGATTCAGGAATTAAATAGAAGACTTCGTAAAATATCTGGAGTTTTCGAAATTTCTCGTTTTTCAAAGAGGCAGAAATTAAGATGATTGCAGTTATTCAAAGAGTTTCAAAAAGCACAATAAATATTGATAATATAACGATATCCGAAATAAATAAAGGTCTTAATGTTTTATTATGTGTTACAGCTGATGATACAAAAGATGATGTATATTATTTGGCAGATAAGATAGTAAAATTAAGAATATTTTCGGACATGAATGACAAGATGAATCTATCAGTTTTAGATATAAATGGACAGATTATTGTGATAAGCCAATTTACCTTAGCTGCTGATACTAAGAAAGGTAACCGTCCTTCTTTTATCAATGCTGCAGATTCTGAAAAGGGTGAGGAATATTATAACCTTTTTGTAGATTATATTAGATCAACTTATAAAATGGACATTAAAACAGGGAAATTTGCAGCTAAAATGTCCGTAGAAATTGTCAATGAAGGACCTGTGACAATTATAATTAACAGCAAAGAAAACAGAAAGAAAAACTCATATGCAGATAATTAAGCTAACAAGCAATATGTTATCCTCTAATTGTTATATAGTTGTATCAAAAAAAGAAGCAATAGTTATTGATCCTTCTATAGAACCGGAATTTATCTTAAATAAAACAAATGAGCATAATACTTTTATTAAAAAAATCATATTCACTCATGCACATATAGATCATATATTTTATTCAAGCCAACTAAGTGAGTTAACAAAAGCACAGACATATGGCCATAAAGATGATTTGTGTCTTTATAATGATGAACATAAGAATGGTTCAATTCTTTTTGGTATGCGAAAGAAATTTATGATTTATGATAATGAATTAAAAGATAATGACATTATAACTTTCGGTGATAAAAAAGCAAAAATTATTCATACTCCGGGGCATACTAAAGGATGTATTTGCATATTGATTGATAATTATCTTTTTACAGGTGATACTCTTTTTTTTGAATCAATAGGCAGAACTGATTTGTATACTGGCGATATGGATATGCTTTTTGATTCAATAAAAAATAAATTATATAAATTACCTGATGAGGACATGGAATAAAATCAACAATAAAACACGAAAAGGAGAATAATCCATATGTCTACGAGAGTCAGCAATACTAAACAGCTTTTAGAAGCAATTAAGAAGGAAAATCAGGAGATTATACTGAATGAAGGTACTTATAATCTTGAAGAACCATTAAATTTAACTGGAAAAGTTAATTTAATCTTAAGAGGAGAAGGGAATGTTATAATAAGCGGAGCTTCAAAATTAATAAAAAAAGGTGATTATCCAAATAGTATATTTGTTAATAATGTAAGAAGAAATAAAAGTTCAGCATATAAAGTACAAGCATCTGCATGGAACAGATGTGAACGTGAGGATTTTATTTTTCATAATGCAATTGATCAGCATAATGGTAATACTATTTATGAAGGGTTTCTTACTTCTAATAATGAATTACTAAACGAGAATCCAAAAAATATGGAATTTTATTTTAATGTAGGTTGGAATCAAAATATAGCAAGTGGTCTGAAATCTAGAATAATTGAAGATAAAGTTTACATAGGTTTAGAACCATCACAATTTAAATTATTGCAGACAAAAGGTCTGAGAGTAGGAGCTCCAACAGAAGTTAAAAATATTAAATGTGCATTAAAGGAAGGAACATTTTATCACGATAAAGAAAAATCTGTCATAGAATATTTGCCAACAGAGCTTGAAATTCAAAATGGTTTTAACATCCTTTATCCAGTACTTGAAACCTTAATATGTGTAAAGGATTCGAAAAATATTAAATTTTCAAATCTTTCTTTCAAATACACCACATGGGAGTATCCATCAAAAAATGGATTTTCTGAGATACAGTCGACTACATATGATGATATTACTAAATCTTCTATTGATACTTTTTCTGTACCAAAAGCTGCTGTTTATGTGGAATACAGTGAAGATATTATTTTTACACAATGTAAATTTTTAAACCTTGGAGGAACAGGAATACATTTATCAAGAGGATGTAAGAATAATAGCATATTATGCTCTGAATTCTATGATATTGCTGGTGGAGCTGTAATAATAGGTAATTTTGAATATACTGATGCTCATCCGAATGATGATAAAGATATAAATTACAATACAATAATTAAAGATAATGAAATACATGATATTGGAGTTTTATATAATGGTGCATGTGGAATACTTGCAGGTTATGTTAACACTTTAAAAATATTTAATAACTTACTATATAACATTGCATATACAGGAATCTCTGTAGGTTGGGGTTGGGGAAGACCGGACCCTTGTGCTAATTTAATATTTAATACCGATGTTCAAGTACCATATTTAAAACCGACAATTCTTAAAAATAATCATATTAAAGGTAACGAGATACATCACATTATGCAACAGATGCATGATGGAGCAGGAATATATACTTTATCAAATCAAGATGGTTCTATAATTGAAGATAATTATATTCATGATAATACTGATGCAAATGATGAACCAGTAACAAAAATATATGTTAAAAAATCATATCTTCTTGGTGTAACCACAAAATGGGGAAGGCTCTCGAAAAGAAAAGGGTTTCCTGGAGGCATATATCTTGATGAATGTAGTAGTGGGATAACTGTAAGGAATAATAGAATAGAAAATGTTGCGGTGAATTACTACTATCATGATACTGGAGTTCCAGGAATATTTGAGACAAACTCTTTTGATGTCGAAAAACTTGAAAATCCAATACTTAGTTATGACTAAACAAGGATTGACACAATAATAATGAAGTAGTATAATAATCTGAAATTTATGAGGTGCAACATGGCTAAAATATATGAGGAAATATCGAGAACATTCAGTGAGTATTTACTTATACCTAATTTAACTTCAAAGGACTGCTATCCTGATAACATAAATCTTCGTACTCCCTTAACAAAATTCAAGGCAGGTGAAGAATCACAGATATATCTAAGCATACCATTTACTTCCGCTATAATGCAGTCAGTATCTAATGATACATTAGCAATAGCATTAGCTAAAAGAGGAGGTCTGAGTTTTATATTCTGTTCACAAACTATAGAATCCCAAGCAGAAATGGTAAAAAAAGTTAAAAAATTCAAAGCTGGATTTGTAATTTCAGATTCAAACCTCACTCCTGAGCATTCACTTAAAGATGTCGTTGCTTTAAAAGCAAAAAGCGGGCATTCAACAATACCTATAACACATGATGGTTCTTCACAGGGAAAACTGTTAGGAATAGTAACCAGCAGGGATTACAGAGTATCAAGGGACTCCCTTGATAAAAAAGTATCTGAATTTATGACACCATTTTCGAAACTCATAACCGGAACACTTGGAATTTCGTTAAAAGAAGCAAATGATATTATATGGGATCATAAATTAAACTGTTTACCAATAATTGATGATGAAAACAATCTTAAATATCTTGTTTTTAGAAAAGATTATGACGAGCATAAAGAAAATCCTATGGAACTTTTAGATCACGAGAAGAGATACATGTGTGGAGCAGGTATAAATACTAGAGATTATAAAGAAAGAGTTCCTGCTCTTGTTGAAGCTGGTGCTGATGTATTATGTATAGATTCATCAGACGGTTTCAGTGAATGGCAGTACGATACTATTAAATATGTTAAAGACAGATATTATGGGAAGGTTCTGGTAGGAGCAGGTAATGTTGTGGATGCAGAAGGTTTCAGATTTTTAGCTGATGCAGGAGCAGATTTTGTTAAAGTAGGCATAGGTGGAGGAAGCATCTGTATAACAAGAGAACAAAAAGGTATAGGTAGGGGACAAGCTACTGCTGTTATAGATACAGTAAAAGCTAGAAATGAGTATTTTCAGGAGACTGGAGTATATATACCTATTTGTTCTGATGGTGGTATAGTCTATGATTATCATATTACTTTGGCATTAGCTATGGGAGCAGATTTTGTTATGATGGGTAGATATTTTGCAAGATTTGACGAATCACCGACAAAAGTAATAAAGTTAGGTAATAATTACGTTAAGGAATACTGGGGAGAAGGTTCCGAACGTGCAAGAAATTGGCAAAGATATGATGTTGGCACAGATACGGGTATAAAATTTGAGGAAGGTGTTGATAGTTACGTGCCATATGCAGGAAAACTTGTTGATAACCTCAATAAGTCTATTGCTAAAATTAAGAATACTATGTCAAGCTGTGGATCAAAATCAATTAAAGAACTTCATGAAACAGCAAGGATTTCTATGGTTTCTGCAACAAGTATTGTAGAAGGTGGCGCGCATGACGTCATATTAAAGGATAAAACCGATTTTTAATGCAAAAATACATATTCGTAAAAGGTGCAAAGGAAAACAATCTTAAAAACATTGATGTACTTATTCCAAAGGATAAACTAGTTGTTTTGACAGGTATATCAGGATCGGGTAAAACAACACTTGCTTTCGATACAATATATGCAGAAGGCCAGCGAAGATATGTTGAAAGCTTGTCTTCTTATGCGAGACAATTTTTAGGATTGATGAATAAACCGGATGTAGAGTTTATTGAAGGTTTATCGCCATCAATATCCATTGATCAAAAGACAACTAGTCATAATCCTCGTTCAACAGTTGGCACAATAACAGAAATATATGATTATCTTAGGCTGTTATATGCTAGAATCGGTATTCCGCATTGCCCTGAATGCAATAGAGAAATAAGTTCACAATCAATAGATCAGATTATAGATCAGTTAATGGATTACCCAGAGGGAACAAAAATAATGATAATGGCTCCTATTGTTAAAGGTAAAAAAGGTGAATTTCAAAAACAATTCGAGTCTTTAATAAAGCAAGGATATTCACGAGTAATAGTAGATAACATACAATATGACTTAAATGAAAATTTTATTGATTTGGACAAAAATAGAAGACATGACATATCAATAATTGTTGACCGCCTCATAATACGAGAAGGAATAAGAAAAAGACTTACTGAATCAGTTGAAATTGCCTTAAATGAATCTGATGGTATTCTATTAATTAATAAGGATCTTACCGAGGATATATTATTTTCTACAAAACTTGCATGTCCTGATTGTTCATTTAGTATTGATGATCTTAATCCAAGGATGTTTTCATTCAACAGCCCTTTTGGAGCATGTGAAAAATGTACAGGATTAGGGATATTATTAAAAGCAGATCCTGATTTGATAATACCTGATCGTAATCTCTCAGTACTTGATGGTGCCTTCATAGTTGCTGGATTATCCTTTGAAAAAGGATCAATGATGTATTCAATTTACAAAATGTTATCTGATAAATTTGGATTTAAAATACACTCTCCATTTAATGAACTGCCTGTTGAAGTTCAAGATATTTTGCTTAATGGCACTAATGGTAATCCGCTTTATGTAGAATATGAGACAAAAACACGTTCATTTACTGCAAATGAACCATTTGAAGGCATATTAAAAACGGTTGAACGAAGGTATAAAGAGACAACGCAATCGTATATGAGAGCTTATTACGAAGGATTTATGAGTGACTCAGCCTGCCCTGCATGTAACGGGAAAAGACTTAAACCTGAAATTCTTGCTGTAACAGTAGGAGGTTTTAACATACATGAAGTGACACAAGTTTCTGTAAAAGAATGTATCTCATTTTTTAATAATTTAGAACTTTCAAAGATGCATAAAGCCATTGCTGATATTTTATTAAAAGAAATTAATACAAGACTCAAGTTTTTATCTGATGTCGGGTTAGACTACCTTACTTTAAGTCGGAATGCTGGTTCATTGTCTGGTGGTGAAGCACAGAGAATTAGACTTGCTACGCAGATAGGATCAGGACTTACTGGAGTAATATATATACTCGATGAACCAAGTATCGGGTTACATCAAAGAGATAATTCAAAGCTTCTAAACACTCTAAAAAAGATGAGAGATTTAGGTAATACCCTTATTGTTGTTGAACATGATATGGAGACAATAGCTGAAGCAGACTACATAATAGATATCGGACCTGGTGCTGGAGTACATGGTGGAGAAATAGTAGGAAAGGGAACAGTTCAAGAACTTATTAAATCGGAAAGATCAATAACAGGTAAATATTTTTCTAAAGAACTAACAATAGAAAGACCTGAAAAAAATAGACCATTAAACGATAAATTTCTTGAAATATACGGAGCACGACAGAATAATTTAAAAAATATAGATGTAAAGATACCATTAGGTGTAAGCGTATGTGTGACTGGAGTATCCGGATCAGGAAAAAGCTCTTTAATTAATGAAATATTATATAAAGAACTTGCTTTTGTCCTTAATGGTAAGAAAATAAAATCAGGACTGCATGACAGAATTGAAGGGATGAATTATCTGGATAAAGTAATAAATATCGACCAAGCTCCTATAGGCAGAACACCAAGATCAAATCCTGCTACTTATATAGGTGTTTTTGATGATATTCGTGAGATTTTTGCTATGACTAAAGAAGCAAAAGCCAGAGGTTACAAAAAAGGAAGATTTAGTTTTAATGTAAAAGGGGGAAGATGTGAATCTTGCTCAGGTGATGGAATAAAAAAAATTGAAATGCATTTTTTACCTGATGTGTATGTTCCATGTGAAGTATGTAAAGGAAAAAGATATAATAAAGAAACCTTGGAAGTCAGATTTAATGGGAAAAATATTACAGATATTTTAGATATGACAATCGAGGAAGCATTCAATTTTTTTGAAAATATTCCACAAATAGAAAATAAATTCCATGTACTAATGGATGTAGGACTGGGTTATTTGAAAGTTGGCCAATCATCAACGACTCTTTCAGGAGGCGAAGCTCAAAGAGTTAAGCTTGCATACGAATTATCAAAACGTAGCACAGGCAAGACTATGTATATTCTTGATGAACCAACTACTGGGTTACATATCGATGATGTAAAAAAATTATTGAAAATTATTGACAGACTCATACAATCAGGTAATTCTGTTGTTATAATAGAGCATAATCTTGATGTTGTAAAATGCGCAGACTATATAATTGATCTTGGACCTGAAGGCGGTGATTTGGGAGGTAATATTATCGCAAAAGGAACTGTTGATGAAATAATGAACACGCAGAATTCTTATACAGGACAATATTTAAAAAAGTACCTAGAATTATAAATTGCGTATAATTCACATAAATTTCACAAATTAGTGGTAGAATAAAATTAACCTATAATAGGTGAAGGAGAAAAAATATGAGATTATGTGATATTTGCAAAAAAAACGTAGCAGTAGTATTCGTAACAAAAATACAAAATAATCAGCATACTCAGATAGGCTATTGCATTCCTTGTGCAAAAAAAGCTGGAATATCTCCTATTGATCACCTGATAAAAGAATCAGGTATGTCAGAGGATGAAATTGGCAATATTAACAATCAGATGGGACAGTTTTTACAGTCCTTGAATATGGATGATATGGCACTTCCAAATAATTTCCAGGAAAGCATTTTGCCTCAGAAGACAGATGCTACTAGAAAGACAAGAGTAAAGGATCAAAAAAAGGATGATAAAAAGAAGTTTCTTGATGCTTTTGGTACAAATTTAAATAAAAAAGCAGCAGATGGTAAAATAGACAATATTATTGGCAGAACAAAAGAAATTGATAGAATGATTCAAATACTAAACAGACGCCAGAAAAATAATCCATGTCTTATTGGGGAAGCAGGAGTTGGGAAAACTGCTATTGCTGAAGGGCTTGCTATGAGGATTGTAAATCAAGACGTTCCTGCAAAATTGTTAAATAAAGAGATATATATGCTAGATATGACTGGTATAGTAGCTGGTACGCAATTTAGAGGGCAATTCGAATCAAGAATGCGCAGTATCATTAATGAAGTTAAAGATTTAGGTAATATAATACTTGTAATAGATGAAATACATAATATTATTTCTGCAGGAGATGCGGAAGGCGGTATGAACGCAGCAAATATTCTAAAGCCAGCTTTATCAAGAGGGGAAGTTCAAATTATTGGTGCTACAACTATAGACGAATACCGGAAACATATAGAAAAGGACTCTGCGCTAGAAAGGCGTTTTCAACCTATTATGGTTGATGAACCTTCTATAAATGATACAATAGAAATATTGCACGGGATAAAAAAGTATTATGAACAATATCACTTTGTCACATTCACTGATGAAGCCATTCGACAAGCTGCGATTTTATCAGAAAGGTATATATCAGACAGATATCTTCCAGATAAAGCTATTGATGTGATTGATGAAGCAGCATCAAGAGCAAATCTTAATAATGAAGCATTAGTTAAACTACAACTTTTGAATAACGAACTTGATGATATATTACTCGAAAAAGAAACAGCTGCATCAGCTGACTCTATAGATGATTATAAAAGAGCAGCTGAATTGAAAGAAAATGAGTGTAGGGTAAGAGAAGACATTAGAAAGTATCAGGAAATAGCAGACAAAACAGAAGTTACAGTAAAAGATATAGCTAATGTTATTGAATTATGGACAAAAATTCCTGTAACAAAAATTACTCAAGTTGAGTCAACAGCTTTACTTGATTTAGAACGAAGATTAAAAAGTAGAATTATCGGTCAGACTCAAGCTATTGAAGCTGTATCAAAAGCAGTAAGAAGAGCAAGATCGGGAATAAAAGTAAAAAAGAGACCTGCATCTTTCATTTTTGTTGGACCGACCGGTGTAGGTAAAACTTACCTTGCAAAAATTCTAGCAAAAGAACTCTTTGTTAATGAGGAATCAATGATAAGGCTGGATATGAGTGAATATATGGAAAAACATTCTGTATCTAAACTTATCGGTTCACCTCCAGGATATATAGGTTATGATGAAACCGGACAATTAACAGAAAAAGTAAGAAGGAATCCTTATTCATTACTTCTTTTTGATGAAATTGAAAAAGCTCATCCAGATGTTTTCAATATACTGTTACAGATACTAGAGGACGGAAGACTTACTGATAGTAAAGGAAGAGTTGTACAGTTTGAAAATACAATAATTATAATGACTTCAAACGCAGGTACTTCATACAAAAACAATGGATTTGGTTATATTCAGGAAAAATCAGATGCTTCAGAGAGAGTTAAAGAAGCTCTTAAGGAAATATTCCGACCTGAATTTTTAAACAGAGTTGATGATATAGTTGTATTTACAAGCTTAAGTGAGCAAGAAATTTTCGAAATTGGAAAATTAATGATTGATGAATATTCATGCGATTTGAAAGAGAAGAATATTTTATTGAAAGTTAGCGATGATGCTTTGAGAAAAATTATCGGAGAAAAATATGACGATAAATATGGTGCAAGACCATTAAGAAGAAATATCCAGACGAATATAGAAGATGTGCTTTCTGAAATGTATATAAAAGAAGAGCTTAAAGATGGAATGATGGTTATGATATCTCTTGAAAATGATAATATAAAATATGAGTGTGTATAAATGCAATCATATCCGACAATTAGTGAATACTTAAGAAAAACATTTAATAAAAAAATTGTAAAGCTTCCCGTTGATGGAGGCTTTACATGTCCTAACCGTATAAATGGCAACACAGGTTGTCTTTTTTGTTCAGAAAAAGCAAGTGGAGAGTTTACTTTTTCTGATTTATCTATAAAAGAGCAATTAATAAGACAGATGGCAAGATATAAAAGCATAAACAAAAGCAATGAAAATACCGGTTATATAGCATATTTTCAAAATTTTTCAAACACATATGCAAGTTCTGATATCTTAAGTAAAAAATATGATGAAGCCTTATCTGTTGAACAAATTGAAGGTATTGCAATTGCAACAAGACCAGACTGTATAGATTATAAAATTTCTGAGTTATTGGAATATTATAATAAAAAAACAAACTTATGGATTGAATTAGGTTTTCAGACTGCTAATGAAAAAACTTCTATTTTAATCAATAGAGGATATAGTAATAAAGTTCTTACTGAATGTGTGGAACAACTAAATAAAAGATCTATTAAAATTGTCATCCATGTTATATTTGGTTTGCCATATGAAGAATATGATGATTATATAGAGACAATTAAATTCGTGAAGAGCTTGAATGTTTGGGGAATAAAATTACATTCTTTATACATACAGAAAGATACAGCATTGCATAAATATTATGAGAACAATCCTTTTCATATTATTACCTTTAACGAGTACACTGATGCGGTATGTGAAGCTATTAAAATATTAGAGAATAAAATAGTAATTCATCGTTTAACCGGAGACTGTGTTAAATCTGAATTATACGAACCAAAATGGTCATTAGATAAATTAAAAGTAATAAGTACAATAAACAGAAAATTATCAATTTGATGGTTTGTATTTTTCTCTAACCGGATCGATAATTTCTGCATAAGTAAATCCGAATACATCCTCAAGTTTCACATCTTCTTTATAAAAACTTTTTCCATCTATATTATATCTATCCATGAAAAGAGAAGTACCGTAAAAAAAAGTCGGATTACTTATTCCTATTATTTTGTTTGTATATGCCTGACCTCTACCAACACTTAAAATAATCTGATATCCAGCTGAAACAAGGTAATTGTAACATGGATCAGTTTTATCTCCATCAACATATTTAGAAACAGAATAATTCTTTCCTCCAGGAGTTATGTAGATATTTGTTTTTCCAAGTATAGGTTCTATATATTGTTTCCATAATTCGGTATCATATTTTAACCATTCGAAATCGGTATATCTTGAAGGAATATCTGAACTGTTTGAATAATGATAATATGAATGATTGGCAAAAACATAACCCATTTCTTTTAGTTTATCAGCAATAATTTTAGCATTTTGTAATTCATCCTGTCGATTCTGAGAATTAAGATCAGCGGTATTATAACCAAAAAGACTTTCATATCCTGACATGCCTATTGTAGCCATAGCATTATTATAAGAAAAATCAGGATGTTGTTTTACAAAGTCATTAAGAATTAAAATGTGTTCTCCATCATAAGTCATCGTATCAATGCCATCTATTGTAACAATTGAAGCAAGATTATTTTGATTATCCAAAACGAGTTTCTTGCAGAATCCTACATTTGCATGTGTAAAGGAGAGGTTATCAAAGGATAAAATAAGAGGTTTTTTACCTTCAGGAAGTAATATGTATTCTTTTATTTTCAGATACTCCTGTCCATCTTGAATGTATATATCATATACATCAGATGCATTGATTAGAATGTATCCATGGTCATACAACTTATCAAGACATTTAATAAATTCATATTTAGTGGTCATAATGTTAAATAATTCTGTACCTCTAGATGATGAGAATGCAATGTCGGGGTAAAGCACAAGTGAATGAAAAAACATATTATAAACGATACCAGTATATTTTACATATGTAGATTTTTGGTAAAGATCAGTAATATATTCTGTATACTCAATTATTTCTTGATCATCTATAATGATTTTTGGAGCAGATTTAATAGTATAATATGCGTTTTCTATATCATTTTCACTTTCAAATGTACGTGCACGTTCCAATAAGCTTGATTTTAGCGATTGTTTTAAATTTGCAGCATCTTGTTGGGCAAGAGAATAATAAAATACATCTTCAGAAATAACGTTTATATAACATTCATATGCATTTAAATAATCATTTTTCTGTTCAAACAACTTTGCTTTGTTATATTGCTCCCTCGAAAATTTAATTATTTCAGCTTTTTCTCTGTAAAGACTAATAATATCTTCAAAATTACCCTTTTTAAGAATATCGCTAATATGGTTTATCGTGTTTGAATAAGTTTCATATGACATGTTGCTTGTTTTAAAATTACTAAACAGATTAGCTGCAGCTTTTTCGACTTCTGCATTATCAATAAAAAATGAAAAATATTGCACAATTTTATAGGTATTGTTGTTTTCATCAACAGATAATATATTTATGAATTTATTATTTATCTCTTCTTTGAATGTATCTGACTCTGATAATGAGTTTTTATCTTCTTCAGTTAATTGTTCATAAATAGTTACAGCTTTATTATAATCATCGTTTTGAACAGCAGTAATTAAGTTATTAACAGATTTTTCATTTATAATATTTCTCTTGCTTACAAGATTTAAGGACCAGTCAAGTATAAGATAAATAGCTAACGCGATTATAAAAACGAATAATATGACTAAAATTAGTTTGCCTAATCCGTACTTGAATTTCGATATTTGTCGTTTTGATTTGGGTTCTTTATTATTTGATTTGTTTTTTTTCTTATGTAAATAATTTTTCATATGATTTGTCCTTTGTATTAATAGATAGGATTTTATCACTTTTAAAAAAATAAATAAATAACTTAATAGAAAATATTTGCTAAAACATACTTAAAAGTATAAAATAAACAAATCTCGATAAATTAAATCGGATGATTAAAGATAAAGGAAATATTATGAAATGCACAGCTACATGCAGTTTTGGCCTTGAATCGGTACTAGCTGCAGAACTAAAAAAAATGGATTTTGAGAATATCGCTTCAGAAAATGGAAGAGTAAATTTTCAATCAGACCTTACAGGAATCGCTAAAGCTAATATTAATTTAAGAACTGCAGAAAGAGTATATATTGAATTAGCTAATTTTAATGCAACTAATTTCGATGAATTATTTGAAAAAACTGAAAAAACTCAGTTTTACAGTTTTATTGATAAATATGGTGCTATAATTGTCAATGTTTCATCTGTTTCTTCCATGTTGAAAAGTATTCCCGACTGCCAGTCTATAGTAAAAAAAGCAATAATAAAATCAATGTCATATTACTATAAAATGGAAAGATTTCCTGAAACAGGTCCAAAATATCCCATTAATGTCTTTATATTAAAAGATAATGTAAGAATATATCTAGACACTTCAGGATCTTCATTACATAAAAGAGGATACAGAAAAAAAGGAGGAGAAGCACCTCTTAAAGAAACATTAGCAAGTGCAATTGTACAAATCTCATACTGGAACAAAGATAAGATACTGATAGATCCTTTTTGTGGATCAGGGACAATATTAATAGAAGCTGCTATGATAGCAAAAAATATTGCTCCTGGTTTATATAGGGAATTTATTGCAGAAAAATGGCCAATTTTTAAAAATAAGGAATGGGATAAAACACGTGAATACTTTGAATCAAAAATTATAAATGATAATATTCAAAAGATGTATGGTTCTGATATGGATAAAGATATGATTTCTATAGCAAGACAAAATGCAAGATCCGCAAGAGTATCTGAAATAATTGAATTTTCTGTTAAAGATTTTAAGGATATTGTTTCTCTATCTGAAAAAGGAATAATAATATGTAATCCTCCATATGGAGAGAGATTAGAGGATCAGCAAATAGCGAAAAGGATTTATTCAGATATGAATATTAAATTTAAAGAATTTCCGAAATGGAGTAAATATATACTTGCACCAGATAAAATATTTGAAGAAGCATATGTAACCAAAGCAGATAAAAAAAGAAAATTATATAATGGTAAAATATTATGTAATCTATATCAATATTTCGGATCAAAATAATTTGGGGGAAAGCATGAACAGAAATGAATTATCAACAAAACTTGCTCAAGAAAAAAAAATTACAAAACAACAAAGTGATGATATTATTGTCACTCTCTTTAATATTATTAAAGAAGCATTAAAAAATGAAGGTAAAGTCTGTATAAAAGATTTTGGCACTTTTCTTCTCAAATCAAGAAAAGGAAGAACGCTAAAAGCAATCTCTACAAATGAGATTATAAAAATACCAGATATAATTGAAGTAAAACTTAAAGTTTCAAAATCTTTAAAGGATTTCTTGAATGAAAAAGAAAATTAATTCAATTGATATTATAAATGCTGTATCTGATGCATGTATTGAATGTGCATGTATTTTAAATAAATCCACATATAATTATATAAAAGAAGCTATTAATTCGGAAAGAAATGAAACTGCAAAATATGTTATAAATGAATTAATTTCAAATGCTGATATAGCAAAACAAGAGCAAATACCTATCTGTCAAGATACGGGAATGGTATTATGTTTTGTAGAGTTGGGAATAAATATTGATCTTGATAAACCTATAAAAGATTCTATTAACAAAGGTATTAGTAAGGGATATATCGAAGGTTATTTAAGAAAATCCATTGTTAAAGATCCATTTAACAGGATTAATACAAATGATAATACCCCTGGAATCGTATATATTGAGCAAAATGAGACAGATATATTAAAAATTAATATCATGCTTAAAGGTTTTGGAAGCGAAAATATGAGTTTTGTTAAGATGCTAAATCCGTCAATCTTAAAAGATGATGTCACAAAGATTATTTCAGAAGAAATATGTAAAAGAGCACATAATGCTTGTCCGCCTATTTTTGTAGGTATTGGTATAGGTGGTACTATAGATTTTGCATCAGTTCTTTCTAAAAAAGCTCTTTTACGACCAGCAGGACAAAAAAATGCTGATGAAAATTACGCTGAAATGGAAAACAATATTCTGAAATATGTAAATAAATCGAATATAGGCCCAGCTGGTTATACAGGAGATACAACAGCATTATCCGTCGCGATAGAAGCTTATCCTACACATATAGCTTCTTTACCAGTTGCAGTAACAATACAATGTCATGCTTTTAGGCATAAGGAAATAATATTATGATTGAAATAAATACTCCTTTTAATGAAAATATATTGAGTAATTTAAAACCTTTTGACCGAGTGTTAATAACAGGTATTATTTATATGGCAAGAGATCAGGCACACAAAAAAATGAAAGAAGAGGGAATACCTTTTAATATAAAAGGACAATGTATATATCATTGTGGACCTTCGGAAGCAAGGGATAATATGATTATCGGTTCAGCAGGTCCTACTTCAAGTTACAGGATGAATGCTTACATGCCATATTTATTTGACAAAGGACTGAAAGCCTTTATCGGAAAAGGAAAAGTTGAAGATTCTGTAATTGAAAGTATGATAAGAAATAAATGCGTGTATTTCGGAGCTATTGGCGGTTTAGGAGCAAAATTATCTAAATGTATAAAAAAACAAAATATTATTGCATATGAGAATTTAGGAACTGAGGCCTTAAGAGAAATCTATGTTGAAAAATTCCCTGCTATTGTTATAATAAACAGCAATGGAGAATCAATATACGAAAGAGACAGGGATAACAATGAATAAAATAATAATGATAAATCCAATAGTAGAAATGAACGGAGATGAAATGACCAGGATAATATGGTCGCTTATCAAGGAAAACTTGATTCTGCCATTTATAGATCTAAAAACAGAATACTATGATCTTGGTCTTAATCACAGAAATGATACAAATGATGAAGTTACAGTTGAATGTGCAAACGCTATTAAAAAATATAAAATAGGTGTTAAATGCGCAACAATAACACCTAATGCTCAAAGGATGACTGAATATAACCTAAAAAGCATGTGGAAAAGCCCAAATGGCACTATTAGGGAAATACTTGATGGAACTGTTTTTCGAGAACCCATTATAGTAAAGAATATCATACCTACAGTATCATGTTGGAAAAAGCCCATCATTATCGCAAGACATGCTTATGGTGATGTTTATTCTGCAAGAGAATTCAGGGTAAAATATCCCGGATATCTTAATGTCGAATATCTGCAAGAAAACGGGGAAAAGCAAAAGATACAGGGTTTTGATTTTGATTCGGAAGGTATTATTCAGATTTTGCATAATAAGGATACTTCAATAACATCATTTGCCAGGTCATGTTTTAACTTTGCTCTTGACAGGAAAATGGATTTATGGTTTTCCACAAAAGATACGATATCAAAAAAATATGATCATCATTTTAAAGATATATTTTATCATATTTATTCTAATGAATATATTGACAAGTTTAAGCAAGCTGGCATTGAATATTTCTATACTCTTATTGATGATGCAGTTGCAAGAGCAGTTCGTTCAGAAGGCGGATTTATATGGGCACTTAAAAATTACGATGGTGATGTAATGAGTGATATGGTTTCATCTGCTTTTGGCTCTTTAGCCATGATGACTTCAGTTTTAGTTTCACCAAATAATCAATATGAATATGAAGCAGCACATGGAACTGTTACCAGGCATTATTACAAATATTTAAAAGGTGAGAAGACATCTACAAATCCTATTGCGACTATATTTGCATGGACAGGCGCATTGAGAAAAAGGGGAGAAATGGATAATATAAAAGAACTTGAAAATTTCTCTGACATGCTGGAAGAATCCTGTATAGATGCTATACAGGAAGGTTATATAACAAAAGATTTACAGAATCTGATTAAAAGTGATAAAATCACAGTAATGGATACAGAATCATTTATTATGAATATTAGAAATAGATTAAAGGAGAAAATGATATGAAAAAAATAACAAAAGAAATGATAATAATCGATGTATTGAAAATGGATCCAAATACAGCTGATATTTTTTTTGAATATGGAATGCATTGTATAGGTTGTCCACATTCAAGTGGAGAAAGTATTGGTCAGGCATCAAAAGCACATGGTGTTGATGCAGATGCTCTTGTAAACGCACTAAATAATTATTTCGCACAGTAAATATGTATTAACAGATCCGCTACAAAAAGCGGATTTGTCATATATAAAGGAATATTATGATTAATATAGTTTTAGTGGAACCAGAAATTCCACAGAATACAGGAAACATAGCAAGAACTTGTGCTGCGACAGGATGCAGGCTGCATCTTGTAAAACCTTTTGGTTTTAATATAACTGACACTCAGCTAAAACGAGCAGGATTAGATTATTGGAATGATGTGGATATTTATTACTATGACTCATTATCACAATTTTTGAATGTCCATAAAGATGAAGTAATGTTTTTTTCAACAACAAAAGCTTCCAATATATATACCCAAGTCCATTACCCAAATGATTGTTACATACTTTTTGGAAAGGAAACAAAAGGACTAGATGAAGATATTTTAAGGCAAAACTACGAATTTACTATACGGATTCCGATGAATGATAATATAAGGTCTTTAAATCTATCCAATAGTGTAGCAATAATAACATATGAAATACTTCGTCAACATGGTTTTTCTAATATGAAGTTATATGGAAAACTATAAAATAGTTAAAATTTTAACAATTTAACAATAATTAATGAATTTACATATTGAAAAATTGTTAATAATAATATAGAATAAACGATGGTAATTAAAAGATATTAATTAGGAGGATATATAAATGACAGTAAAAATTGGTATTAACGGATTCGGAAGAATAGGACGTTTGGTTTTCAGGGCAGCTATAAATAATCCTGAAGTTGAAATAAGAGGAATTAATGATCCATTCCTTGATGTTCCATATATGGCATATATGCTGAAATATGACTCAGTTCATGGACAGTTTAAAGGGACAATAGAAACTGGCGATAATTTTATCAAAGTAAATGGTAAAAAAGTAATGGTGTATGCAGCAAAAGAACCTTCTGAAATTGGCTGGAAAGAATGCGGAGCTGAATACATTGTTGAGTCAACAGGTGTTTTCCTTACAAAAGAAAAAGCCTCAGGACATTTAACAGCAGGAGCTAAAAAAGTTATTATGTCAGCGCCTTCAAAGGATGATACCCCAATGTTCGTTATGGGAGTAAATCAAGATAAATATACAAAAGATATGGTTTATGTATCTAATGCATCTTGCACGACAAACTGTCTTGCACCGCTTGTGAAGATTGTTAATGACAAATTTGGAGTTGTAGAAGGATTAATGACAACAGTTCATTCAACAACAGCTACGCAAAAAACTGTAGACGGACCTTCTGCAAAGGACTGGAGAGGTGGAAGAGCTGCATCAACAAATATTATTCCTTCATCTACCGGCGCAGCAAAGGCTGTTGGTAAAGTAATACCTTCGCTTAATGGAAAACTCACAGGAATGTCTATGAGAGTACCTACCATTAATGTTTCAGTAGTTGACCTTACAGTTAGATTAGATAAACCAGCGAGCTATGAAGCAATTAAAACAGCTGTAAAGGATGCTTCTGAAAATGAACTTAAAGGTATTGTAGGTTACACTGAGGATGATGTAGTGTCCACAGATTTTATTGGAGATCCGAGAACCTGTATATTTGATGCTAAGGCTGGTATTTCGTTAAATGACAATTTTGTTAAGCTTATAGCCTGGTATGATAATGAGTGGGGTTATTCAAATAAAGTCGTTGAATTGATTTTACATATGGCCGAAGTTGACGCAAAATAATAAATAAAAACTAAGGCCCGTTGAACGGGCCTTTTTTAGTAAAGGAGAATATCATGACAACATTGAATAAAAAGACAGTAGAAGATATCAATGTATCCGGCAAAAGGGTAATTGCCAGAATGGATTTCAATGTTCCAATAAAAGATGGCGTTATTACCGATGATAAGAGGATACGTGAAGCAATGAAAACAATCAAGTATCTTTCAGATAATGGCGCAAAAACAATTCTTGTGTCACATCTTGGACGTCCTAAGGGAGAGTTCAATATGAAATATTCTTTAGCTCCAGTTGCTGTAAGAATTTCTGAATTATTAGGAAAACCAGTTACTCTTGCAAAGGATGTTATTGGAGATGATGCAAAGACAAAAGCAGCAGAATTAAAAAATGGTGAAGTTATGCTTCTCGAAAATGTAAGATTCCATGCTGAAGAAGAAATGAATGATCCTGCTTTTTCAAAAGAATTAGCTTCCATTGCAGAAATTTTTGTTAATGATGCATTCGGTACTGCTCATAGAGCTCATTCATCTACTGCAGGTCTTGCAGATTATCTTCCTGCCGTGTGTGGCTTTTTGATAAAAAAAGAAATTGATATTATGGGTGCTGCTTTAACTAATCCTGAACATCCATTTGTAGCAATACTTGGCGGTGCCAAAGTGTCTGATAAAATAGGTGTAATCGAAAGCCTACTAGATAAAGTGAATACATTATTAATAGGTGGCGGTATGGCTTATACTTTCTTCAAAGCTCAAGGATATGAAATCGGAAAGTCAATATGCGAGATGGATAAGCTAGATTTAGCAAATGATCTTTTAAATAAAGCAAAAAAGAAAAATGTAAAACTACTTCTACCTCTTGATACCATTGTTGCAGACAAATTTGAAAATGAAGCTAATAGAAAAACAGTTAAATATACAGACATTCCATCGGACATGATGGGTATGGATATCGGAGAAAAAACTATTGAGCTTTTTACAAAAGAAATAATGAAAGCTAAAACAATTATTTGGAATGGACCGATGGGTGTGTTTGAATTCGAAAACTTCGCTAACGGGACTAGACAAATTGCAAAAGCCGTTGCTGAATCAGGAGCAATATCAATTATTGGTGGTGGAGACAGTGCAGCCGCTATTGAAGTTCTAGGCTTTGCTGATAAAGTTACGCATATTTCCACTGGTGGAGGCGCTTCTTTAGAGTTTCTTGAAGGAAAAGTCTTGCCAGGTATAGATGTACTGGAGGATAAATGAACAGAAAAAAAGTTATAGCTGGCAATTGGAAAATGAATAAGACACCATCAGAAACATCTGCATTTATTGCACAGCTTTCTGATAAGGTAAAGCAGACTAATGATATAGTAATATGTGCAGTTCCATCAGTATGCATACCAGCTGCTTTAAAAACCGCAAAAAGAAGCAGAATTAAAATAGCCGCTCAGAATATGCATTATGAGGATAACGGCGCATATACTGGTGAAATATCTGCAAATATGCTTGTAGATCTTGGAGTGAAATATGTTATAATCGGTCATTCAGAAAGAAGACAGTATTTCGGCGAAACTGATACAACAGTAAACAAGAAAGTATTAAAAGCATTAAAAGCAGGATTGAAGCCAATCATTTGCGTTGGTGAAAGTCTGGAGCAGAGAGAAATGGGAGTTACAACTGATTATGTAAGATATCAGGTAGGTTATGCATTAAATGGAGTAACTGCTGAAGATATGAAGAACATAATTATCGCATATGAACCTATTTGGGCTATCGGTACTGGTAGAACAGCTTCTAACGATCAAGCAAATGAAGTATGTAATACTATAAGAAAGGTAATAGCTGAGAAATATGGACGCAGAATTGCTAATGCTACATTAATACAATATGGCGGATCTGTAAACGTCAAAAATGCAAAAGAATTATTTAGCATGAGTGATATTGATGGCGGTCTTGTAGGCGGAGCCAGTCTCAAGATTGATGATTTTGACAAAATAGTAAATTATAATAAATAGTGGAGGTCAGTATGAAACAATATATTTCAATAGAAAGCGTATGGGCAAGAGAAATCCTTGATTCAAGAGGTAATCCTACAGTTGAGGTAGAAGTCTATGTTGAAGGCGGATATGTAGGAAGAGCAGCTGTTCCAAGCGGTGCTTCAACAGGAGCATTCGAAGCAGTTGAATTAAGAGATGGAAATAAAAAAGTTTATCTTGGAAAAGGCGTTGAAAAGGCAGTAGAAAACGTAAATAATGTTATAGGTCCAGAATTAGAAGGTTTAAATGTCCTTGATCAAGTATATATTGATAAGCTTATGATAGAACTTGACGGTACTGACAATAAAGGCAAACTAGGAGCAAATGCAATACTTGGTGTTTCATTGGCAGTTGCTAAAGCCGCAAGCGAAGCATTGGGATTAAGCCTTTATGAATATATAGGAGGAGTAAATTCTAAAGTTTTGCCAGTTCCTATGATGAATATAATAAATGGCGGAAAACATGCTGATAACTCCGTCAGTTGCCAGGAATTTATGATCATGCCTGTTGGTGCATCTACATTTAAAGAAGCTTTAAGATGGTGTGCTGAAGTATTCCATACTTTAAAAAAAGTATTAAAAGAGAAAGGCTATTCAACTGCTGTTGGTGATGAGGGAGGATTCGCTCCAAATCTAAAAACAGATGAAGAAGCACTTCAAGTTATAGTAGAAGCAATTGAAAAAGCAGGGTACAAACCTTATGATCAGATAAGAATAGCTTTAGATCCAGCTGCTACAGAAATGTATGAAGAAGCTAAAGCTAAAGGAAAAGAAGGATGTTATTACTTCTGGAAAACAGACAGAATGTTCACAGTTGATCAGCTTATTGATTTTTGGGCAGAAATGTGTGAAAAATATCCTATTATTTCAATTGAAGACGGACTTGCAGAAGAAGATTGGGATGGATGGAAAAAACTCACCGAAAGACTTGGCAATAAAATACAGCTTGTAGGAGATGACTTATTCGTTACGAACACAAAAAGACTTAAGAAGGGTATTGATCTTGGAGTTGCAAACTCTATACTTATTAAAGTTAACCAGATTGGTACTCTTACTGAAACACTTGAAGCAATTGAAATGGCTAATAGAGCAGGTTATACTGCAGTAACAAGCCATCGTTCAGGCGAGACAGAAGATACAACGATTGCTGATATAGCTGTTGCTACAAACTCAGGTCAAATTAAGACAGGTGCACCATCAAGAACAGACAGAGTAGCTAAATACAATCAACTTTTAAGAATTGAAGAAGAACTTGATGATATAGCTGTATATCCGGGACTCAATGCTTGGTTTAACATTAAGAACCAGTAATAAAAAATATTGAAAAGGCACAGTCTATAGATTGTGCCTTTTTGTTTTTAATATATAATAAGAATATTATTATTAAAGGAGGAGTATGAACAGTCACTGACTGTATCATACAGGTTGTTATGTTAATTAAGAATTTTAAAAAAGATAATCTCGATGTATCAATATTTGATTCAAGAAAAGAAATGGGAAAGCAAGCAGCTAATGATGTCAGTCAGGCAATAAAAAAAGCACTCACTCAAAAAGATGAAATAAATATGATATTTGCTGCAGCACCTTCACAGAATGATTTTATTGAATCATTGATTTCATATAAGGAGATACCTTGGGAAAAGATAAATGCATATCATATGGATGAGTATCTAGGAATAGATAAAGATTCTCCACAATCATTCGGCAATTTTTTAAAAAAAGCCATTTTTTCAAAAGTAAAATTTAAATCTATAAATTATCTTGATCCTTCAGCAGAAGATGTTACCAAAGAATGTATGCGATATGAAGAATTATTAAATAATAACAATATAGATATAGTCTGTATGGGTATAGGAGAGAATGGTCATATAGCTTTTAATGACCCTCCAGTTGCTGATTTTTCTGATAAAGTAAAAGTTAAGATTGTAAAATTAGATGAGAAATGTCGTCAACAGCAAGTTAACGATAAATGTTTCAACGAAATTAGTGAAGTACCAAAATATGCTATGACTTTAACTGTTCCTGCACTGTTTGAAGCAAAGAAACTTTTCTGTATGGTACCTACTGCATCAAAAGCTGATGCAGTGTATATGACCTTAAACGGTCAAATTGAAGAGAAGTGCCCAGCAAGCATCTTAAGGCTACATTTATCTGCTAAGCTCTATTTGGATAAGCTGAGTGCATCTAAGGTTATTTAAGGTTAACAACATGATTACTGAGACAGAAATTTCTGAAAAATTCCGTTACAATGGATACATTAAAAGCATAAAACCAATAGGTGCTGGACACATAAATAAGACCTATATGGTAGAGACAAGCGAAGAAAAATATACTCTTCAGTTAATTAATACTGCAATATTCAAAGATCCAACAGGTCTTATGCAGAACATATATAATGTTACTGAATTTCTTAAGAAGAAGATTATATCAAGAGGCGGAGATGTAAAAAGGGAAACATTATCTGTGGTTAAAACTCATGATGACTGCTTATTTTATAAAGATTCTTTCAATCGATACTGGAGATCATACATTTTTATCGATGATGTGATTACTTATCAGGAACCTAAAAATCTAAAAGTTACATATTATAGCGGATATGCATTTGGAGATTTTCTTAACATGCTTTCTGATTATGATATGAACACACTTAATGAGACAATAAAGGATTTTCATAATACTGTTAAAAGATATAAAGATTTTTGCAAATCTGTGAATGATGATATTGCTAATAGAGCATCTTTTATAGAAAAGGAAATAGAATTCATTAATAAACATTCTGAAGATTATAATATTATATTAAATTATATTAATGAAAATAAAATACCATTAAGAGTCACGCATAATGATACAAAGTTAAATAATCTTCTGTTTGATAAAAAATCAGATAAGCCGATATGCATACTTGATTTGGATACTGTAATGCCAGGATCTTTACTATATGATTATGGAGATGCCTTAAGAATTTCGGGTTCATCGGCTGCTGAAGATGAAGAAGACCTTGATAAAGTCCACTTTGTAATGAATAACTTTATATCTTTTACTGAAGGTTTTCTTTTAGCTACAAAAGACAGTATAAATGAATTGGAACTATCTCTTTTACCATTTTCAATTAAATTGATAACTCTAGAGATAGGAATGAGGTTTTTAACAGATTATCTTAATAATGATGTATATTTTGCAGTTCATAAAAAAGATCACAATTTATTCAGAGCAAAGACTCAATTCAAACTTGTGACTGATATTGAGAATAATATGGAACAGATGAACATGATAGTAGAAAGAATCGCGAGGAAATATGAAAGATTATAAAGTTAAAGCGATTTCATCACTGGAAAAATGTTTTTATGATGATGATATCAGCGAGAAAAAAGATTTAAATTTATTTTCGTGTTTGAAAAATGAAAAGTTGAATTTTCAAATAGCCTTTACAATCAAATCAGATAATCTAGTGGACAAAGTACCTTGCTTTTTCCATATTGAATCAGAATTAACAGATTTCATTAGCATTTACAAGATAGAGTCTGTTCCATGCAGATTTCCTGTATATCATAATACTGTTGAAAGGGATTATCAGAGAAATAGTCCATATTGTTATCCTGATTTATTGGACCTTTATGATAAATCTGATAATATTTATTTCGTGCCTGACCTTCTTCAATCGCTTTTTATTGAAATTAATTTGTCTTCAAATTTAAAATTTCATGGTTTGCATAATTTGAGATGTTTTTTTACAAATTCAGAAAAAGAAATTTTAGCTGAGATTAATGTGAAAATCAATATTATCAACTCTAACTTATCTGATGATAGGATAATATTTACACAGTGGTTTCATGGCGACTGCCTAGCATCTTATTATAATGTAAAACCATTAAGTAAAAAGCATTTTATTATAATGGAGAATTTCTTGAAAACAGCTTATGAATATGGGATTAATGCAGTACTGACGCCTGTTCTTACACCTCCTCTCGACACAAAAATTGGAGGTGAAAGACCTACTATGCAACTTGTCGATATTGTAAAAACCGATAATGGATACAAATACTCATATGAGATGTTAGATAAGTGGATAAGCATGTGTAAAGCGATAGGATTTGAGTATTTTGAAATATCACATTTTTTTACTCAATGGGGTGCGTTGCATGCTCCAAAAGTTATTGCTTCAGTTAATGGGCGAAAAAAGAAAATTTTCGGATGGGATACTGACGCTTCATCAGAGGAATATATTAAATTTTTACGAGATTTTATAAGTTGTTTATTAACTCATTTGAAAAATCTTGGTATTGAAAAGAAATTTTTTTTTCATATTTCTGATGAGCCGAATGAAAAAAATCTTGAAGGATATAATAAAGCAAAAAAAAGTATTAGCGATCTTTTCGACGGTTATCTTGTTACTGATGCTCTGTCCTCCATCGAATTTTATAAAAAGGGCATTGTTAACTTTCCAATTCCATCAACAGATAAAGTAGAAGATTTTATTAATTATGGTGTTAAGGATTTATGGACATACTATTGTTGTGGCCAATATCTTGAAGTAAGTAATCGGTATATTGCTATGCCATCATATAGAAACAGAATAATTGGAACTCAGCTATATAAATATAATATAAAGGGATTTCTGCATTGGGGTTACAATTTTTATTATAACCAGTATTCTAGAAAACTTATTAATCCTTTTTTGATAACTGATGGAGATTTTTTTGCTCCAAGCGGTGATGCTTATTCAGTTTACCCTGGTGATAAAGGTCTTCCGGTAAAATCATTAAGACTAGTCATATTCAATGAAGCTTTACAGGACATAAGAGCATTTAAGAAACTTGAATCTTTAACTTCTTATGATTATGTTATGAATATTATTGAAAATCATGGTGAAATAACATTTAAAAAGTATCCTAGAAAGACTGACTATATAATTGAACTTCGAAAAATAGTAAATAATGAGATATCTAAGTTCTCTGTATAATTATTAAAGATTACTTTTGTATATGTAACAATACAGCAATACAACATATCTTATATAAATGAGTATTAAGAAATCGTTTATTCCATTACTTACTATGTATGCGATTATTGCAGTCATGATGAGCACAAACTGCAGTAATACATTGATTTACTTATTTGGAATACTTATATTCATTTCTTATTATATTTACTCTAAAGATAAAAATGTATCATTTAAAACTAAGCTTTTCATTGTGATTTTATATTTTATGATTTATATATTTTTCTTTTTCTATTCTAATATTGTATATTCGAATATAAACAAGGATCAGATACATAATGATAGAAAGTATGTAGTTTTGACAGGATATATTTCAGATCTGACTAAACATGAAGAGGATAGTGAGGAATATCTTTTAGTATCTGATAATGGATATAAATATAACATAATTATTAGCAATAGTTATATTCAAATTGGAGATATTGTTAAAATTACTGGAAAAGTATATAAACCGAATACTCCAGGAAATAAAGGTCAGTTTAATTATCGGAATCATTCTTACTCAAAAAATATCTCTGCTGATATATATGTGAACAAAGTAAATATATTAATATTAGGATATAAATCGATTCCTCGCTTTCTAGGTAAGATAAGAAGTTGGGCAGTTGATAGAGTAATGTTAAAATTGAAAGAAGATAAAATAGGTATAGCAACAGCTCTAATAACAGGTTCATATGTATATATAGACAACAATACAAAGGAAATTTTCCAAAAAAGCGGGTTATCACATATACTTAGTATTTCAGGTACTCATTTCAATATACTAATTTTACCTATATACTCGATTTTTGCTCTATTGTGTAAAAATAAAAGAATATCACTTATTATAACAATAATATTTATTATATTATTACTTGTATTTACAGGTGCTAGAGTAGGAGCTATAAGATCTGCATTATCTTTGATAACAATATACCTATGTCGTTTCTTTTTTCTTGACTCAAATAAATTATTGCCTATATGTTTTTCGGTACTTGTTATTATTTTTTTAAACCCATTATCAATATTTGATACAGGATTCATAATGTCATATGCATGTGTATTATCTATTTACATATTCAGCGACAAAATAAGAAGCATTATTTATTATTTAATAAATAAAATCAAAGTAGTGCTTGATGAGAAAATTTTTAAAAACCATATTATTCTAGAGGATTATTATAGAAGAATTAAAAGTTCAATCATAAAAAAAATAATGGATAGAACAGTATCAGTTATGAGTTTTTTATTATCCATACAACCATTGATGATTTTAATAACATATAGATTGTTTTTATGTATATACCCTTATTCTCTTATTTCGAATATGCTAACTTTTTTACTTATTATTCCTTTGCTCATTTCATTATGGCTTGGAATAATAATTCCTACGATTTTTTGTCCTGTATTTTCTTTTCTAAGTTCTGTTCTGATTAAAATAGCATCATATATATGTTATCTTCCTTTCTCGAAATTTTATATTAAACACATACCGGATTTAATTTTTCTTACGTTGATTACTGTATATGTCTTAATTAAATTTAAAATACTGAAAACTAAAATCCTTAAATTAATTATGTATATGATAGCATGTATATCATGTTTTATTACGCTGTTGGTTTACTATAATACCAAAGTGGTATTTCTTGATGTGGGACAAGGAGATAGTACAATAATCACAACAGCATCAGGATATAGTATCCTCATAGATACAGGAAAATACATTGAATCTTCCTGTCTTGCTTTTTACACTGGGAATAAAATAAATACAATAATACTTACACATTCAGATTCAGATCATAGTGGATATATAATGAATATCTTAAATGATTTCAAAATAGAAAACATTTATCTTCCAGACACACTAGATATTGCTAACATAAATCTATTTAATGAGATTCGATCAAATTATCCTGATGTCAATATTAATTTAGTTAAAAGAGGTGATTTTATTGAAGATAGTAATATTTATATAAAAGTTTTAAATCCAAATCCACAAAATGAATATACTGATGTAAATGATTCAAGTATTGTTTTCTCTCTATATACGGAATCATGTTCAATTCTTTTTACTGCTGATGCAGATTTGAAGAAGATATCATTAGATAATTTCATAAAATGCGATATTATAAAAATACCTCATCATGGTGACTCAAGCGTAATTGATGAAAATTGCTTGCAATATATATCACCAAGTGTCGGGATTATTTCAGTGGGAAGATATAATTCATATGGTCATCCTGAAAAAAAGACATTAGAATATCTTCATAAAATGAATGTTAAGGTACTCAGAACAGATATTGACGGTTCCATTACTATATACATGCTAAATAAAAAATACTATGTTTATAAATACAGATAAAATATGATAAAATCATAATATGAAATATGAAGATATTAAAAATGAGATATCCATTAATAATTTTAAGCACATATACTTACTTTACGGAGATGATGAGTATTTGAAAGATGTTGTCTTTAATGTATTGAAGGCAATGATAATAAACCACACAAAGATGAATTATGAAGAATTCAAATTTAATGATTCATCAAAGATTGAAGATATTGTAAATGAATGTAGCACTTATTCATTTAGCGGAAATAGTAAATTCATAATATGCAAAAACACTGGTTTTTTTGATAAAAATGAATTCAGCGAGAGATTGATTAAACTATACGATTATATATACGATAATGTATATATATTTTTTATTGAAGCTAATGTTAATAAAAGACTTTCTAGTTACAAACATTATAATTCTTCAAATAATGCATATGATATATCTAAAGGAAATACAGATGATGTTAAAAAATTTATATTTACAAGATTCAAAAAAGAGGGGATATCGATTACTGCTGAAAATCTTGACCTATTTATAGAGTATTCTGGTCTGAATCTTTCTTTTGTCGCTTTAAGTATAGAAAAAATACTCCTTTATATGGCTGATAAAAAAGAAGTGACATCTGAAATGATCAGATTGTTATGTTCAGGTATTACTGATGTAAAATCATATGAATTATGTAATTATCTATGTAAAAAAAAATTTTCTAAAACTTTAGATGTCTATTATGACATGATTTCATTAAAATATGGAATACCATATTTTCTAGCTATTTTATTCAATACATTTTACGAAATGTATTTTATTAAGAAAAATAATATTAGATCTTCACAGGATTTTAAAATAAGAAAATTAATTGAAAACGCAAAAGGATTTACATTATCAGGTTTAAAAAAAATAGTTAAGGATATAATGGAATATGACCATAACTTCAAAACAGGAAAAATTGAACAGGAATCTTCAATGATAATTCTATTTGCAACAATAGTAAATTCCTGAAAATATGTTATAATCAATAAAAATTGAGGTGTTTTATGCGCTGGAACAGAAAAGAATATTTAGAATATGTTACATTTAAGTCAAACAAGAAAAGGATGTTTGTTGAACTGATGGGTCCGCTTATAGGATTAGAGGATGAATGGCGTTCACAAGGAGCAACAGAAGATGAAATTAATCTTACCGCATTTGATTGGGATTATGTAGTTTATACAAATTGTGGAGCTAGTTTTGATGTTTTTGGTACTCAAGAAGAAAAGATATTTGAAGAAACAAAAGAGTACATTATTACTATTGATGGTCTGGGAAGAAAAATGAAACTTATGAAAGCTTCTGCAACCATACCTCTTCCTATGAATTATCCTGTTAAAGTAATGGATGATTGGTTAAAAATAAAACATTATTATCAATTTAATGAAGAACGTATTAATTATAATCAGATAGAACTGGCCAAGAAACAACAAAAAGAAGGTTTTATGGTCAGAGCTCAGATACCCGGCGGTTTTGATCTACCTAGACAACTTATGGGTGAAGAGGAGTTATGCTATGCATATTTCGAGCAGCCTGAACTTATAAAAGATATTTTAGATACTGCTGCTGATACTGCTATAAAGTGTTGTGAGAGAGTATCCAAACACTTAACTGTCGATCATCTTGCAATACATGAAGATATGGCGGGTAAATCCGGTTCTTTAATAGGACCGATTCATATAGAAGAATTTTTAAAACCATATTATTTGAACATATGGGAAGCATTTAAGGAAAATGGTTGTACTGTATTTACTCAAGATTCTGATGGCAATATGAACTCTGTAATAGATTCTCTATTGGAATGCGGATTGAATCAAATGTATCCAATGGAACCAGCTGCAGGTATGGACATAGTAAAAGTTCATCAGAAATATGGTCAGAAATTATCTCTAAAAGGTGGAATTGATAAGTTTATATTACGTGACAGTAAATTGGCAGTTTTAAGAGAGCTTGAGTATAAAATGCAGACATCCATGCAACAAGGCGGTATAGTATTCGGATTAGATCACAGGATACCGAATGGCTCGTCACTGGAATTATACAGATACTATGTTAATACTGGAAGAGAAATTCTAGGTAGGGAACCGCTAAACAAGAAAAATAAAGGCTGGATGCGTCAAGCTATTTAATTCCTTCAAGATCAAAAATCGGAATATATGAATCTTTTGAAGAGTTTTTATCTTGTATGAATCCCGAAAGCTGCAATTCAATTGCTTTATTTACAACTTTATTGTATTCATATTTTGTAATTTTTCTATCAATCTGGGGAAAATTACTGCTCATATAATAAGGCAAATATTGACTCATAAGGCTAATCAGGCATTCAGAATGCAAATCATCAATTGTATTTTTAATCCACTTCAGTATATTAATCGAATCCTTATACAAACCAGGTAATACAAGATGCCTAATAAGGACTCCGGAAATAAGTATTGATTCTTTATAAACCAGCTTAGGTTTAAGTTCCAGCATTAACTTAACTGCATCAGAACAAAACTCAAAATAGTCAGAGGCATTAGAATAGAGTTCGCTTGATAAGGAATTCATATATTTAATATCAGGAAGGTATACATCAACATAATCATTTATAAGATTAATAGTTTCTGCTTTCTCATATCCTGAAGTATTATAGATAATAGGAATTTTTAATTTATGTTTTACCTTATCAAGAGCTTTAATTATCTGTAAAACATAAACTGTAGGGGAAATTAGACTTATGGAATCTACATTTTTATCTGCTAAAGATAACAGAATGTAAATGAACCTATCAATTGTAACATTTTCTCCAAATAATTCATGACTGATTTGGTAGTTCTGACAATAACAACATTTTAAATTACATCCACTAAAAAATACTGCTCCAGTTCCATTGTTCCCAGAAATTACAGGCTCTTCATAAAAAAAAGGAGCAGCTTTAGCTAATTTTATAGTATTTGGTGCTTTACAGTATCCTCTTTTATTGTTTCTATCAATATTACAATTTCTTGGACATAAATTACATTTTGATTCCATGATAAAAATCCGGGTTTATCCGAGATTTTTTAGTTTAGTTGTTTAGCAAGTTTACTTTTATCCCTTGCTGCTTTATTTTTATGAATGATTCCATCTGTAGAGGCTTGATCAATTGCCTTAATAGTTTTTAAAATTACATCATTTTTATCTGGGGAATTATTCTCAATGGATGCCAAAGCGGTCCTTATTAGTTTTCTTAATGCTGATCTTTTTGATGTATTTAGTAATTTTTTCTTAGATGAGACATTTACTCTTTTAATAGCTGATTTTGTGTTTGCCATAATATCACCTCCATATGACTTCTTTAGTAATCGTAACACAGCAAATTTAAATAATCAATTTAATTCGACTATATTATGTTAAAATATAACCATGAAAAATAGAATTGATGAATTAGTTAAAATACTTAATTACCATAGCAAGAGATACCATGAACAGGATTCTCCATTAATAACTGACTATGAATATGATATGCTGCTAAAAGAACTTATAGAACTTGAAGCAAAATATCCAATGTACAAATCAAAGGATTCTCCAACACAAAGAATAGGTGCGCAGCCATTAAAAGAATTCGAAAAAGTTAAACATATTATCCCTATGGAGAGCTTATCAAATGCATTTTCATACGAGGATCTTTATTCATTTCATGAGAGGATTATTAAGGAAGGAATCACTCCGGAATATGTTCTTGATAAAAAGATTGATGGTCTTTCAGTATCTTTGGAATATAAAGATAATATTTTTTTTAGAGGATCCACGAGAGGTGACGGTCTATATGGAGAAGATATCACAAATAATCTTAAAACTATTCCATATATACCATTAACATTAAAAATCAATAAGATAATACCTTATCTTGAAGTACGTGGTGAAGTTTATATGGATAAACAAGTTTTTAAAAAACTTAACGAAACTGCAGCTCAGAATGGAGACAAGGAATTTGCAAATCCAAGAAATGCAGCTGCAGGTTCATTAAGACAACTTGATTCAAAAATAACTGCGCAAAGAAACCTGAAAATTTTTATATTTAATTTACAGCAAATTAAAGGTATGACTTTTAACACTCATACTGATTCATTACATTTTCTGCATGAAGCAGGATTTATAACAAATGAGATTATAAGAGTATCTAGTGATATGTCTGAAATAATTAAGGGAATAGAGGAAATACAAGCAAAAAGGCATTCATTTCCTCATGATATAGATGGTGCGGTCATAAAACTGAATAACCTTGCAGACAGGGTATCATTAGGGTCTACTTCGAAAGCTCCGAGGTGGTCAATAGCATATAAATATCCTCCAGAGCAGAAAGAAACAGTAATAAGAAATATATTTGTTCAGGTAGGGCGTAGTGGAGTGCTGACTCCAAACGCGGAATTTGATCCTGTAATTGTTTCTGGAAGCAAAATCAGCAGAGCTACATTACATAACATGGATTTTATAAATTCAAATGACATAAGAATTAATGATAAAGTTCTTATTCAAAAAGCAGGTGATGTAATACCTGAAGTAATTAAAGTACTGATTGAAAAAAGAACAGGTAATGAAAAGGCATTTGTAATGCCTAAAAAGTGTCCTTTATGTAATTCAGATGTTGTAAAGATGGATAACAAAGCAGCATATAAATGTACAGGTGTTAGTTGTATAGGACAAATAGCAAGAAAAATAGAACATTATTGTTCAAAGGACGCTATGGATATTGAAGGTTTAAGTACAGCTACAGTAGATAAGTTTCTTGATTTAAGATTGATTAATACGATTGCAGATATTTATGAACTAAAAGATAAAAAAGATATACTAGTCAAAATTGACGGATATGGCAATACAAGTATCGAAAAGCTTCTTTCTGCAATTGAAAAATCAAAAGAAAATAACATTGATAGATTAATTTTCGGCTTAGGTATTGAACATATAGGAAAAAAAGCTTCTTCCTTAATTGCTGACAATTTTAATGATATGGATGATATTATGTCTGCTTCTGTTGAAGATTTTGTTTCTATAAATACTTTTGGGGATATAATGTCACAAAGCATAGTTAAATATTTTAAAAACTCTGATGTTATTCTTCTAATTGATAAATTAAAAAGACATGGTATTAATATGAAGTCACTAAACTATGGAAATACAGTCAATAATACCAGAAAGCTTGTAGGCAAGACATTTGTTATTACCGGATCTTTCAATGAATATTCCAGAGAGCAATTAAAGCAGATTCTTATATCAAATGGTGGTAATGTTACAGAAAGCGTATCAAAAAAGACAGATTATGTTATTGTAGGTGAGAATCCTGGAAGCAAGCTTTCAAAGGCTGAATCATTAGGAATAAAAATTATTAAAATTGATGAACTTAAACTAACATTATTGTAATTAAATTTTTATGGTCTATAATAATTAATAGACTTTATTGAAAGGAAGTACTATTAATGAAAAAAAGAACTATAAAAACAATACTGTGCTTGATTTTAGTTTTACTGACAGTATTATCTTTAAGCAGTTGTAAAAAAATTTATGAAACCAATAAACCAATAAATCCTATTACAGCAAAAATCGTAGCTATGAAGGGTCCTACAGGCATAGGTATGGTAAGAGTAATGAATGAAATAACTTCACTTTCTGATTATGTAAATACAAAATTTGAAATAATGACTTCAACAGATACTGTTGTAGCCGGTATTCTTGATAAAAGCATATCTATTGCTGCAGTACCTACAAATCTTGCCTCAGTCCTTTATAATAAAACAGAGGGTGAAGTAATAATTTTAGCTGTTCATACTCTTGGTGTTCTTCATATTCTCGATAAAACAGGTACTATTAAAAGCATAGACGACTTAAAAGGAAAAACTTTAGTAGCAAGCGGTCAAGGTTCATTGCCTCAATATGTATTAAATTTTATTTTAAGTGAAAATGGAATAAATCCTGAAACAGACATAGAAATTGTATATAAAGCAGAGCATAGCGAAGTTGCAACATTACTTCTTTCTGGCCAGGCTGATATAGTAATGCTTCCAGAACCATTTGTTTCTACAGTAATGAATAAGGATAAGTCAATTGTTCATGCAATTGATTTAAATGCAGAATGGGTAAAAAAAGCACCAGACATAACTTTATCAATGGGTTGTCTTGTTGCACAAAAATCATTCATCGAAGAAAATCCTGAAGAAGTAAATACTTTTCTTGATTTATACAAAGAATCAATTGAATGGGTACTTGAAGAACCATATAATGCAGCTCCTTACATCGTTTCATCAGGTATACTCGACAATGAAACTGTTGCCGAAAATGCTATACCTAATTGCAATATAGTATATATTGATGCTGATGATGCAAAAGAAAGCCTTAATGCCTTTTTTGAATTCTTATATAATAATAATCCAGCTAGTGTTGGCGGAAAGATACCTGATGATGCAATTTATTACTCAAAGTAAGAGGTAAAATATGACACAATGTGATCACAACTGTTCAAGCTGTAGTATAAATTCTTGTGAAAAGAAAATAGAAAAAGAAAAACCAAATGATTTTTCTCAAATTAAAAATGTAATAGCAGTAGTAAGCGGTAAAGGAGGCGTAGGTAAAAGCATGGTTACCAGCCTCTTAGCTGTAGAGCTTACTAGAGCTGGTTATATGGTTGGTATCCTGGATGCAGATATAACAGGGCCTTCGATTCCAAAATCATTTAATATAAACGAAAGAGTTAAAGGAAGTGAATCAGGAATTTTTCCTGCAAAGACTAACCTAGGCACAAAAATAATCAGTATCAACTTATTGCTAGATAATGTTACAGATCCCGTGCTTTGGAGAGGTCCTGTCATATCAGGAATCCTTAAACAGTTTTATACTGATGTAATTTGGGGTGAACTTGATTATCTGCTTATAGATATGCCACCAGGAACAGCAGATACTGCTTTAACCGTATTTCAGTCAATTCCTGTAGATTATGCTGTTATTGTAACTTCACCTCAAGAATTAGTTTCGATGATTGTAGAAAAAGCAGTTAAAATGGCAGAAATGATGCATATAACTGTTCTTGGAGCTATACAGAATTTCAGTTATGTAGTATGTGATAATTGTTCAAATGTAATTGAGCTTTTCGGAGATAATGACAATAATAGATTAAGTATACCCATTCTCGATAAAATACCTTTTGACAAGAAACTAAGCACAGCAATTGACAAAGGTATGATAGAGCTTGCAGAAAATACATATATTAAAAACACAGTCAATAAGCTTATTAAGGTTTATAAAGAGTCTTAGAAAATCTGATAAATAAAAACGCATAAAAAAACGGGTCAGTTCATTCATCTATAACCCGTTTTCTTTTTTAATTTCTTAACAAAATTTTCTAATTGCTTCAGCTAATGGTTTAATATCATCAGTATGAGCTACCAAAGATATTGGTTTACTTAAATCTAAACTAAAAATACCCATAATGGATTTAGCATCTACTACATACCTGCCTGAGACTAAATCTATATCATAGTTGAATGCAGATACTATATCCGCAAATTCTTTAACATCACTTATTGAAAGAAATTTTATATCTATTGTATGTTTCATATCATCCTCCTAAGTGTTAATATAACATATAGACATGAAAACATCAATATTGATTATGGTATAATACATATATGAGAGGTAAGAAATGATCACATTAAAGAATAAAAATTTAACTGTCAGAATTAATCCTATAGGAGCTGAAATTGCTTCTATTGTAAAGGAAGGATATGAGTATCTTTGGCAGAAAAATCCTGAAATCTGGAATGGTCAGGCTCCGAACCTGTTTCCATTAATCGGAAGACTCAAGGATGAAGAATATGAATATGATTATAACATGTACAAAATGAAAATACATGGTTTTGCTAAATACTCAACCTTTGAAATAATTGAAAATACTGATAACTATTTATCATTACGATTGCATGGAAGCAAGGAAACATATAGCATGTATCCTTTTGATTTTGATTTTATAATTTCCTATGAGATTATAGATAACGTTATCAAGAAGCAGTACATGACCATTAATAATGGATATAAAACAATGTATTATGAAGTAGGAGGTCACGAAGGCTATAATCTTACTTTCGATAAGAATAAAATAATGGATGATTATTATATTCATTTTTCTGATAATTCTATTTACACATATACTACTGATAAAAACATAATGGTTAATAAGGATTTATCTAAAATTGATCTGATTAATAATAAATTATACCTAAAACCAGATGTTTTCAGAAATGATGCTCTTATTCTGGATAGTGCTAAAATCAGCAAAAGAGAAGTTGTTCTTGAATGCAATGAAAAAAGTAGGAAAGTTAAAGTAAGATTTGATGATTTTGACTATTTAGGAATCTGGACAAGACCTTTCTATACAAATTATATTTGCATAGAACCATGGTCAAGTCTTCCTGACTGTAATTTTATTGATAAAAAACTAGAAAATAAAGTAGGTATTCGCTGTCTTATGCCCAAAAAAACTGAAATGTTGGAATATTCGATTGAGATAATATAATGATAGAAGATGTAGCAAAGATAATTAAAAGTTCAAAAAAGATTGTTTTTTTTACAGGTGCAGGTGTTTCAACAGAAAGTGGAATACCTGATTTTAGAAGTACAAAGGGATTATATAAGGAAAGATATAATGGATTTAATCCAGAACAAATTTTAAGTCATGAATTCTTTTTCGATAAACCTGAAATCTTCTTTCGCTTTTATTTTGATAATATTATTCACGCTGAAGCAAAGCCAAATGCATTTCATTATGGTATTACAAAACTAAAAAATATGAATTATGATATAACTGTAGTAACGCAAAATATCGATAATCTTCATAATATAGCATTAAATGGTAAAGTTTATGAGCTTCATGGCAGCATAAATTGTAATCATTGCATCAAGTGCAATAAATTTTTTTCACTAGATTACATGTTATCAACTAAGAATAAGATAATAAACTGTGATATATGTAATTCACTAGTAAAACCAGATGTAGTACTATATAACGAAGAACTTGATGAGCATATTATTGAACAATCAATTAATGCAATTACTGAAGCAGATGTTATGATTGTAGCCGGAACCAGTCTTTCAGTATATCCAGCAGCATCATTTGTGAATTTTTATAATAAAAACTGTCTTTGCATAATTAATAAATCCACTACACCATATGATTCAAATGCTAATTATGTCTTTTATGATTCCTGTTCATCCGTTCTAGATAGAATAATTGAAAAAATGGAAACAGTAAAATGAATGAATTGACTAATCTTAAAGGAGTCGGTATTAAGGCTTCAGAGAAACTTAACACTCTTGGTATTTATACTATAAATGACTTATTAGAGTATTATCCAAGAGCATATGTTGATAAATCTCATATATCTCATATTTCTAATGCAAGAGAAGGGGAATATATAGCCTTAAAAGGTATGTTGTATAATCTTACATTCAGACAACTTCCATACGGGCGTAAACTGCATATTACAACAGCTGATTTTAAAGATGAAACTGGTCAAATTAATATAACTTGGTTCAATCAATCTTATTTAAAAAATATCCTTAAAGAAAATTCAAAAATATATTTATTTGGCAAAATAGAAAAAAAAGGATTCTTTTTCAGTCTTTCGAATCCTGAATACTCATATAACGAAAATGACTTTTTTATTATCCAGCCAGTTTATTCAAAAAATCCATTAATAAATCAATATGAGATCAGAAAAGCGGTAAAATCAGCAACAGTATTTATTGATGATTTAGTTAAAGATCCATTTCCCGAATATCTTAAAAAGAAATATGAGTTATGTGATAAAGGATATGCAGTAAGAAATATTCATTTTCCAACTTCAGATAAAGATTTCTTTTTAGCACGTAAACGTCTTGTTTTTGAGGAATTTTTCTTAATGCAGCTTGCTTTATTTACTTTGAAAGATAGGATAAGAAAAGAAAAAACACCATTTATAATAAACAAATTCAGTTCAATAAATAAATTTGAAGAAAAATTGCCTTTTAAACTAACTAGTGCTCAGATACAAGCTATGGAAGAGATACAGAAAGATTTCAAAAGCGGTTTTCCAATGCATCGTCTATTACAAGGAGATGTAGGCAGTGGTAAGACTGTTATAGCATTATATGCTGTTATATGTGCTTTTGAAAATGGTCATCAAAGCGCATTTATGGCGCCTACTGAATTGCTTGCATCACAACATTTTAATACTGCAAAAATTCTTTTAGAAAATCTAGGTATAAGAATTGTGTTATTGACTGGTCATATGAAGAAAAAAGAGAAAATATCTGTACTTGAAAAGATAGAAAATCATGAGGCTGATCTTATAATAGGTACACATGCAATTATACAAGATGATGTAAAGTTTAAAAAACTAGCATTGTGTATTACTGACGAACAACATAGATTTGGTGTTCAACAAAGATCCGACTTTTCTGCAAAATCACAACTCCCTCATTTATTAGTAATGTCAGCAACACCGATACCAAGAACACTTGCACTAATATTGTATGGTGACTTGGATATTTCTTCAGTAAAGGAACTTCCACGAAATAGAAAAAGAGTACTGACTTATTCAGTTGATGAGTCATTTAGAACGAGAATACATAACTTTATTAAAAAAATCGTATCCAAAAATGAACAAGTATTTGTAGTTTGCCCATCAATTTATGAGAACGAAGTTCTTGATATAACTAATGTAACTACCAAATTTAATCAGATGCAGAATTCGATGCCAGACTTATCAATATTAATGCTTCACGGACAGATGAAAAATGTAGAAAAAAATGAAATTTTAGAAAAATTCATTAAAAATGAGATTAGTGTACTTGTAACTACAAGTATTATTGAAGTTGGAATTGACATACCTAACGCCACATTAATGATTATCGAAGATGCTCAGCAGTTCGGATTATCCCAACTTCATCAGCTTCGTGGCAGAGTAGGACGAAGTGATAAGCAATCTTATTGCATACTAATAAATCAATCAGATTCCGTTATATCAAAAAAGAGAATGGAAGTTATGGTAAATTCTAATGATGGATTCTATATATCGGAACAGGATCTTATGTTGAGAGGTCCTGGGGATTTCTTTGGTATTAAACAACATGGGCTTCCTGACTTTAAAATAGCAAATATTTATGAAGATATGGATATACTTAAACTTGCTCAACAAGCTGTTAAAGAAGAGATACAGCAGAATAATATTTACAAACAGTTATTAAGTAATGAGTTTGACTTCTTGTCAAAAACAAAACTATAGGAGGGATAAATGATCTTAAGTAATTGCACTATTTTTGATGGATTTAAATTTTTAGATGGTAAGTATAATATATTTATCGAAAATCGAAAAATTATTGATATAAAAAAATATTCTAAGATTTCAGATTCCATTGATGTCAAAGGATGTTTTGTTGTTCCTGGTTACATTGATTTGCATACTCATGGCATATGTGGTATGGATTTTTCATACTCAACAGATTTTGAAATAAACAATTTTTTTGATAGTTATATTAAAAGAGGAACTACATCAGTTTACCCGACAACAGTCGCTATGGATATTAATAATATTAGAACATTACTTGCTAGATATTCCAAAGTTAAACATCCAGCATTTTGCGGTATTCATCTCGAAGGGCCTTTTCTTAATCCAAATAAAGCAGGTGCGCATAGTAAACAATTTATTATAAAGCCTTCTATTGATGAATATATTAGAATGACTGATAATTATGATAATATTGTAAAAAGAGTTACTATCGCATGTGAACTAGATAATAATTATGCATTAGCATATTACTTATTAAAAAATAAAAAGTTAGTTTCCTTTGGACATACCGAATCCTCTGCATCAGATGCTCGTAAAGCTTTTGAGGCAGGTTATAAGTTATCAACACACCATTTTAATGCAATGCCTGTAATGCATCATCGTGATGTAATGATAACAGGAGCTGGATTAATTGATGATTCAGTATCATGCGAATATATACCGGATTTTTATCATGTAAGTAAAGATATGCTGAAGATATTATTTAAATGTAAAAAACCAGAAAATCTTGTAATGGTTACAGATTCTATATCTGCAACAGAAATGCCCGATGGAAGGTATAGTTTAGGAGGATTACAGGTAAATGTTAAAGAAGGCTTAGTTAAAGATGATTCTGGAACAATTGCTGGAAGCAGTATTACTATGGCTAAAGGTGTATATAACATGATAAATGCTGGATTTGATCCAGTAACAGTATTAAAGTCAGCAACTTCGGTTCCTGCAAGATTAATTAATTTGAAATACAGAGGATGTATAAAATCAGGATATTATGCGGATATTAATTTACTAGATAACAATTTCAAATATCTATTTACTGTAAGCAAAGGAAAACGGATCAACTAATAAATTAATGATATGAAATATTTGGCTATAAATTTAAAATAGTATTTCAATATTGTTATTGAAATAACAATCTTCTGTGATATAATGTTTTAGGTTATACGCTAATACTATGTCGGAGGTAAATTTAATGTGTCAGAATTGTAATCTGGACGAAAAACAAAAGAAGCTGCAGGAAGTTTTAAATAAGCACAAAGATACAAAAGGTGGTCTTATTCCAGTACTTCATGAAGCTCAAGAAATATACGGATATCTTCCATTGTCCGTACAGGAAACAATAGCTAATGCGCTTGGTATTCCTTTATCAGAAGTATATGGAGTTGTTACATTCTATACCCAGTTTTCACTTTATCCGAAGGGACAATATAAAATTCAAGTATGTCTTGGAACAGCATGTTATGTTAAAGGATCTAGCAATATACTTGATGAACTCAAAAAACAACTTGGAATAGAAGTCGGGCAATGTACTAAAGATGGTAAGTTTTCACTTGATGCATGCAGATGCGTCGGAGCTTGCGGTCTTGCACCTGTAATGATGATAAATGAAGATGTATACGGAACATTGATGCCCGGCGATGTTGCCAACATACTTAAAAAGTATTAATCGGGTAAATGGAGGATATTAATGAAATCATTAACTGAATTAAATGAAATTAAACAAAAAGTCATCAAAACATCGGATTACAAGATTCTTGTTGGCATGGCTACTTGCGGTATAGCTGCAGGAGCAAATCCAGTAATGACTGAACTTAAGAAAATTATTCAGGAAAGAAATTTGAATAATATTGATCTACAGCTTACTGGCTGTATAGGTATCTGTCGTTTAGAACCTATAGTTGAAGTTTACGATTCAAGAGGTGATAGATACACATATGTAAAAGTTGATGCTAAAAAAGCTGCAGATATAATGCAAAAACATATTATTGAAGGAACACCTTGTACAGAATATTTGATATGTGATGATTCTGACAACTGCATTAAAAATATACTTGAAACCAAATCCTTCAAAAAACAGATTAGAATAGCACTTAGAAACTGCGGCAACATTAATCCAGAGCATATTGATGAATACATACAACATGATGGATATTTGGCTTTAGGTAAAGTTTTATCTAGCATGCAACCTCAGGAAGTCATTAAGCTTGTTCTTGATTCTGGACTCAGAGGAAGAGGCGGTGCAGGATTCCCAACAGGTTTAAAGTGGAAATTTGCTGCAGCAGCTCAAAATGATCAGAAATATGTATGCTGTAATGCTGATGAAGGAGATCCAGGAGCATTCATGGACAGATCAGTTCTTGAAGGTGATCCACATAGTATTTTAGAAGCGATGGCTATAGCTGGATATGCTATAGGATCAAATCAGGGATATATATATGTTAGAGCTGAGTATCCAATAGCAGTAAAAAGACTTAATCTTGCTATTAAACAAGCTAAAGAATATGGATTACTCGGAAATAATATTTTTGGTACTGACTTTAGTTTCGATATTGAATTAAGACTAGGCGCAGGTGCTTTCGTGTGTGGTGAGGAAACCGCATTAATGACATCTATAGAAGGAAAGAGGGGAGAACCAAGACCAAGACCACCATTTCCAGCAAATAAAGGTCTATTTGGAAAACCTACTATTTTAAATAATGTTGAAACATTAGCTAATATTCCTGTAATTATAAATAAAGGCCCAGAATGGTTTAACAAAATTGGTACTGAGAAGAGCAAAGGAACAAAGGTATTTGCTGTAGGCGGAAAAATTAATAATACAGGACTTATTGAGATACCTATGGGTATGACATTAAGAGAAATTATATATGATATTGGTGGAGGAATTCCAAATGGTAAGGCATTTAAAGCTGCACAGACAGGCGGTCCTTCAGGTGGATGTATTCCTGCAGAGCATCTTGATGTACCGATTGATTATGATAATTTAGTTGCTATAGGTTCAATGATGGGTTCAGGAGGACTCATTGTAATGGATGAAGATAACTGTATGGTTGACATAGCTCAGTTTTTCTTGGGATTTACAGTTGATGAATCATGCGGTAAATGTCCTCCATGCAGAATAGGCACACGCAGAATGTTGGAGCTTTTAGAAAAGATTACTAATGGAAAAGGCGAGGATGGAGATATTGAAAAACTTGAAAGACTTGCTTATTCAATAAAAGAAGCTGCACTATGCGGTCTTGGCCAGACAGCTCCTAATCCAGTACTTTCCACGCTTAGATACTTCAAAGATGAATATAAAGCACATATTTACAAAAAATCATGTCCATCAGGAGTATGCAAACATCTGTTAAATTATTACATACAACCTGAAAAATGTGTCGGATGCAGCATTTGTGCAAGAAATTGTCCGGTTAGCGCAATATCAGGTGTCGTAAAGTCGCCATATAAGATAGATAATGAAGCATGTATAAAATGTGGAGTATGCTATGAAAAATGCAAATTTGGCGCAATATATAAGAAATAGGGAGGATAAATAATGAATTTGCTTAATGTTACAATAGATGGCATAAAATTACAGGTACCTGAAGGAACAACGGTTTTAGATGCCGCAAAATTAGCAAATGTTGAAATACCGACACTTTGTTATTTAAAAGATATTAATGAAATAGGAGCATGCAGAATGTGTCTGGTTGATGTAGGAGCAAAAGCTTTACAGACAGCTTGTGTGTATCCATGTTCTGAAGGATTAAATGTTATTACTAATTCACCAAAAATTAGAGATATAAGAAAAGCTACTCTTGAACTTATACTTTCAAATCATGATAGAAGTTGCCTTACATGTATAAGAAATCAAAATTGCGAACTTCAAGCGCTTGCTGATAAACTTAATGTAAGAGAAATATCATTTGATGGAGTACCAAAAGGATTACCTTTAGATAATATATCCAAATCTATAGTAAGGGATAATAACAAATGCATCCTTTGTAGAAGATGCATAGCAGCGTGTAACAAAATCCAAACTGTTGGCGCAATTAATGTTATGGAAAGAGGATATGATACGATAGTATCAACTGCAGATCATAGATCCATTGCTGATGTAAATTGTGTTAATTGCGGACAATGTATAAACGTGTGTCCGGTTGGCGCATTATATGAAAAGGATAATACTCAGTTAGTATGGGATGCTATCAAAGATCCTGACAAATATGTAATAATCCAGACTGCACCTTCAGTAAGAGCAGGTATTGGTGAGGAATTCGGTTACCCGATTGGTACACCAGTTACAGGTAAAATGGTCGGAGCAATAAAGAAACTTGGTTTTGATAAAGTATTTGACACTGACACAGCAGCAGATCTTACAATAATGGAAGAAGGAACAGAATTCATTAACAGACTTAATAATAAAGGCAAACTTCCACTTATAACATCCTGCAGCCCAGGTTGGATTAAATTTTGCGAACATGAGTTTCCTGAATTTATAGATAACTTATCTTCATGCAAATCTCCACAGCAGATGTTCGGAGCATTAATTAAATCTTATTATGCTGAAAAGAACAATATTGATCCAACAAAGATTTTTGTTGTATCAGTAATGCCTTGTACTGCTAAAAAATTTGAGAGCGATAGAGATGAAATGGAACAGGATGTTGATGTATCAATAACATCCAGAGAATTAGCTAGAATGATAAGAGAGGCAGGTATAGATTTTAGAACTGTTGAGGATGCTCAATTTGATAATCCCTTAGGTGAAGCAACAGGAGCAGGTGTAATATTCGGTGCCACAGGTGGAGTTATGGAAGCTGCTCTAAGAACTGTATACTACATACTCGAAGGTAAGAGAATCAATGAGCTTGATGTCAAACCAATTAGAGGTACGCAAGGAATCAAGGAAGCTACCATAAAAGTTGCGGGAATTGATGTCAATGTATGTGCAGTAAGCGGACTTGGTAATGCTAGAAAAGTTCTAAACATGATCAAGAGCGGTGAAAAAAATTATCATTTCATCGAAATTATGGCATGTCCAGGCGGATGCGTAAACGGAGGTGGACAACCTATAGTTCCTGCTAAAATTAGAAATAAGATTGATATTAGGGCAGAAAGAGCAAAAGCTTTGTATTCTGAAGATATGCGTGCGACATACAGAAACTCTGATGAAAATGAATTTGTTCAAAAATTCTATAATGAATATGCTGGTGCGCCAGGAAGCCACAAAGCTCATGAACTGTTACATACCCACTATATCAAAAGGGAAAGATACTTATCAAAAAAATAAAAAGTAAGATACATTAACAATATAATTAAAGCGATAGAATTATCGCTTTTTTTATGTTAGAATTAGTATGAAGGCGGTGATATGATATGGTAGTAAATGATTTAATAACTATATTAAAAGGTCGCTGTTTAACATCAGAATCTGGATTAAATAGAGAGATACAATATGTATTCTGTTGTGATTGCAAAAAAGTTGTTAAAGAAAAAGGTTCACAGGATTATGCTTGGGTAAATTCGGATGTTGATAAGTCATCAATTGATTTAGCTTTAGAAAAATCTATGTCTTGCATTATTATTCCTTATGATCTACCGATAGATGATAATGTTGTTAATTATGCAATATCATTTAGTTTTCCAATTATTTCTACTGCATATAGCAGTTACAAGATATGTTCGAAAATTTATGAAGCTTTTAAAGAAAGAACATAATCATTTGTCTATTCAATAATACATAAATATTTAATATCATTTTATAATGAATGATTTAAGATATAATTTTTCATGTATTGATTTTTTAAATCCAAATGAGAAATATAGATTGTATATGGCATGTAATAACATATTTGATATATATAAGATGAATAAAGATGAGCTTCATAATATTTCTCTGCTATCAAATGTATCATTCGATAAATTGGATATGATAAGAAAAATTGATTTTCTAGAATATAGAATATTTAATAATGATATAAAAATTACTGATATCTACTCAGAAGATTATCCGAAAATTCTAAAATATACATATGGAGCTCCCATTGTTCTATATTACATAGGTACTTTACCTAAAAATAGTATGGTTTCTGTTGTAGGTTCAAGAAATCCAAGTGATTATGGAATAAGGTGTGCTAAAAACATAAGTTGCAAGTTGTCATTACAAGGTTATATAATAGTAAGTGGAATGGCAAGAGGAATAGATGGTATAAGCCATATTGCAGCTTTGGAAAGTGGCATTTCAGTTGGCGTTTTAGGAAATGGAATTGATATATGTTATCCATATGATAATAAGCATATTTATAAAATGTTATATAATAAAGGGTGTCTTATAAGTGAATATCCTCCGCAGAGTTCACCTAAAAAAAAGAATTTTCCACAGAGAAACCGTATTATATCTGGACTTTCTTTTTGTACAATAATTGTTGAGGCAAGCAATAAAAGCGGTTCATTAATTACTGCAAACTGTGCATTATCTCAAAACAGAGATGTATACTGTTTTCCTAATTATATTGATAATGGATATAATGGAACTAATCTTTTAATTAAAGAAGGTGCAGGGGTAATTACTGATGTTGACTTATTCTGTCAGGAGTTAAAGACTATTGAAATTAATTGGAAAAACATTTATTATTGTAAAGACAGCTGATTGGAGGCAATTATGACAAAAAAACTGGTTATAGTGGAATC
>Ga0209606_1000643_pt1 | contig 50394 bp, 44 predicted proteins | sample AD_UKC057_MetaG_FD_184412 | JGI IMG/M metagenome (GOLD analysis project Ga0209606, IMG submission 184412) | Active sludge microbial communities of municipal wastewater-treating anaerobic digesters from USA - AD_UKC057_MetaG (SPAdes) (version 2) | ecosystem: Engineered > Bioreactor > Anaerobic >... | reverse complement strand
TTCCGTCTCGGTGTCGAGCACGGCCACGCAACACTGCTCCAGCGGCTCCTCGCCCTCCTTCAGCGCGTACGTCGCCACCAACAACTCGTTCATCTCCGCCATCTCTCTTTCACCTCCCCTTTTTTATCGCCCCCTCGCCGGAGGCGTTTGTCTCTCGTTTATCCGTTTTCTTCTATTGCCATTTCGCCACTTGCGCGCTATCATTAATCCTGAATCCGCCGCGAAATTCAGGCGGGCGGTCGGCGACGCGCGAAATGCCGCCCTCATTTCTCGCGGCAAGTTAGCGAACGAAGTTTTTGTTGATAAATAAAAGCTGTTTTGTTTTTCAGAAAAGAGGATTGTGTTATGGTAGACCTTAAAGAAATGTTAATCAAACCGGAATTTCCCCGCTCGGCGGGTTACGATCCCGACTGGCAGCTAAGCAACCAGATGGGGCCGAACGCGCTGTGGCTGTGCGAATGGCTTTGCGAGGCGATGGAGCTGAAGCCCGGAATGAGGGTCCTCGATCTGGGTTGCGGAAAAGCGATGACCAGCATATTTCTGGCGCGCGAGTTCGGCGTCCGCGTATGGGCGGCGGACCTGTGGATGAGCCAAGACAACAACTGGAACCGCGTCAAGGAAGCCGGCGCTCAGGACTCGGTCTGCCCGCTCCGCATGGAAGCCCACGCGCTTCCGTTCGCCGCAGGGTTCTTCGACGCCGTCATCTCGATAGACGCCTATCATTATTTCGGCACGGACGAACACTACATTGACTACATCGGCCAGTTCGTGCGGGAGGGCGGCCAGTTCGGCGTCGTCGTGCCCGGCCTCGCGCGCGAGTTCGAGAACGGCGTCGTTCCGACCCATCTTGCCGAGCCGCAATCAAACGGAAAGGCTTTCTGGGAGCCTGCCTGCCGAAGCTTCAAAACCGCCGGGTTCTGGAACGCTCTTTGGCAAGGCTCGGCGTCGGTTCAAGATGTGAAAGTCGATCTTCAACCCGACGGCTGGCGGCTCTGGATGGAATTCGAGCGCGCAATCGAAAAGTCGGGAAAAGGCATATTTCCGTCCGACGCCGAGGCTCTGGAAAAAGACGCCGGGCAATACATCGCTTTCATGAGGCTGACCGCTCGGCGGTCCGCTCTCTCAGAAATGAACCTTTACGACCCGACCCTCGGCCTCCAATGCGGCGCTGAATAGCTTTTTGCTGTTGTATAAAAGAGTTTTGTATCTGTTTGCGGGGGAACCATTTTTTTGCATAAAACAGGTTCCCCCTCGCCCTTCTGAAAAAACTCTTGGCGCGCCAATTTTGTTGAACTCCGTTCAACTCAAAATCGGCTATTTGTGAAATAGACTATAGCCATAAAGCTCAAATTGGATTTGCCATCAGAGGCGCGCGGCTCGGAACAATCCCGCAGCGACGGCTCCGCCCAACCGGGCCGAGATCCAAATCATCAGCGCCGGCATGATTCCGACGGCAAGAAGTATTCCGGGCAGATAGTTTATAGGATTATCGCCTCCGAAAAGCGGAACTCGCAACAATGGCGAAAATGCGAGCATGGCAAATCCGTACAGAAAAGCAGATGGAGAAGCTATGACCACCGAGAGAATAGCGCCCGGCAGATAGCCCGCCGCGCCGTTCTGGTTTTTTCGCGCCGCTGAGATGAAAGCGCGCGTCGTCAATATCCCGATCACCGCTCCGGCTAGCAGAGTCAACGGCGGCCCCGCAAGCAGCATGGCCGCTCCTTCAGCGGTCAAACGCATCGCCCCGTGTCTCCACATTAGAAACTCCGTCCACCAGCCCGTCGCCCACGCGCCGTACGGAAAAAAAGCAATCGCCACTGCCAAAACTACGAAAGTCCTTTTTCTGCCTTTATCCCGTTTGACGTCCGTCATGGCGTTTCCCTTTCGACAGCGCCCGGAAGCGTTCCTTTCCGTTCCCGCCATTTACTAACTTTTTTCATCACACATTCGTTAAAGTAATACGAGGCCGGGCGTTGGGACGCGCCATACTCAACCATGTCCGCTCCGCCTCCAAGTTCTTCTCCCGGCTCGCAGACCCAACCGATCAACCCGTCGACATCGGAATGCTTCGCCGCGCAGCAACTAAAACGCGTCCCTACAGCCGTGGAAAGAGCGTTCGCTAGATGCGTCCTGCTCATTTCTCCTGTTTCCTCAGACAGAATTCCCTGTATTATCATAGAAAGGCGAGGCTCGTCGCTCAAAGGATATCGTTCGCCCATCCTAATCAGATTTCCGGTCAAGGCATATTGAGCGTCTCTGTAATCGCGAACCGAGCGAATCATTCTTTCGGCGTCCTTATGTCCGCCGAATACTCTTATGATTGTCGCGGGGACGCGCCCCATTCGTCCTTCTGTCGCGTCTATGACGAGAAATGATGACGCCACGAGAAGCTTCAACGAAATAAGCGTCGCCACCGGCAATCCCGCAAGAAGAAAAACTATCTCGCTCCGCTTCATATTCTCCACCCGTCGTTCTTCACTGTGAATTAGCAAACAATGTCAAATCTTCAGGGATTGCTTCTTCATTTCGATTCAACGGCAAATGGGTTCGTCCGGCCCTTCACGTAAACGATGTCTTTCACTCCCTCGCCGGGAAGACAATCCTTGTCCTGCCACATGAAGGAACTCATCCGTTCCGAAATTTCCTCTTTCTTATCTTCGATGACGGCCTTGTCGGCATTGGAGTCAAATATCTCCCATCTCAGCGGATCAATAATGGTGATGTCGCCATAGAAAAGCGACGCGTGTTTCCTCATGTATGATTTTGCTTTTTCTTTATCGCCCATCAGGCAGTGCGCTCGCGCGTATCCGATATACGCATACCCCAGCATCGTGGATTTCTCCCTCAAAACCTTTCCACTGGCGAAAACATGCCCGGCCGCGCCCTCGGCATATTCCTCCAGTTCCCGCGCTTTCAGCAATCCATACTCGGGATTCTTTTCGCCTCCTATATATGATTCCGTCGCAAGGGTTAAAAACACGCTGAAAACTTCTTTGTCCTCTTTCGTAAAACCCAGCGTTTCGAGATTCCTGCCGAACTCTTCGTTGAACCGTTTCTTCGCGCTCTTGCTCAGAATGCAGTCTGTCAGAAACAAAGATGCGATAAGACAAAGACAGATCGCGACAAGTCTTTTCATGAGTTCGCCGCTCCTTTTTCAAAATTCAACGCTCTTTGACGGCGCAAACATTAACCGCATCCGCGCGGTGAAACATCTCTGTCGCGCCCCGTCTTATAGACGATTTCCTTTTATAATCCGCTTCGCTTCCGCCGAATCGCCGGTTCGATACTCGTCGGATTCCGAACAGAAAGGCAGAAAATCCTCTCCGCCTGTTCTTCGTTTCCATTCCCATTCTTTTCGCGGCGAACTGTCTATGTAGGACAGGTCTGAAAACATCAACGTCATCATTTTTGCGGTTTCGTCCGGATCGTCCCGCCCGACAGCCGCGCCGTCGGCCCTCGATATCCATCTTCTCGTCCAGATTTCTTCGGCGCGGCGGCGATGATTGGCCGCTTCGCCAGAGTTTCCCGTTTTTTCCATAAAGAACACTGCCCACCGCTCCGCTATGAATTCGAGCGCGTCCGGGGGCATACAGCCTAGGGTTTCCGCGACTGCCCCCACGCTGCTCCCGCTTCGTTCCCTGACTCCGGGAACTTCTTCCAGCATTCTCTTTATCATGAGCATCGCGTCTTCGCTCCCGTTTTCCTCAAAAACGCTCCTTGCCATTCCCATCAGAATCCGAGAATATGTTCCCGGACTGTCACTTTTCAGTTGCCGCGTGAATGAGTCGAATTTCTCCTCCTTAAAACAACCCGGCAAGCATACGAGCGCAGTTGCGGCAACCGACATTAGAACCGCCTTCATGAAAGCTGATTTCATTTTTCGCCTCCGGTCGTTTTTCGATAAAACAGCGTCAACGCAAGAAGCGCGAAGCCCGAGCTATTTTGACTCGGAAAGCTTTTTGAAAAACACTTTCCTGCCCTCTTCCCTGAATTCCATGTATTTCATGAGGCAACCTTTGATGTGTTCTTTGTCGCGAGGCTTCCTCATAACATTCTGAGCGATCATATTCATGGCATAGTACGCGGCAAACTCCATCTCTCCATAACACCCCGGTTCAAAGTCGCCTATTCTTTTTTCAAACGCGGCCGCCGCTTTCAACTGCCATACAGGAGCAATCCAAACTTTGCCGGCCTGACAGGATTTGTTTTTGCCGGAGACAGCCTCCGCTCCCGCTTTTACGACATTTTTAATCTTCTCGGCCACGCCGCCGCTTTTAGCATAATCGCTCTCATGGCGAATATGCCGCTCGTCGGTTTGCGTCCCCATATCATTATCATACTCGCCGCCGCATTGAACGCAAAGAGACGTTTCAAGATTTTCGTTGCCATAAGGAGCCACTTTGCCATCTTTTTCTCGCGGTTTTTCATATTCCAGAGCGGCGAGGGCGGCGCGGGAGTAGTCGGACGCGTCGTCGTAGTCCAGCCCGCGCGCGGCGCAGTAGCTTTTTATCAGCTCTTCGGGGTCGTCCCCCGCCCCGCCGGCCTCGCCGCCCCCGCTTCCGCCTTCTCTCCCGTACTCGCTCATCGCGGGATGTTCGCTGAGAGCGGACACGAACCCTCTGAAACCTTCCGCTATCCCGCGCCCGGCTTCCGGCGCGAGCGAGTAGTCCGACGCCGCGCACGCGTCACCGTCCAGTATCGCCAACAGGTCTATCACGAGGCCCCTGAACGCGGGCGGAATTCTGCCCGCGTTGCGGGACACGAACTGGCGGCGGGCGCGCTCGCGAACCGCGGCCTCCCGCATCCTGTGCTCGTCGAGCCGTTCGCGGGCCTCGCGCAGGTTTTCAAGCACAACGTCCAGCGCCGCCGCCATCTCTTCAGATTCTGCCCGCGCTTCCTGATTTTCCTCTTCCGCCGTGTCTGCGGCTTCGCCCTCGTTCGCCATGACTTCCGCAGGCTCCGATTCCGTTTCATCAGCCGTCTGCGCGCCGTCCGCCGCGAGGCCGTCTTGCGCCTTGTCTCCGCCCTCATCCTCCGCCGCGTCCGTTTCCAGTTCCGGCTCGGTTGCGCCGCTTGCTTCATCCTGTTCGGAAGAATCCTCTTGTGGAGCGTCGGCGACATCGCCGGCAACTTCGGTCGCTTCCGCGTCCGCATTGTCAAGGCCGGTCCCGTCTTCGCTTGCGGTTTCCTCGCGGCTCTCGGCTTCAGGGCCTTCATCCAGCTCCGCATCCTGTTTTTCGGCAATGATAAGAAGCGCTTCAAGTTCTACTATCCGCGCTTCGAGCGCCGCTATCTTTTCAATCATTTCGCTCATGGTCATTTCGTCTTCCGGATTATCGGCGTCGGTCGGTTCGGGCGACACATCGGCGCAGCCGTCATCGAGGATGCCCGCCGGGCCGGATTCGTACAGGTAAGCCGCGCAGCCGCTTGAAGTTCCGTAGAGAGCGCCGATATCCGCAAGCGAGCCGATGGCGGGCAGCGCGGCCCCGAGCAGCGCCAGTCCGGCGGCCACATGCTTGTGCGTCGCGCCTGTCGCTTCGTCGAGGTATCCGTGAAGGACTTCGAGGCTGCGCTTGCGGTATGCTCCCGCCCGTATCAGGTCGTAAACTTTTGCGGGCACGCCAACAAGGTCGGCCAACAGCCTTCCCCCCTGCGCGCGCACGTTCCTCAGCCAACCTGCGGCAGGCAGCCCGTCCGCGCTCAACAGCGGCTGCTCCGGGTCGTGCCCCAGCTTCACCGGCGGGTCGAGCCTGCCTTCCAGCGCCCTGTGCGACTCCGCCATCTCCTTCAAATCATCTTCCGTGTATGCGACCGTCCTTCCCGCGCTGTCCGTCCATGTTCCCGCCCGGAATATCTCCACATCCTTGATTTCAAAAGTTTCGGGCGTATTTCTTTCCTCGTTCGAGTTTTCCATCTTTTTTTCCTCCGCGCCGTATTTTCGCTTACACCCAAAAAAGCGCTATGAAAGGACATTTTGAACCGCTTTGCGTGAAAAAAACTTTCCGCCGCCGCCGCCGGACAACGCGACACAAAAAATTCCTCTATCGGCATGATGATTTCTGTCGTTTCCGAATTGCGAAACGATATCGCGCGCACCAAGTCGTTATTTTTTGGATTTACGCAACAGTGTCGGCGACTAGCGCGGAGCCATGCCTTTACATTGTGGCGCGCGCTTCGTGTCTGAAAAAACCTTAAAACTCGCTCTTTTTCCTTCGAAGCATCCTGACAAAGCCGCTTTAACGTATTAAACTTAGAATTCAAGCGTTTATGGGGGAAGAAATGTCCGGAACGGACTCGAAGGAACAGGACGGCGGGCGCATACCGGAGTCGAAGCGGGAGAAGAGCCTCCGTTTCAGCGTATGGGACGCGTCATTTTACGCGGCCATGGTCGGTTTTGCGGAAACATATTTCATCCCGCTGCTGGTTTTTCTCGGAGCCACGAACGCGCAGGTGGGCATATACTCGGCGGCCCCGCAGCTCGGGATTGCTTTTGCTCAATTCCTCTCGATAATCCTAGTGGACAGATACATGGTGCGAAAACGCATCATTGTGGCCACGTCGTCCATCCAGTCAATTTTTCTTCTGGCGATAACCGCGCTGACGTTTTACAATCTGCTCTCGCCGTGGACGATGATACTGCTTACGATGTTCTACTTCGCTGTGAACGGAGCGTCGCTTCCGGCGTGGAACAGCCTGATGGGAGACCTGACGACAGCGGAGTCGAGAGGAAAATATTTCGGGAGGCGCAACGGCCTTTCGCAGCTTATCTCCTTCGCGGCGATATTCGCCGGGGGGCTGATACTGCAGCAGTTCGACAACCGGGACGATGCGAGGCTTGGATTCACGCTGGTGCTGGCCGCCGCCCTTCTGTGCAGGCTCGGCTCGATATATTCGCTGTCCTGCCATTTCGAAGCTCCGTACAGGAAAGACGAGGACTCGTATTTCAGCTTCTGGCAGTTCATAAAGAGGACGCCGCAGTCGAACTTCGCTCACTTCGTGCTGTTCGTGGCGTTTATGAGCCTGTCAGTGCAGTTGGCGGCTCCGTTCTTCGCGGTGTACATGTTGCGCGACCTCGGATTCAGCTATCTGCAATACACGATAGCGCAGGGAGTGTTCACCGCTTCGCAGTTTCTAGCTATGAGGGAGTGGGGACCGTTCGCGGACAAGTATGGCAACCGCCTTGTCCTGCGGATAACCAGCGCGATAATCCCAGTAGTGCCTCTGTTGTGGTTCCTGTCCGTTGATTTTTATTTCATCGTGGTCATCCAGATAGCCGCTGGGCTTGCGTGGGCGGGATGGTCGTTGGCGACGGCGAACTTCCTGTTTGACGCCGTGACGCCGCCCAAACGCGCCCGCGCCGCCGCCTACCTCAACTTCTTCAACAGCTTCGGCATCTGCATCGGCTCTCTGATCGGGGCCGCGCTCGCCGTCTCCGCCCCTCCGGCCATCGCCTCCGGCGCCGTCACCATCATTTACGCCTCCCCGCTCCAACACATATTCCTCATCTCGTCCGGACTGCGTTTTGTCTTTGTCTTCCTGTTCATGGCGACAGTAAGAGAAGTGCGGAAGGTGGATCAGCCCATCCAGAGAGATATGTTCACCGTGCTTTCCCACATCCGCCCCTTCGCCGGACTCCGCCACGACCCATACACCGGCTCAGGCGCTCCGCCCGACGAAAGTCCAAAAGAGTAGGCGCGGCGAAACGAGGGCGCAGAAGCGCCCCGCACACACCCCCAATTCTTTCGGCGCCGCCGCCCCGATTCACGTGCGACTTGACATCCAATCGGAGACATGAGAACATGTATGTCGCTGATGTCGCCACATGATATGTTATATGACAGATAGTTAATTTATTAGAAACTTAAACATCAACACAAAATGTGAAAGACCGATAAATTAAGCTGTCACATCTAAAAAGGAGCAAAACCGGACTGTTCCCGGTTTTTTGTCGCATTATGGGCTTTAAAAAACCGGCCTTTAAAACAAGACTTCCGGACTATTCATTCCGGGCGGCGCCTCGTTTCGCGCTTGCCCTGCTCATCGCTTTTGTCATCAGTTCCGCTTTCGGCTCGATCCCAGCTCTGATAGTCACATCAAAATTTTACACGTATAAAACTCCTTCACCATTCAGTTACTTCATCACACAGACCATCGGTTTCATCATAATTCAGATGTTTTTATATCTTGCCGTTAATGTTCTCTTCAGCATCAAAAACACTTTGGTTTTCGTCGCCGGCGAACGATACAAAACACTGGTATTCCTTTTCCTTATAGTCATCATTTCGCCGCTTTCATTTTATGTGTCAACCGTCGTGGCGACCGGCCTCGGCTGCATTGCTGTCACGACAATGCTGTTATCGGTCATTTTTTACCTGCCGTTTTACATGTCATCGGTCATCGGAATGTTCTCCAGCGACAGAAGCGCTGCGCAAAAAGGAAACGACACAACATTCGCCATACTCTGTTCTCTGATATCCGGCTTTACTTTTGCTTGGATTTTAGAAATTTTCATTGCCCTTCCCGAACAGTACATCAACATGTCTGTCATGATGCCGCCGCTTTCATATTATCATCCGTTTGTGTTCTGTTTGATTCTCGTTGTTACGCACAAGACCATCTACCATGTGCTACGAGACATACCGGTTTCGGACGTCTTGGACATCAAACGGCAGGAGAGGATAAAAGCCGGGGCGCTGCTCGTAGCGTATTCGGTGGCGCTTACTATTGCTGTCTTAACTGTTTCCAATTTCATAAAAATGAACACCATCGATGTCAGCGCCCTGTATCAGGCTAAAAAAGGAACCGTGGCATTCATCAAAGGCAGAACAGTGTGGGTTTACAACACGCAGTCACGCGTCTTCGTGAAGTTCGGCAGACAAAAGCCCCTGTATAAATCTGGAAGCGCCGTCAATGTTTTTAGTCCCGGATCGAGGCAACTGCTGTCAGCTATTATTTCTTTCATCAATATGGAAGCAAAGGGAACCAATGTCGTTGTCAAAGGGTCCGGCGATACCATCCTTTACCGCGACGACATCGGCGATCCCATGTCGGTATTCAGCATATCCCCGGACGGAAAGTCGTTTTTTTTGAGCGGTGGAGAACGCCCATACTGGACGTCGCTGATTGTCTCCGGCGGTAAACAAACGGCTGTAAATCATTCGGACGACATCAGTATAGCGGACGCCGCTTGGCTCGACAACAACACGCTCTACACGATAAGCAACAAAGGACTGTTCAAATATTCGCTGATGGAAGAGGATTTTATTCAGCTCAATATTGTAGAGATCGACGAGCACAATTACATGTTTTCGTCCCTTGAATTTTCTGACGACGCAAAAAAATTGGCGATATGCGCATCTAACGAAATGTTTATTTACGACACCGAAAGCGGACACCTTGATGTTTTTCCTGATTCATATGATGATTGCAGGAAACTTCGTTTTCAACCCGGCAGCCACAATTTGTTGATATCGGATTCTGAAAACGGCGCGCTACTGTTCAAGCTGGTAAACCTGCAAGGAGAAGAGCTTGATAGTATCCGGTTTTCCAATGTTTCGTTTCGGAACACCATCGACCCGAAACCCCCGGCGGTCCAATGGGTCACGGACCGCGAGTTCGTTGTGAATGTCAGTAGAAAGATAAAGAAAGGAAAATCCGTACAGTATAGCGAAGTCAATGATGCAGCCCTGATAAATATGGATACCGGATGCATGTTCGTCGGGGACGTGCTTATCGGGCCCAAGCCATTATTTTCAAGAGCAGTTAAGGATAAAGGAAGAACACCCATCATCAATGAACAATGAAAACAAAGGAGAGGGAGATTGGGATCAGGCCAGCCCTGCGCCCGACGCCCTAATCGTGATTTAATTACAGTCATGTAGAAACTTGCCCCGATAAGAATTTCACAAATGGGAGCCGCGGGGAAATTTGTTTGCTCGTGCCGCATTTTGACGAACAGCGCCCCCAAGCGAGTTTGGCGGGTGGCTCCCGAGATGATACCTGAAGTTTTTCAACAACCTCTAGTATTGCTATAATTACAGTCTGACCGCTTTATGTTCGCCCAAGCGGTCGCGTCATGGCGCGGTGGGCACAGCCGCAGTTGCGAGGAATAATATGAAGTTGACTATGACAATTTTTACGGCCGCGGCGCTCGCGCTGTCCGCGCTTTCGACGGCATGCAGATGCGCTCCGGCGGAGCGGGGAGCCGCGTTGCGCGTAATCCCCGCTCCCGCATCTATAGAGAGATGTGAAGGCGAATTTACAATCTCTCCGAGCGCCGTCATAATTGCGCCCGAAGAAGCGGGCGCCGCGTCTCTGCGGCTCTCTTCTCTGTTGTCGAAAACAGAAGAAGGCCCCGCGTCAGTCGCGCCCGCCGGAACCCCTTGCCCGTCGGACTCCAGCTGCTTCGTCCTTGAACTCGACCCCTCGCTTGCGCAAGCCGGGCCTGAAAGCTACGAGTTGAGCGTCTCCCCGGAAGGAGTCGAGTTGCGCGCCCCGGCTCCGGCGGGACTGTTCTACGCGGCTCAGACCCTCCGCCAGATGATGCCTGCCGAGCCGGGACTCGCCGCCTCTCTGCCGTGCGTAAAAATATCGGACGCGCCCCGTTTCCGCTGGCGCGGCCTCATGCTCGACGTGTCCCGGCATTTCTTCCCCAAAGAGTTCGTGTTCAGGATGATGGAAACGATGGCGGCGCTCAAAATGAACACACTGCACATCCACCTTACGGACGATCAGGGCTGGCGGCTGGAGATAGACGCGTTTCCGGCGCTGACCAAGACAGGGGCATGGCGCGGGGCAAGCTCTCCTGCGGACGAGCTTTCGATGTCCCCCTCCGGCCCCGCGCACGGCGGTTTCTACACTAAACAGGACATGAGGGAAATCCTCCGGCGCGCCGCCGAGCTCCACATAACCGTCGTTCCCGAAATCGAGATGCCCGGCCACGCCGTCGCCGCCATCGCCTCCGTTCCCGGCCTATCCTGCAAAGGCGAGAGGCTGAAAGTCTCCACCCGCTGGGGCGTTCACAAGGACGTCTACTGCGCGGGCAGCGAGCGGGTCTTCGAGTTCTTAGAAATAGTCCTTGGCGAGGTGGCCGAGTTGTTTCCCGGCGAGATTATCCATGTGGGCGGAGACGAAGTTCCGAAACACAACTGGCGTCAATGCCCGAAATGTCAGGAGCGAATCCGGGCCGAGGGCCTTGCGAACGAAGAAGAGCTTCAGGGCTGGTTTATGAAAAGAATCGAGAACTTCCTCGAATCTCGCGGCAAGCGCATAATCGGGTGGGACGAGATAGTGGAAGGAGGGTTGCCGCCGCGCGCGGCGGTGATGAGCTGGCGGGGAATGGAAGGCGGGATAACAGCCGCCCTCGAAGGCCACGATGTCGTGATGAGTCCCACATCTCACTGCTACTTCGACTACATGCAGGCTGAGAATGGCGAACCGCGGAGAGTGGGCAGGCCGATAGAGTTGGCGAAAGTGTACGGTTTCGAGCCTGTGCCCCCCGCTCTGGCCGGAACCCCGGCTGCGGAACGGATTATCGGCGCGCAGGGCAACATCTGGACGGAATATATTGATTCCGAGGAACTGGCCGAATATATGACATGGCCTCGCGGCGCCGCGCTGGCGGAAGTCGCATGGTCTACGAAAGAGACGAAAGATTACGCGGGATTCCTCGCGCGGCTGGAAAGTCTGCTGCCGCATTTCGACGCAATGAGAGTCAACTACAGGCGGCCCGGCCCGGAAGACGGCGCGAACGCTCGCTTCTAAATTGATTTTTTTTCATTGTAAAACCCGGTTTGGCCGCTTTCGCCTCCATTTCCAACTAATGCGATTTTTTTTTCGGCGCTTCATTTTTCGCATGTTTAATGTTAATCTAAACTTCTGGCGAATAATGATTATGACAAAGAACATAACAAGAAGAGTAAAAATGAATGGCGCGCTCGCGCGCGCGGCGGCGCTTGCGCTCGCTCTGGCAGCGGTTCTCTCCGGTTGCGCAAATCAAGACTCACGGCTGGAACCCGCCAGACAGAAGACAGGCTCGGCGTGGCTTTCGTTCAGGGGCAATGCGCCCGGAGCAACAGGCGTCGCGGTGGATACCCTCGCGCCTCCTCTGGCCGAGATGTGGAACTACGACGCCGGCGGAGCCGTCCGCTCGTCTCCGGCCGTCAAGGACGGGATAGTTGTTTTCGGCTCCGCTGACAACGCGGTCCACGCCCTCAAAGCAGACACCGGAGAAAAACTTTGGCGGCATGAGACGGGAGACGACGTTATCGCTTCCCCGCTCATCGTCGGCGAATACGTCTTCATCGGCTCGTTCGACAAGAAATTCTACAAGCTGGAATTGAGGACGGGAAAAGTCGCGGGCAGTTTCGAGGCGCGCGCTCCGATTAAGGGCGGCGCGGCGGCCGACGGCGTAAAGGTTTACTTCGGCGCGCACGACAAACGGATATATGCCCTCGACATAGAAACCCTGCTTCCGGCATGGATAGTGGAGACGGAAGACTGGGTGGAGGCCGCCCCGGCGGTGGTTGACGGCGTCGTATATTGCGGCTCGGACGACGGGGCAATGTACGCCATAAGCGCCGAGACAGGCGACATCCTCTGGAGGCACATCACGAAGCAAAGCGTATACTCGACTCCGGTAGTCGCCTTCGGACGCGTCTATTTCGGCTCTTGGGACGGGAACATGTTTTCGCTCGACGCCAGCACGGGCCGCGCGTTATGGAAAACAAAAATCGACGAACAGGTGTCCGCCTCGGTTGCGCTCGCAGGCGACATCTTGGTGACGGGCGGAATGTTCGATGGAACTCTAGTTGGTCTCGATAGGTTGTCAGGCAAAATCCTCTGGAGCTTCAAAGTCATGGGCGGATTCGACGCCGGGCCGGTCGTCTCAGGCGACGTCGCATACGTCGGCTCGACCGACCAGTACCTGTACGCGGTGAACGTCAAGACGGGCGAGATCGTCTGGAAAAAGCTGATGAAAGGCATGATGAGAGGGTCGGTCGCGGTAGCGGACGGCGTTCTCTACGCGGGCACGCAAAGAGGCAGGGTCGCCGCCATGACGACGGCGCGCTGAGAGAAAAAGAAATCAACCCGGCGCTCGCGCTGCGCGGAGCCGGATAAAAAGCAAAACGAACCGAGGCGGGACGCAAAAGGCCGCCCGAAGGAGAAATCGAGATGTCTAACGGAGCTTCGACTCAATCAATCAGAAATCTACAGCCGGGCGAATACCTGTGCCTGCAAGGCGAGGACAGCAACGAGATTTTTGTGCTGCGGTCCGGGTCTCTGCACATATACGTGGTGGACTCGGACGGGCCGGGAGCGGTCAGGCCGGAGCGCGTCGATTCGGAAGGCATGCTGGTCGGCGTGGTGGACACAGCGGGCGCGTTCATAGGCGAAATCGGCGCAATCCTCCGCGAGCCTCGCTCCGCCTCCATCAGAGTCTCCGACGACGGCCCCGCTCAGGTCATGGTCATCGACCTGCGCGGCAAAGGCTTCGACGCCACCGTCATGCAGAATCCCAAGATCGGATTCTCCCTGTCGAAAACTATTGCCCAGCGCCTCGGCATGACCAGCCACAGCATCAACAGAATCGACTCCTTGTCTCTGAAAGCGAAAGGGTTCCTCGAAGAGACCGCCCGCGCGCTGTACGAGATGATAGACGAGCTTGACAAGGCGGCCCAAGCCGCCCAGAAAGAGCTTCCCCTTCTGGCGGAAGCCAAACAGATGGAGCCTTGCCAGATAGGCCGCATGGTCTCCAAGTACGGCTCGCTTCCGATGGACATTTACGGGACTCTCGGAGTTCCCTTCTCCGCGCACCACACGATATACCACAACAGGATATACCAGAAAAAGACCGGAGGAGAGCCTGCCCCCCAGCCTGCCGGAGACCCGAAGCCCGGCGTGGCCGCGTTCAACCCCGGCGATGTCATCTGCCCGGACAAGAGCATCGACAAGAGCATGTACTTCCTGCTGGCGGGAAAACTCGAAGTGTTCGTCGGCATGAGAGCCATTGAGACCCTGCAGGAAAAAGGAGCCATTTTCGGCGAGAACGCGATATTCGGAGAACTCGAAAGAAGCAGCGGCGTTCGCGCCCTCACCGAAGTCCACGCGATGCCGGTTCCGGCGGCTCAGATAGAGCCTTACATGATGAAGAAGCCGCCGCTGGTCGTTCACACCCTTAAGATGTTCGCCAAACGGCTTCCGCTCCTGAACGCCACCATGATGAAGTCCGCCCAGCAGATGAGCCAGCTCGTGTCGCTGCTCGGCAACGGCCCGGAAGGCTGTCTGACCGCCCTCGAAGCCTTGGCCCCTCGCATTAAGTCCGAGACCGCCGACCTCGGAGACGCCGCCGCCCAGTTCGCCGCGAAAGCCGAGTCCATGCTCTCCGACCTTGCGTCCGGATTCGAGATGATAAATCAGGAGTACGAACAGATTTGCTCGGACACCGGGTTCAGGCCGAAGTCCTACGGCGGAGCCGATTCCGCCCAGCCCTTCGCCGCCCCCAAATTCAACTTCGCAACCAAAATCGAGGAGCTTGAAACCCTCGATTCGGAACATATCAATTTCGTGCTCAACCCGAAAAAAGACCAGTTCCGCGCTTGCAGCGTGGAGTTCGGGCACATCGAGCTTCTCAAACAGGCGAAAGTGGCCGAGGCGTCTTGGAACGAGTTCATCTTCGGGCGCATCATCAACTACGGCGAGTCGTTCCCCAGCCAGTTCCTCGTTTTCGACATGACCCCCGGCGCCCAGAAGTTCGACCGCGACTACGTGTTGCGCTCCCTGCAGTTCTTCGTCGAACGCGCCGAGCAGGAAGTCGCCCTCGTTTACAAAGAGGGAGCCATCTGCGAGGTCATGCACATACCCGACCAAATCAGCGTCGAGGGCGAAGAAGTCGCCGACGAATCCGTTATCAACGAGATTATCGCCGCCTTCCGCAAAGACCCCAGCGACCGCGAGAACCTTGCCAAACTCAACGCCCTATACTGGGACATGATAATCGGCGTGGTGCAGAAGAAACTGCCGCGCGTAAAAGACAATATCATCCCCTTCGAGGAAAAAGACCTGCAACTCATCAACTTCGGCCTGCTCGACCCCGAATTCCTCCGGGACGACTCGAACGTGCCCGCACAGATGGCCGAGGACAAAAAGTTCTCTCCGGGCGAAGGACATCCCCTCGGATACATCTACCTCACCGACATGCTTCAGGACGTCTACAAACAGGCGTTCGGGCAGAACGAACTCGACAAGCTTGAAGAGGACAAAAAGAAGTCGGAGGCCGAATACAAGGCCTGTCAAGACAGGATAAGGGCCATTGTGAAGGGCCGCTCGGACATGGTGATGGCGTTCCCCGGCGGGCAGAACGCCGCCAAGTTCGTCCAGCAGCTCGACGGCATAGTCGTCAAGACCGCCGTGCTCGACAGGAAAATGAAATCCGGCCAGTCGATAACCATGGACGAGCGCGAGAAGATCAAGCAGATCAAAAACATGAAGACCCAGATCGCCGCTCACCTCATGAAATATATCACCACCCTCAAGGGCCGCGTCTCGGAAGACCAGTTGACCCAGTTCCGCACCATCGGAGAGGAGCTTGAGGGCCGCGTCCTCGAAGAGCTTAAACTGCAGGACGAGCTTGCCAAAAAAACACAGAAAATCAACGACCACATCCGCGCCATGAAAACGATGTCCATCAAGCAGAAAGAGAACGTCTACAAAAACGAGATAATCAGGATAAAGAAGTACGTGCTGATGACCGCCAAGAAATGCAAGATGGACTCCGCCTCGGTGCTGGTCGGCGTAAAGGACATCGCCACGAAAACAAGAGTACGCGACATCATCAACCTGTTCCTCGCCGACAACGTGGACCCGGAGATATTCGACTCGGCGCAGACCCGCATCAAACAACTGGGGCTGCCGACCGTCATGCTCGTGCCCGGCAGCGGCAACTCCGTCTACGACTGGGAAAAACACATGTTCATCGTCCCGCTCATTCCCGAAAAAACCCTCGACGAGTCCGTCGCGAATGCCTTCGTCGAGTTCCACTGGGACATGGACGAAGACAAGAGCATGCGCGAGAGCTACGGCGAAATGAAGATTTACAAGAAACTCTCGATAACGAAACTCAAACAACAGCTAACCAAAGACTACCTCGTGTGGGCGACTCAGGAATCCAAGGGCTGGAAGAAGCTGGACAAAGAAGTGCGCCCGTGGTTCCAAGTGAAGATAGGCAAACAGAAGCTCGACAAGGTGTGACGGGGCTGAAACGGACGCGCCTTTCCGCATAAGCCTAGTCTAAGGCTTTATGACATGAAATACTCAGAAGCCATCGCCTACTTGGACAACTTCTCCAACTGGGAAAAACGCGCCCACAAACTAAAAGCCAGATTCACCCTGACCCAGATTCGCTCTCTGATGAGCATGATGGGAAACCCGCAGCGCTCGCTGAAAGCGGTCCACATCGCCGGCACGGTCGGCAAAGGCTCTGTCTGCCACATGCTGGAATCGGTGGCGCGCGCCGCCGGTTACTCCACCGGCCTGTACACTTCCCCTCACCTAAACGACATCCGCGAACGCGTCAGGTTCGACGGCGAGATGATATCGAAAAAGGCGTTCGGCGAGGCCGTCGGAAGAGTGGCTCAGTTCGCGGGCCGGGATTTTGACAAATACACATATTTCGAGATTATCACCGCCGCGGCCATCGGCGAGTTCGCCGCGCGCGGCGTGGACATCGCCATTATCGAGACCGGTCTCGGCGGCAGGCTCGACGCCACCAACATCGTCGAACCCCTCGTTTCGGTCATCACAACCATCGGCTGGGACCACCAGCATGTGCTCGGCAACAGGATGACCGACATCGCCAGAGAAAAGGCCGGGATAATTAAAAGCGGGGGTAGAGCGGTCTCCGCGCCGCAGCGCGCCCCCGCCGCCCGCGTCCTGCGCGAGGTTGCCGAAAAGAAAAATGCCGCGCTCTCCTTCGCCGCCCCCGAACGCCTCGTTACGGCTGTCCCCAACGCCTGCGACAGCGCCATATTCAGGGCGCGCCCCAAAGGCCTTCCCAAGTTCGACGTCCTCCTGCCTCTCGAAGGCGAATTCCAGAAAATCAACATGTCGGTGGTCATGGAGACGGTGGACGCGCTCCGAGCTTCGGGGTTCTACATCGATTCCGAAGAGATGAAGCGCGGGTTCGAAAGCGTGGAGTTCCCCGGCAGGATGGAGCTTGTGCGCCCTTCAGGCGGAGGGCCGGACGTGCTGCTGGACGGCGCTCACAACGAGACCGCCGCCCGCGCGCTGGCGCGCCACCTGTCCGGCAGGCCGTCGAAACCCAAAATTGCCCTCGTCGTCTCCATGATGAAAGACAAAGACGCCGAAAGCGCCCTCAGGGAACTGCGCGCCATCAGCGGCGAAATCGTCGTCGCCGGCCTGCCTTACGACAGGGCTTGGGAACCGGAGCCTCTGGCGAAAATTGCCTCCATCCACTTCAGGAAAGTCCGCTCCGCCCCCGATATCGCCACCGCTCTGAAAAAAGCGGCTGAAACCGCCGGCGCGAACGGGCTTGTCTGCGTCACCGGCTCCCTCTACGCCGTGGCAGCCGCAAAAGAAGTCCTTGATTAACCTTATCTTAATCGCGCCCGCGCTCTTCCTCCCGCAAGCACAAACGCGGTTTTTACCACGAAGACACAAAGACACGAACTTCCGTCCGCGCGCCCGCGCGCGAAATACTTGAAATGACTTTTTCTATTAGCTATATTATGCGGTGAACCGCCGCTTGACATTTACGCGCGAGGCAGAAAATGGCGACTAAGAAAACCACCGCTAAGACCCCTGCGGGCAAACCCGCCGCTAGAGACGCCAAAGCTGCGAAAACAGCTAAAAGCGCGCCCGCCCCGAAGGCGGCGCGCAAATCCGTCGAACCTAAAAAATCAGCCCCCGCCAAAACTGCTAAAACAAAGCCCGAGACCGCCGCGCCTGCGGCAAAAAAATCCGCCGCTAAAAAACCCGCGCCTGAACAACCGGCAAAGAAACCTCCTAAACCTGCTCCTGTAAAAAAGAAAATTGAATCAGCGCCTCCCGCCCCTGCGGCTAAACAGAAAAAAAACTCGTCTCCCGACGTTCCTTCCGCTCCGGCCCAACCCGCTAAAACCCTCCCCCTTCAGGAAATAGTCGAACTCCGCCGCAAAACCCACCGCGAAATTTTTATGAAATGCCTCGAAAAGAAGATTCTTTCCGCCATCGACTCTTGGGACAACGAGGTCGAAGAGCCGGAAATCGAAGCGGAAGAAACCGAAGAAGAAATCGACTGATATCCTGTCGCATGAATCCCGAGGAGCAGTTGGTTTCGGGCGCTTTTTATTATGTCGGAAGCCGATAAGACAACATAGCAACCCGAATCCGCGAAAACCTTCCGGGTGGCGCCCCAAGTTGCGCTTGGGGGTGTTGAAGCATTTCATCCGCTCTGAAAATCGCTCCCGAATCCTAATGAAGGATTCGGATTCAATCGGTTTTTGAGCCTAAACGCGGTTATTTTGTATTATCATTTAACTTGGGGGCGACGCGCCGCGTCAAATCAGTCGAGAGCCGGCGACACTATGATCGACGAAACGCTGCTGCTACAACGCGTGAAAGCCGGAGACCGGACTGCGTTCGACTCTCTGGTCGATAGATATCACCGCGAGATTTATTTCCTCGCGCTCCGGTTTATGAAAAATGCCGAAGACGCCGAGGACATAACTCAGCAGGCTTTCTTGCGGGCGTTCGAGAAAATCGACTCGTTCAGGGGCGACGCCGCTTTCAACACTTGGCTGTACAGGGTGACGGTGAACCTCTGCAACACCCGCCTGAGAAGCAGGAAGGAAACGGCCGAACTTAACGAAAATACGCGGGACGAGCGCTCGCAAGACGACTCTCCCTCCGCCGGAATCATCAAACAGGAAGCCGCTTCCGCGGCCTCCGCGGCGGTCGAGTCTCTGCCCGAAAAACAGCGCCTCGCGGTCTCCCTCCGCGTCTTCAACGAGTTGAGCTACCGGGAGATCGGCGAAATCATCGGGTGCTCGGAACAGACCGCCAAGGTCAACTTTCATTACGGAATGGAAAATCTGAGAAAGAAGATGAAACAAAATGGAACGATGTGAAGAGCTTGCGGAACTGATAACTCTGCTGGCGGACGGGGCGCTTGAAACCTCCGATTCGGAGCGCGCGGAGCGCCACCTGAGAGAGTGCGCGGCCTGCCGGGCCGTTTATGAAGAGACCCGCGCCGCGCTAGCCGCGCTCGCCTCCGCCCCCGCGCTCCCCGAACCTCGGCCCGGTCTCGCCCGCGACATCGCCGACCGCGCATACCGCGACGCTGCGGCCCGGCGCGGGCGCGCCTCCGGCAGGACGCTCGCATTCAGGCGTTTCGCATCCGCCGCGCTTGCCGCTTCTCTCGTCCTCGCCGTCGTCTCCGCCGCATACCTGTTCCGACGCGACAGCGGCTTCCCCTTCCGGAGCGCTCCTTCGGAAGCCGTTATCCAAGCCGTCTCCGATTCCCTTTCATCTCCTACCCAGCCGGAAGACATCGTTCTGACCGCTCTTGGGGACTTCCCCGGCGAAATCAGCCCGGTGTCGAGCCTGCCGGACACTCCGGCATCGTCAGACTCTCAGGCCGCGTCGGCGCTTCCCTCCGAACCGGCCTTCCGCGCGCTGGACGCCGACATGGACGCCGTAGATAACCAGATGTCTTCCATGTGGGGCGACGAAGCCGATGATTTGTTCTTTGAAATCATCTCGCTCACCGAGGAAGAGGCCGAGGAAATTTACGACCTGCTAGACGACAATCAAGGACAATCCGCCCTGCCGCTGGGCGTTTCATAAGGAGGAAACTATTATGAAAACTCGACTTTCCATCTTCGCCGCGCTCGCGGCATTCATTTTCGCGGCAGCCGCCGCTCTGGCGGTCGAACCGGATCCGCCACCCCCTCCCGGCGGCCCTCACGGCCCCGGCAAAAAGATGATGGAGCGCGCCGAAAAAGACCCCGCCTTCAGAGAAAAAATCAAAGAGCGCGTCTTCGCCATGATGTCTTGGGAACTCTCTGACGAACTCGAACTTTCCGGCGACACCGAAACCGTCTTCCTCAAAGAGTTCAAAGCCCATTTCGAAGAGCGACACGCTCTTGCCGAACAACATCATCAGGCCATGAGCCGGCTTTCCGAAATCAACCAGTCCTCCTCCGGCGTCGACCAGAAAAAAATCAAGGAAGCCCTCGACGTCCTTGAGACCAACCGGAAGAAAATGCTCGACTCCGAGGAGAAATTTTTCGACCGCGTCAAAGAAATCCTGACCCCCGAACAACAGGCCAGATTCGTCGTCGCTTGGCCCCTCGTCCAGCGAAACCTTATCGAAAAACTAAGAGGCGAAAAAAACAGGCGCATGATGGGCGACGAGCAACCATCTCCCGGCAAAGGCAAACTGAAAAAAGGCGCCAAAACAAGCTCCGAATAGAAACTAACCCTTTCAGCGCCTCCGGCGGCCAAAAGACAAACAAAAACTTAAGACAAAGACCAAAGAGAAACTTTTGAAAAAGTTTCTCTTTGGAATCTCTTCAAAACGTTTCAATGGTCGTCGGCAGCAGAATCGCTGTCGCGCTTCCCTCCCGACGCCTCATGTAATATCGTAATCGTAGGGGCGGGGCTTGCCCCCGCCCTTTTAACATTTCGGGCGACCGCAAGGGTCGCCCCTACGGTTGCGGTTAGGCAACGCATGATGTGGAATCGTTTATGTGCAAGATTCCGCTAAAACCCCTTTCTCAACATCTTTTTCCATGACACGCGCCGAAGTCGGAGGCGAAGCCCCGACTTCGGCGCTAGCGTGAAACGTTTTGAAAGAGATTTTAAGGGAAAACTTTTTCAAAAGTTTTCCCTTAACAGCGCGCTAATGCCGCCCGGCGCGTCGCGCGCTATAATGTGTGATGACGAACGGAGAGCGTCGGCATGCACGGCAGTCTGAGAGTTAGAATCAAGAATCTTCCCGCCAAGCCGGGAGTCTATATTTTTAAGAACGCCGAGGGAAGGGTGATTTACGTCGGCAAGGCGAAGTCGCTTCGCAACCGGGTGTCCAGTTACTTCCATGCCGATTCAGGGGATTCGCCGAAGACGCGTCTGCTCGTCCGCGAAATAATGGATATGGACTATGTTCTTGCGGGCAGCGAGTTGGAAGCGCTCCTGCTGGAATCGAACCTCATCAAAAGATACAAGCCGCATTACAATATCCGGCTCAAGGACGACACGGGGTATCCGTTTCTGAAACTGACTAACGAGCCGTTTCCGAGGCTTGAGTTCACGCGGCGGGTAGAGTCGGACGGAGCAAGATATTTCGGCCCTTACTCGTCCGCCGCCGGGTTGCGCGAGACCCTGCGGTTCATCCGCCGTGTGTTCCCGATGAGGATGTGCGCGGAGATGAAGAAAAGCCCGTGCATGTACTACCACATCGAGAAGTGTCCGGGGCCGTGTTCAGGCGGCATATCGCCGGAGGAATACCGGGATAACATCCGCGCGGCGGCCCTCTTCCTCGACGGCAGGGCGGCGGACGTCGTGGTCTCGCTAGAAAAAGAGATGCTGCTGGCGGCGGCTGAAGAGAGGTTCGAGAAGGCTGCGGTTCTGAGAGACAGGTTGAAGGCCCTCGCGTCGGTTGTCAGCCGTCAACAGAACGCGGTGTTCGCCGACAGGCAGGACAGGGACGCCGTAGGCGTGGCGGTCGAGGGCAGGCTTGCTTGCGCCGTCGTGATGTCCGTCAGGCGCGGCCTGATGACCGGCCACGAGTCGTTCCTGCTCGAAGTCCCGGATGGCGAGACGCGGGAGGCGGCCATGTCCGCCTTCCTCAAGCTGCACTACGCCCACGCGGGGACAGTCCCTCGCGAAGTGATCGTCAGCCACCAGCCGCCGGACGCCGATCTCATAAACGAGATGCTGACCGAGCGGGCGGGACGCAAGGCGAAACTGACGCATCCCAAGCGCGGCGCGAAACTGAATATGGCGACGACGGCGCTCGAAAACGCCAGTCAGAAACTAGCCGACGCCGCAGTCAAAGATAAACTCGATAGAGAGAAACGCCGCTCCATGACCCTCGCCCTTACCCGCAGAACAGGCGCTGGAAAACCCATCGTTCGCATCCTCGGCTTCGACATCTCCACCATTCAAGGAGGCAACACAGTCGGCTCGGCAGTCAGCTTCGTGGAAGCCGCTCCGGAAAAGGACGGCTACCGCAAATACATCATCAAAGGCAGCGGGCGCGACGACTTCTCGTCCATGACCGAGATGGCGGAACGGCATTTTAGGCGGGTGGCGCGCGGCGCGGAGCCCGCCCCCGACCTTGTGCTCGTCGATGGCGGCAAGGGTCAAGTGTCCGCCGCCGCCAAAGGCATCGCCGCTTCCGGTTTCGAGCCGTTCCCGCTCGTCATCGGATACGCGAAGAAAACCGGCGTCTCTCATATCCATGGAAGAAAGACTCCTCTCATACTGGCGGAAGAAGAGCCGTCCTCTTGGCTCGTCCGGCGCGTAATCGCCGAGGCGCACAGGTTTGCCATTTCTTTCCATAGAAAAAAACGCGGACAGGCTATGACAGAATCATGAGCGACAACATATACGTTTGGCAAAGCGCATCCAGCTGGAACGCCGTGGAATGGAGCGCCTGCGGCCTGACCTCGCTGAGGTTCTGGCTGCCGGACAAGAGCAAAGCGGCGCGCGGCGCGCGCTCGTCCCCTCTCGACGGCGCGCCCTCTTTCGTTCGGAACGCCACACAGTTGCTCGAACGCTACTTCGACGGAGCGCGCATAGACTTCGGCGTTCTTCCTGTCGATATGTCCGGCGGCTCCAATTTTCAAATCGCGGTGTGGACCGCCGCGCGCGAAATTCCATTCGGCAATACTGTTTCATACGGCGACGTGGCGCGCATGGCAGGAGCGCCGGGCGCAGCCCGCGCTGCCGGCTCCGCCCTCGGCGCCAATCCCGTCCCCATAATCGTCCCCTGCCACCGCGTCATCCGGTCCGACGGCTCGATCGGCGGCTTCTCCATCGGCGTCGACATCAAAACAAAACTCTTAGACCTCGAACGCCCCTGATTTTTCCCGAATCATTCATTAAGATTCGAGGGCGATTGTTCAGAGCGGATGAAACGCGAGACTCAAGGCGCTTTTTACATCAAATATAACACAGGGTTCATGAACAAAATAAAGTGGCGGAAACGTAATTGCCTCTGTTTCATCGCCTGATATTTCCAACGCTTGAAAACAAGTCTGCGCATTTTGCGGGAGCGGCGAAAAACGGGGACTGGCAGCGCGCATCTCTGCGATGCCTGTACCCGCTTTTCGCGCCCTGCGACACCAGCGGGTTATTCAGCGAATCGCCCCTACGGCCCGCGCGATTCCCCCGCTGTTGTCAATCGATTATCTATATATGAGCCGTCGGCCTGTGCCAGCTTTTCGCTGTTCTGGGAGTTATATTGACAATCGGGGTTTCTCAACCGAAAAGCAGCGCTTTCATCGCGTGTCGAAGCGACAAATATCTGCGCTTGACGAAATATGTATTTTGAATAATCCGAACGATGACGAGAATAATTGAGATATAATTAGTTGAAAACATAGCAACAGAAAAGCGAGGCGAGTTGTGGTCGGCGTCTTGAATAAGAAAGCAAGCGAGGTGTGTTACGCATCCTAATCTAATATATCGAGTACATGCGACCCGCCGTATGTTTCAGCGCGAAATTTCCTCGGATGAAGTCAACGAGGTTGTGAGATTCGGGGAGACAATAGAGGTTTATCCCGACGACACGCCATATCCGAGCAGGTTGATCAAAGGGGTTGTCGAGGAAAGAACGCTGCACGTTGTGGTTTCCGACAACACAAAAGATGAAGAATTGATTATAATAACGGTATACGAACCGGATCCGAAGCTGTGGGAAATGGATTTTGTTCGGAGGAAAAAAAGATGAAATGTGTGATCTGCAGAAACGGGGAAACGCTGCCGGGCACGACAACGGTGACATTGGAGCGAGCGGAAGCGACGATCGTCATAAAGGCCGTGCCTGCGCTTATCTGCGAAAACTGCGGCGAAGAATACATATCGGAAGAAACGTCGGTTAGCCTGTTAAAACAAGCTGAACGATACGCGATGGACGGCGTCCATTTTCACGTGCAACATTACTTCGCGGCATAACTCGTTCTTTGCGGCAAATCATATTTAACTTTAATAAGAAAACACAACGACCGTGAAAACCCATCCCGGCCCCCTTTGCTTCAGCCGCCCGGAAACTTTAAGAACGCGGGAATGTATTCCCTGCCCCTGTGTAGGGCGGGAACGCCGATTCCCGCCAGTTGTGTTACCCATGTCCCCGAACACATGATATCTACGTCTCCGGTCATACATGCATCGCCGCAGTTCAAATTGCCACTGTTTCATTGCCTGATTTATCCCAATACTCAGGAACGTGTTTGCGCTTTTCGCTCTAACCGATGTTTTACGGAAGGAAAGCAAAGAACTGTTTCTACACCGCAAAAATGGCTGACGCGAAAGCTGGCAATAATTTTATTCCGCATTAGAATCGCGCGTTGCATCTGGTATAATAATAATATGGTTGCCGAACAGTGCCGATGCGAAGACCGTATTGCCGTCGCGTGAAACCGCCGCCGCGATTCCGCGCGCGTTTTTCACTAGCAATTCTTCGACATTGAGGCTGCGATTATGAACAAAAACATGTCGAGAATGAATAAGAAAACAGTATTCGGCGCGTTGCTGCTATCGATAATGATGTTGAGCTTAGGTTGCGGAGGGAAGGGATTGATCCCTGATTTGCCGCCGATACAGCCTCCCGCGCAAGCAAGCAAAGGGAGCATCGAGGGGTATGTGTACGCGCAGATAGGAAGCGAGCCTGTTGCGGCGCGCGTATCGGAGTCAGCCGCTCCACCCGTAGGGCACAAGGCGGTGGCTAACGCCGCCGTTTCAGCCGTCTGCGGCTCCGAAACAAAGAGCGCCAACACAACCGCTTCAGGATATTTTGCGATAGCTCAACTGCCGGTCGGCAGTTGCACGGTGACAATCACAAAGGCTGGATACGGCAGTTATTCCACTACAGTCACGGTGCAGGCTAACACAATCACCGCGATAGGCGGCGATGCAGGGATGTCGCTGACGCCCACCGCATCGGGCGCGTTGATAGTCAAGACCAATGTGCCGGGAGCGACCATATACATCGACGGACAGAACACAAACATCACAATGACCGACACCGAGCGGCGAATAGACAATCTCTCTCCCGGAGAACACACAGTCGGCTTGAGTCTGGCTGGGTTCAGAGAGATTGAGTCGGTAACATTCAGCATCGAGGAGAGAGCGGACGCGACCATTGAACTATTGCTGGTCGGTTTGAACAACAAAATCGTTTTTACTTCAGAAAGGAACAGTGTTTATGATGAAGACATACCAACCAAAAAAGTGATGGAATTATTTAAAATGAATCCCGACGGCTCCGAACAGCAAAGAATCGGAGACGAAGACACGAGAGGCGCATGGCCATCCCTGTCGATAGACGGAAGTTTTGTTGTGTATAATCCCGTGATGGGTTCAACGCAAGAGGACAATCAATGTGCCATCCTGAAAATCAGCATTGACGGAACGGCAAAGGAGTGCCTTTACTCGTTGTATGAGGATCTGCCGCTAGGTTCGGCGCCAGCGTTGTCGTATGACAGTAAAAGCCTCGTCGTTTCACCAATGAATCCAAGATGTGAAACGCCTTATGATCCACTTTATAGCATTCTATGCGCTGAAATTGGCATATTCGATATTAAAAGCGGCAATGTCGCAATATTGACAGACAACGATGTCGCCGACGGCTGGGCAAGGTTTTCACCCGACGGCAAAAAGATAGTTTTTGTAGTGATGTCGGAGACTCTTAGTGATGCGCATATATACATAATGGACGCTGACGGTTCCAATCGCAGGCAACTTACATTCACAGGAATTAACAGAGGAGCTTCTTTCTCGCCGGATGGGAAAAAGATAATATTTATGTCGGCTAGGGGTTCGGGGGGGCGTATATACACCATGGACTTGGATGGCAGCAATGTTCAAATGGTCGCTGACACACAGTGCAGCGCCGACTTCCCAAGTTATTCTCCAGACGGAACGAAGATAGCGTTTTCATGTTTTGTGGATACATATTATAGCGATGATATCTTTATTATGAACGCGGATGGCTCAAACATTCAGAGATTAACTTATTCGAGAGGTAGTGATTATGCGCCAGTATGGACTCCGTAATCGTTATAAGGCTAAACAGGCAGTAAGACCCCGCAGAATACTCAATAGACTTTCATCTTCGGCATTATTTTGCTTGATAATGACTATGCTTCTTATATTGCAGCATGCGATTTTTAGCGAAATCGCATTTGCAGAGAACATACCACAACCTGATTTAATGACGTATTTTGTTGTTCCGCAAGAATTGTATGATGATGTGCCATGGTTAACCTCTAACGATTTGAATCGTATTTATAATGAAAACGCATTTCCTAGCTTGGGAGATTTTATGGATAGACCGAAAGCTCCGCGTTCACCGCTTCCTCTAGTCTTTCGTTGCCAAGGAGACCTTGGCAACGATGAGTGGTCGCCTATTTACGGTGTGGCTAGGGGCGAAAAGAGGGTACAGGCATCGCAGAGAAGCGCGCTGCCAGTCCCCCCATTTTCGCGCTTGTGTATTGGCAACGATGAGTATATTTATAAAAACAGGCGGCATTCGGCGATGCCGCCCTACACTATAAAACAAACACCATGATGAAGTTTTCACTTATGAATGTTTGATGATTGCGCTGTCGGGGTCAGATGAAGATTTCTTTTTTTGCGGAGGCGGATTCGGCGGCGGCGTGGAGGACTTTCAGGGCGCGGGCATGCGCGCGGATGTCCGGGCCGGGCGCGCCGCCGCGCGCGACTCTTGACGCGAAATGCGCCGCGGACTCTTTGAGCGCGGACGCCCACGACACTTCCATCCCGCTCCCGATTCCCATGGAGTAATACTTTTTGCCTCTCCGCACTTCGAGCCACGGGGTTTCCGTCATCTTTCCGTAGAAATGGTTCATCCAGATGATGCCGTCCGTTCCTGCGGTCTCGATGGAGAAATCGCACGGGTAGGCGTCCGCGCGGATGTCCGCTTCCGGGGAGTACGTCAGCTCGAACACGCCGTATCTGCCGGGGTCTTTGAATTTGCAGCAGACCATTCCCTGTCCGCCGCGCTTCATGTCCATCGGGTTAAGGTACGCTATGACGGACTCGATGTCTCCGAAGAGGTGGATGGCGATGGCGAAGCAGTCGAAGCAGGGGTGAAGGAGGTAGTTGGAGGAAGCGAGGATGGGTTTCAAAGGGTCGAGGGAGCCGCCGCCGACGATATTGACGCGGAATCTGGCGGCGCATATTTCACCGATTTCCATAGAGTCGATGAGGTGTTTGAGTTTGACGATGGGCTGGAAGAAGAAGGCCTCGTCGTCCACGCGGAGGGAGGCGTTGCCGCGGCGGGCGGCGCGTTCGAGGGCGGCGGCGTCCTCCGGGGTTTCCGCCAGCGGTTTGCGGATGGAGACGTGTTTGCCGGAGAGCAACAGAGATTCCGCGGTGTCCGTCCTGCCGTCGAAGGCGAGTATTTGAGCGGCGTCCACGCGGGAGGCCAGTTCGCCGATGTCTGAGGCGGGAGAGCCGAGGCCGAGCGCGGACGCGTTGGCGGCGGCTTTCTTGGGGTCGGGGTGGTAGTAAACGACGGACGAGACGGCGGGCGCGGATGTGAACGCGGAGGCGGAGAGGGCCAGTTCGGGGCCTTCTCCCAAGATGCCGACGCGAACCTTGCGGGTCTCCCGTCTGCCGGCGGCGGATATCCCGCCGAGTATGTCTTCAAGAATCGTCATAGTCCGCGCGTTCCGCGCGCTCACCAATCGTAAACGTAGTTTATAAGGTAGCCCCTGATGACGGATTTGATTTGAGAGGGTCGCGCGTCGAAGATAATCTTGCGGAGCGCGTCCGAATCCGGCGGGCCGATCCTGAAGAATTCCTCCATCTCGGCAAGCCGCATCATCATTTCTCCGCCGTCCTTGGGGTTTTCCGGCATGGCGCGGGCGATGTCCTTGATGGTCTTCATCGTGGCCGCCAGAACATGGTCGGGCAGCCGCATCGCTCCCGTCATCGCCGCGTATATCAACTCCGTCTGAATTTTTAGGAGCTTTTCTCTCATTTGTTCAGCTCCGCTATAACGTCGTCCGTCAGGTCGTCGGGCCGGATTTCGCCGCGAGTCTTTCCGGCGATGATGCAGGCATAGGCGAACTGGACGATTTTCTTGCCCCGCTCGCCTGTGAGCAGAGGCTCCCCGCCGAACCGGACGCATTTGGCGAAATGTCTGGTGGAGTCGGCGAAGCTGTCCTGCCAGTCGGCGCGGATGTCGTCGAACAGAATCCTGCGTCCGCCTTTGACCAGCGTGAGCGCCGGCGCGTCAAGCATCTGCGCCGAACACCGCGTTATCGAGATAGACCCTTTCGAGCCGGTGATGTCGATCCGCTCGTCGGCGGAGAAATAGTTTGATTTGTTATAGAGGTTCGGGCTGAGTCCGAGGTCGAACACGCCGAGGCAGTCGCTGTTTTTGTATCGCCACATGAGCGCGCCCGGCATGTCCGCGTACGCGAACGACCTGTCTACCCATCCGCGCACCACGTCGATGTCCCCTATCAGGTCTACCGCTTGAGACAGCTTGTGATAACCGTCGTCGAATATGGCCTGACCCATCCCTTTTTCCACTTCGAGCATGTGCCAAAGCTCGACTGACAGCGGGTAGTAGCGGGCGCCGAACATGCAGGTTCCCAGTTTGAAGCGGACGGTGAGCGGCTCGCCTATCTCGCCCGCCGCCACCAGCTCTTTCGCCTTGACATACGGCGGGTAGAAGACGAAGTTCTCGAACACCTTGAGCATGACGCCGTTGCGCCGGGCGGCCTCTATCATCCTGTCCGCCTCGGTAAGCGAGTTGCACATCGGCTTCTGCACGGAGACGTGTTTGCCCGCGTTCGCCGCCGCGATAACCATCTCGCAGTGGAGGTGGTGGGGAGTGAGTATCTCGACGATGTCGATGCCGGGGTCGGCGAGCAGTTCTTTGAAGTCGGCGTAATGTTTGCGGGGAGACCAGCAGTCGACGCAGGCGCAGACTTTTTCTTCCGCGCAGTCGCACACCGCGTAAAGCTCGCAGTCCGGGTTGTCCATGTATCCGGGCATGTGGAGGCGGTAGATGTCGCCGAGGCCGACGACAGCCGCGCGAAGTTTTCGCTTCGCGGATTTGGCGCCGCCGCGCGCGCTCCCGGATTTCGGGGCGGCCGTCGCGGTTTTTTTGCCTGCGGCCTTGCCGCGCGCCGCCGCGGCTCTTTTCTTGCTTTCCGGCATGTTCCGCCCGCCTTTCAGACTTTAACATAACACCAAACATGGATAATCACAACCGTTTTTTCCGCGCATGCGCCTATGACTTTGCGCCTTCGGCGGCGGCGCTGTTTCGCCGTGCGGCGCCGCGCCGAACCGGGCGGGATGGCATTATCAGCGCGCAAGGTTATAATATCCCAAGCGGATCGCCGGAGGCGGAGTGGATTCTGTTCGATAAACTGTTCCATGTCTGTCAATTTAACGCAACCGGCAGCGCGCTACGGAGAGGCGGTTGCTTGTGAAATTTGAAGAGTTAGGTTTGAGAGAAGAAGTGATGAAGGGCGTCAGAAGCTGCGGGTTCGCGGAGGCGACGCCTATTCAGGAAAAAATCATTCCCCCGGCGATAGAGGGGAAGAATGTGCTGGGGAGCGCGCAGACGGGGTCGGGCAAAACCGCCGCGTTCATATTGCCGATGCTGCACAAACTTTCTGAGGGCGGGAGCGGGCTGAGGGGCCTTGTTCTGGAGCCGACGCGGGAGCTGGCCATTCAGGTCAACAGCGTGGCGGCGGAACTTGGCGCGGGCACGGGGCTTAAAAGCGTCGTGCTGTTCGGGGGCGCTCCGCTTTCTCAGCAGGTGTCGAAAATACGCGCCGGGGCGGACATCGTGGTCGCCACTCCCGGACGGCTCATAGACCTTGCTTGGAACGGTTATCTGGATTTCACGGATATCAAGTTCTTCGTGCTCGACGAGGTGGACCGCATGTTCGACATGGGGTTCATAGACGACGTGCGGAAAATCATATCGTTCCTGCCGGAGGGCGGATACCAGAAGATGTTCTTCTCGGCGACCATTCCCCCGGAGGTGGCGGCGCTGATCGACCAGTTCCTCGAAGACCCGGTCGAGGTGTCCATCGGGCGCAGGTCGAAACCCGCCGAGGGCATTTCCCACGAGTTGTACTATGTCGAGGCGCGCGACAAAATCAAGGCCCTCGTCCGCATCCTCAAAACGAGAGACATCAGCTCCGCGATAGTCTTCACCGAGACGAAACACGGCGCGGACAAGTTGTTCGATTTGTTGACAAAAGAAAACATAACGGCCGTGCCGTTTCATTCAGGGTTCGATCAGGTGAAAAGATACGACACGCTGAAACGGTTTCGGAGCGGAAGGATAAAGATACTGGTGGCGACGAACGTGGCGGCGCGAGGGCTGGACATCACGGGCATCTCGCACATCTTCAACTACGACGTGCCGCGCATGTGCGAGGACTACGTGCACCGCATCGGAAGGAGCGCCCGCGCGGACGCCACCGGGGTGGCCATTACTTTGGCCTCTCCGGACGAAGTCGGCAGCCTCCGAAGAATCGAACAGCTTATCGAGATGAAGCTGCCTGTGATGAGCATCGACGGCGTGACGCTGAGCGAGGTTCCGGAACGCAGGCGCGGGGGCGGCGGTGCAGGAAGACGGGGCGGCGGCGGCGGGCGCGGGCCTCGAAGCGGAAGCGGCGGCGCTCCGGGCGGTGGAAAATCCGGCGGGCGCGGACATGGCGGGCGCGGCGGCGGCGGCGGCCCGAAACCGGCCTCGTCGCGGCCTTAAAATCGCCCCGGTTCGTCAGCTCTATCGACGAATCCGGGTTGCTGAAAATACTGACTCTTTCAAGGAGGAACTATGGCGGCGAATTCTTTTTTGAAAAAAGGCGACATCGCTCCGGATTTTTCCATCGAGGACGCTTCGGGCGCGACCTTCTCGTTATCCGCATACAAGGATAAGAAAACCGTCGCGCTGGTGTTCCTCAGGTACGCGGGCTGCCCCATCTGCCAGCTCGCTCTTCAGGACCTCAAAAAAGCATACGCCGGATTCGAGGCGAAGGGAGCGGTCGCGGCCGTGTTCGTGCAAAGCCCGCGCGAGCGGGTGGCGGAGGCGGCGTCCGAGTTCCCGTTCCACCTTATCCCCGACCCGGAGGGGGAAATATACGGGATATACGGCGTGGGCAGCGGCGGACTGGACGCTCTGCTGGCTCCCAAAACCATCGCCGCCGGCATCAAGGCCACCCTTAAAGGCCACATGCAGGGCAAGATGGAGGGCAACGCGTGGCAGTTGCCGGGCGACTTCGTGGTGGGCCGCGACGGCAGAATCATCTTGGCGCGGGTCGGCAAAAATATGGGCGACAACCTCCTGCCCGAACAAATACTTTCTTACATCTGAGTTAACCTTTTGTATTGGTTTTTCGGGTTAATTTCTTTCTTCGGTTTCAGCCTGCATCGGTGAAAAAACGCTCCGATTCTTCTCTTTGGTATTTATCACCGGTTTGGTCTTCAGAGCGCGGCGGCAACGATTATGATAACTACAATCACGGCGGCGAACAGGACGCAACCGCCGATTGAAGGAGTTGTGGCGTCATGCGGCTTATCGGCGGGGCGGGGGGATTCCCCTATATCCTCGCTTTCGACATCCGACATGTACATAAGCATGTTGTTCAGAGCGAGGAACTCAAAGAAGTCGGGATCGCCGGGTTCCTGCATAAAGCGCCGCCTGAATATCCCGAATTCTAACGATGAATTCGGGATAAAAATTTGCGCCGGACAATTCTCGATAAAAAGCGAGTCGGCTGGACCGCGGCGCGCGGTTCACTCGAACTGGCGGAACAGCCACGGATTGATGTGCCCCAGCGCGGGCATTCGGGAGCGGATAGAGTCCTGAAAATCATAATCTATCTCCGCAGCGATGACGCATTCGCGGTCGGCGGCGCGGGCTATGACCACGCCCCACGGATCCGCCACTAGGCTCCTGCCGTAGGTGTTCCGCTTGGGCGTGTTTTTTCCGTACTGTCCGGGAGCGACCACGTATGCGTAGTTCTCGATGGCGCGGGCGCGCAGCAGAGTTTCCCAGTGGTCTTTGCCGGTGAGCAAGGTGAAAGCCGCCGGGACGAACAACACGCGCGCCCCCCTCCGGGCCAGCAGCCGGTATAACTCCGGAAACCTCAAATCATAACAGACTGAAAGCCCGATGGGACCGCAGGGAGTCTGCGCCACAACTGCTTCAGCGCCCGGATTTATGTGCTTTGATTCTCTGTACGCCGCTCCGTCGCCGACCTCGACGTCGAATAGATGAATCTTCCTGTACTTTGCAATGAATTCCCCGTCCGGGCCGATGACGGGGCAGCAGTTGTGAAGTCTGCCGTCCGGGGCCGCTTCCGGGACGGTTCCCGCGACCATAGTGACGCGCCGGGCGCGGCAGAAAGCTCGCAAGTCGTCCGCCGGGCCGTCTTCAAACAATGAAGGATCGGCGGGCGGTTCGCCGTCGTCTCTTATCAAGAGCCAGTTCTCAGGCAGCGCGATAAGCGAAGCCCCCCTGTCCGCCGCCTCAGCCGCCAGTTCGAGGGCGCGCGCCGCGTTTCTTGCGGCGTCTCCGCCTGACGTCATTTGTATCGCCGCGACTGTGAACTTCCTCATTTCTTCCGAACCTTTCTCCGCGGCATGAGAGCGCGGAATGCGTCGAGGCGGAGACTGTATAGATTGAATCAAGAGAGCCGATTCTGCCGCGCCTATATGAATATCTTAATTAAACATCATTTAAAAGCCAACCGCCGCCGGGTTGCGGGAGCGAATAGCGCAGAAAACGCCAAAAGTGACAAATAAAGAAACATTTTTTAATCGCCGCTAAAGAAAAACACCGGGACAGCCGATGATATAACACGGGTCACGGACGACCCGATGCGTTTCTTACAAGGAGGAAACCACAATGTCTGTCGTAAACACCAACATTTCCGGTCTGATAGGACTGAACAATCTGAGGCTGACGAACCTCGGATTGCAGACGTCGCTTGAAAGACTGTCGTCGGGGCTGAGAATCAATCACGCCTCGGACGACCCCAGCGGACTCGCCATCGCCAAAGGGATGGAGGCGCAGATAGGCGGCATCCGCACCGCCGTGCAGAACGCCGAGGACGGGATCAACCTGATCCGCACCGCCGACGGCTCTCTAAGCGAGACGCACGACATCCTGCTGAGGATGCGCGATCTAGCGGTGCGCGCGGCCAACGAAGCCACGCTCACTTCGGCTGACCTCAACAGACTCCACAACGAGTTCACCAGTCTGATCGCGGAGATCGACCGCAAGTCGGACGCCGTTACTTTCAACACGAAAGTTCTGTTCGACGGCACATACTCAGGCGGACAGGTGCTTCAGATCGGCCCGGACAACGGCGCCACTTTCCAGTTGACCGTGCAGATCAACGAACTCGATTCCTTAGGTCTAGGCATCAACGGTACGTCGCTGTCTCAGGTAGCCAACGCCCAGAACGCGATCGACCTCGTCAACAGCGCGATCAATCAGATATCCGACGTGCGCGCCAACCTCGGAATACAGGAACGCCGCCTCGGACACATCATCGACGACCTGAAAGCCGCAGACATCAACATCTCCGCCGCCAAGAGCCGCATCTACGACGCGGACATGGCAGTCGAGATTAGCGAGTTCACACGCCTGCAGATACTCCAGCAGAGCGGAACGGCGATACTCGCTCAGGCAAACGCGCAGCCGCAGAGCGTGCTCCAGCTTCTGAAATAAAGATATCAGTATTCAATCGGCAATAACTTAAAGCGCCTCCCGCGAACGGGGGGCGCTTTTTTCTTTTTACGCGCGCGGCAGGCCGGGCGCTCATCTCTTTTTTAACCCGGATTCGTTGATAGAGCCAACGAACCGGGGGCGATTTTCATAGCGGCGAACTGCTTCGTTGCCGCCACATTTTTTTGTTCAGTAGGGGCGCGGTTTCCGCGCCCAATAACTACTATAATTTGGGGCGGGGCAACCCCGCCCCTGCTGCAAAAACGCGCCTTGCGTTCCGCTTTCATCCGCTCTGAACAATCGCTCCAGAATCCTAATGACGGATTCTGGTTTAATCGAATGTTTTTTTTGTCGGTTCGCTAAAGGATGTGGCGGATTTGTCGATAACTAGACTGTCTAAAACGTCGATAATGGATGATCGGCGGAAAAACATGGAGGTGGAGAAATGTCAGTCGTAAACACGAACATTTCGGGACTGATAGGACTGAACAATCTGAGGTTGACCAACCTCGGGTTGCAGACATCTTTGGAGAGGCTTTCGTCCGGGCTGAGGATAAATCACGCTTCGGACGACCCAAGCGGACTTGCAATAGCAAAGGGCATGGAAGCGCAGATCGGCGGCATCCGCACCGCCGTGCAGAACGCCGAGGACGGGATTAACCTGATCCGCACGGCGGACGGCTCGTTGAGCGAAACGCAGGACATCCTGCTGAGGATGAGAGACCTTGCGGTGCGCGCTGCCAACGAAGCCACGCTCACATCCGCCGACCTTACGAGGCTCAACAACGAATTCAACAGCCTCATGGACGAGATTGACCGCAAGTCAACCGCCGTCACGTTCAATACCAAGGTTCTGTTCGACGGAACGTTGTTTGCCGCCGGGCAGGTACTTCAGATCGGCCCGGACAATGGAGCAACCTTCCAGTTGACGGTGACCATCCCCGCCCTTGATGCCGCTGGACTTGGAATCAACACGGCGTCCGTAGGCGTGGTGGTGGACGCTCAATCGGCGATCACCTTGATCAACAGCGCGATCAATCAAGTGTCCGACGTGCGCGCCAACCTCGGCATTCAGGAACGCCGCCTCGACCACATCATCGACGACCTGAAGGCCGCCGACATCAACATCTCCGCCGCCAAGAGCCGCATCTACGACGCGGACATGGCAGTCGAGATTAGCGAGTTCACCCGCCTGCAGATTCTACAACAGAGCGGCACGGCCATTCTCGCTCAGGCAAACGCTCAGCCGCAGAGCGTGTTGCAACTTCTGAAGTAAAAAACAACAAAGTTTAAACATAATGATTCTGCAAGCGCCTCCTTTGCGGGAGGCGCTTTTCTTTGTTTCATCTCCCGAAGGTGGAAAGCGCGGCTGGCGAACCGCCATATTTATCATTATCTTTTTATGCGCATTGTGTTAAGTTGTGCGTTTTTTCGTCGATAAAAGAATATGAATTAGGTCGATCACGGACGATCGACTCTACAACATGGAGGTGTAATTATGTCCGTAGTAAACACAAACATTTCCGGTCTGATAGGGCTGAACAATCTGAGGCTGACGAACCTCGGATTGCAGACGTCGCTTGAAAGACTGTCGTCGGGGCTGAGAATCAATCATGCCTCGGACGACCCCAGCGGACTTGCTATCGCAAAGGGGATGGAGTCGCAGATCGGCGGCATCCGCACCGCCGTGCAGAACGCCGAGGACGGCATCAACCTTATCCGCACAGCCGACGGCTCTCTTAGCGAGACGCACGACATCCTGCTGAGGATGCGCGACCTCGCGGTGCGAGCGGCAAACGAGGCAACGCTCACCACGGCCGACATGACCCGGCTCGACAACGAGTTCAAAAGCTTGATGGATGAGATTCACAGGAAATCAAGCGCGGTGACTTTCAACACGAAAGTTCTGTTCGACGGAACTTACTCTGCCGGACAGGTCCTTCAGGTCGGCCCGGATAACGGCGCTACGTTCAGGCTTTCCGTCACCATCCCGTTGCTGACCGTTTCCGGTCAACTTAATCTGGCTTTCGGAGCTGACTGGATGTCAGTGCCCGCCGACCGCAGAAACCTGCTTGTCGCGTCTGCCGCTCAGTCCTCGATCGACTTCGTCAACAGCGCTATCAACCAGATATCCGACATTCGCGCAAACCTCGGCATACAGGAACGCCGCCTCGGACACATCATCGACGACCTGAAGGCTGCCGACATCAACATCTCCGCCGCCAAGAGCCGCATCTACGACGCGGACATGGCAGTCGAGATTAGCGAGTTCACCCGCCTGCAGATACTCCAGCAGAGCGGCACGGCGATACTCGCTCAGGCAAACGCTCAACCGCAGAGCGTGCTGCAGCTTCTGAAGTAACACATCGCAAGAACTGAAATCCTGACATAAAAAAAGAAACCCGCCGTGGCGGGTTTCTTTTTTTATGCGCGACCTATGGTTGTTTCTCGCGGTTATCTTTCGTTCACTGCAAATTGAAGCCCTTTGAGACGTTTGCGGAGCGCCGCCATCTGGCGCGCGTGCGCCTCCGAACAATTTATCTTAATGTCCGCGCCTTTGCGGGAAAGAGATTCAAGCATCCTGCCGAATGCCTCAGAGTCCAGACGCGCCAAAGGCGCAAGGTTTATGTGAACGGCTTTGACGGCTATCTTCTTTTCATTGAGCGCGTTAATCAGCCTGCGCATGGTTTTCTCTTTTACAGAGCCGCGAAGGTAAACCGAAAGCTCGGCTTCTTCGCCTCTTTTTTCGATGAAAGCCCATGCTTTGCGAAGTTTAAGGAGGGCAGTGGCGCGTGCGGCGGAACACGCGGCGGCGGCGACCACAGCCGGCTCCATCCTGAACCGGGTGACGATCGCTCGCGGATTATGAGGATGGAACTCCCTCTCGTATCTCATCCGCGCCGCGCTCGCCATCGCCCAGACCGCCGCGTTTGTGGCGAAATGCGCCGGGGTTCGCGCTCCGAACCTCTCGGCGAACATCGCCTCTATACGCCCGGCTTTCTCTTTCATCTGTTTTTCCGGGGCAAGCCATTTAAGGGCGGTCAGCGCGTGACGGTATGCCTTGCATCTGCGAACGGCGGTTTCGTATCTCGCCGCCATCATCGGGTCTCCGCTCTTGTAATGAGGGGAATCCAGCCCCTGAATCATTGCCTCGCCGACCCTGAGTATGGACGGGCCTAGCTCGCGGAACTCGCGCGCGAACGCCTCTTTAGTCGTCGCCGCGCTTTCCTCCCGCGTGAAGTGCGGATGTTTGAACCACAGCATGTGCTGGCCGTGCCATTCCTCGTACGGCACGTCATCCAGCAGTAGTCCTTGCTCTTTGTATTCGAGATAGAGCCTAGTCTGCGGCAGGGGGCCGAGCTGCATGAACTGTGTGAAATCCGGCTTCAGACTTATCGCGAAATCGATGTCCTCGTTGATGCTCTCTTTGTCGTGATGTTCAAGGAAAAGGATGGACGATGCCAGCACGAATATCCCGTTCGCGCGGAGTTCGGCGATGAGCGCCTGAACGTCGATTCCTTTTGTTTTCTCGAACAGGTTCCGCTTGGACTCGACGCCAATCCACACGTAGTTGACGCCCAGCGCCATCATGTTGTCCACGCCGAACGCCGTTATCGCCTCTGCGGACGAGAACACGCTGAAGTTAAACGGCCGGTTGTGCTCGCGCATGAGCGCCAGCAGCTCCATCGCCCTATCCTTGTGAAGCAGGAAGTTCTCGTCCATCACGAAGAAGTCGTTTGTCTTAAGCTCGTCCGCGAGCCGCACACACACGTCGAATATGTCTTTGCCCGTTTTCAGGAACGGGGTGTATTCCTTGTCGTAGAAGTGGGACGTGCAGCAGAACCGGCAGGCGTTCGGGCATCCCACGCCGGGCACTAGCACCGCGCCCTGTTGCGTGAACGGAAGCCCGAGAATCCTTTTGTGGTCAGCGGCTGGCATCGCCGGGTGCTTTATCGGCGCGTTCATGTCCTCTCCCAAAAGCTTCCGCAGCTTGCTGATTCCCTCTCCGGGCAGAACATGGTCGCAGTCGATCAAAGTCTCGATATCGGGGATTCTCGAACCGTGGCCGCCAAGGATAATCTTCGTCTGCGGCGAAACCTCTCTGATTATCTCCGCCATCCTTCGCGCTTTCACGAAGTTCGGAGCGATGAAGGAAATGCCCACGTAGTCGTAACCTTTGGCTAGCTCCTTGCGAAACTGTTTTATCGATGGGAAGTCGAGCACAGTGGTGGGAGTGGACAGGTTTTCCGCGATGAAATAGAGGCCGAAACTCCTGTGGTTGTACCTGAGCGAGAAGATGCCCTGCTCGCGGGTCACCTGATTGTGGAAAAGCTCGAGTTTATTTTCCTTGCGGCCATAGGCGTCGTCGACGCCGAAGGGCCTGAACACCGAAGTAAGCAGTAATTTCATTGTGTAACCTCTTCTCCGCCGGGGACGCTGACTGCGGATGCGCGTCCGCCGGGTGTCATAATGATAGCGCCTGTGACACGAATGTCCACAGAAAAGATTAATCGTTTGTATAGAGCAAAATTACATTTTGATTGTCAATGTCGATAAACATGAAGATATTCCGATTTCATTTGCGGTTAGATGAGTTTTTCTGCGGGTTGTTCCAGTTTTTGTAAATGCCGCCGTAAGCGCCGGTATCGTAGAGGTGGGTGATGACAAGGGCGACGGCGTTTTTGAATCCGGCGTCGCCGGAAATTGCAAACGCTAGCGGGCCGGTTGCTGCGGAATAGTAATAGACGACTGATGATTGGGAGTCGTTCGGTACGGAGGGGGCGGATATGACCGCTGCCGGGTCGCCGGGAGACACGATATTGATTTTTGCTCCGAGAGCGGACGCGATGAATTTTAGCAGGTCGGGTTCGAAGCCGCGCGCGACGCCGTATTCATCCCTGAAGCACATGGGAGGGCGTTCGCAGTCCACCGCCGCGGCTATGATGCCGGAAGCGCGGGCGGCGCGCAACGTCTCTGAGTCCCCTGCGGCCAGTTCGACATCCGCTGCGAGAACGCTCTGCACCGGGTCTCTGGCGGTGGCGGCGGGAACGGTTTCCGGAGGGGCGGCGGATGGGCCTTTACCACGGGGGCATCCTGAGATCAAGACGGCAACCGCCGCTATGACCGCCAGCGCAGACGCGCGTTTCAATCTATTGCGTTTCGGTTCTATCATATCGTTTTACGGTCTTAATCCGTCGATAATTTCCCTGAACTCGCGCAAGGAGCGGAGGGAGGCGAAATCGGCGTCCGTGCGCGCAGGCAGGTGGAAAGTTGCGGCGTCAAGTTCGAGCGAGCGGCGCAGGGCAGCGAGGGCCTCGTCGCGCTTGCCGGACACCGCCGCAGCCGCAGCCAGCGAGTACCACACCGACGCCCTGTGCGGAGCCAGCGCCAGCGCCGCTCTGTAGTTCTTTATCGCCTGCTCGTAGTCACCTTTTTCGTTGTAGAGCATCCCGAGCATCAGCAGCGTTTCTAGCGAGCCGGGGTCAAGAGACTTCGCCCGCTCGAACGATTTAAGCGCCGACTGCGAGTCCGCTTTCAGATAGTATGTGAACCCCAGCCAGTATTGAGCTCCCGCGTCCCCGCCTCTGGCAGACGCCACCTTTTCGAGCCGCTCGACCGCCCGGTTGAAGTCGAACTGCCGGGTGGTGAAGTACCTGCCGAGATAGTAGTGGATATCGCGCGCGTCCGGCTCCACTTTCAAGGCCCTGTCGAAATCGGACAGACCGGCTTCGGCCTTCTGCGAATTGATGTTCATTATGCCGCGCCCGAAGTGCCTGAACGCGTCTTTGTTTCGGATGACGCGCTGTCCGGCCCAGAAACCTGCGGGGGCCTTGATGGGCAGTTCGGATATCACTCCGTCGAAGATTTTTTTCTGGTATTCCGAGACGTTGTCGATTGATGATTTGAAGTTGATGCGGGAGGTTCGCGCGGGGTCGCCGGGGGGCATGTACAACACTCTGAACTCCGAGTTCATCGGGCCGGAAGAGAGTCGCCAGTGCCGGCCCATGACTACTAGATCGGCGTTGGACATCCTGCCGAACTCCTTCGCGGCGGGCTTGTCTTGGTTCCATAGCTTGCGGATGTCGGCGGCGCGCAGATACGTTTCGATGTCCGATTCCGGAACGACGCCCGCGCCCGGCAGCGCTTCGATCCTGTATGCCAGCGAGGTGTTTATCGCGCTCGTCAGGGCGGTGTCGTCTGCGGAGAGCTTTTCCGAATAGTCAATGACCGCCACAGTGCGGTAAGCTTCAGCCGCGCGGGGCGCGGCCCCGGCAAGCAGCACAGCGGCGGCAAAACACAAGCAGGCCGCCCGCCTCCGGAACCGCGTGGCGCGGCTGCCCGGAGCGCGCGCTCCCCGCTCGGACATCTCTTTATCTATATGCTCAGCAAAGATCATAGGCGACCGGCCGGGCGCTGCCCGGCGTTGGCAACATTATATAAATTATCGCGCCGTATCGGATAAATGGCAACCTGAGCGGAGCGGGGCCGCTCTCCGCCTATTCAGGGGGCGTCAGAACGCCGCTTTCTCAAGCCGCTTGATTCTCTCCGCTATCGGCGGGTGGGTGGAGAACAGCCCCGCCAGCGCGCCGCCGGCGAACGGGTTGACTATGAACATGTGCGCCGTCGCGCTGTTGCCGCCTCTTATCGGATGCCGCTTCGAGACCGTTTCCAGTTTCGCGAGCGCTGTGGCCAGCCCGCGCGGATTCCTTGTCAGCCGCGCCGCAGTGTCGTCCGCCATGTACTCCCTCGATCTGGATATCGCCATTTGTATCAGCATCGCGGCTATGGGCGCGAACACGGCTGTGGCAATGAGCGTGACGACGTTGCCCCTGTTGTCCCTGCCGCCGAATATGGCCGCCCAGCGCGCCATCGAGGCCAGCATCATTATCGCCCCCGCCATCGCCGCCGCCAGACATGATATAAGCGTGTCCCGGTTCTTTATGTGGCCGATCTCGTGGGCGATAACCCCTTCTACCTCGGCCTCGTCCAGAATATCCAGAAGCCCCTGCGTGACCGCCACCACTCCGTTCGCCGGATTCCGCCCTGTCGCGAACGCATTCGGAACCGGCATCGGAACCAGATACACGCGCGGCGCGGGGATTCCCGCCGCCACAGACAACTTTGCAACCATCGCGTGCAAACGCGGCGCGATATCCGGCGGCAACTCCTTCGCCTTGTACATCGCCAACACTATCTTGTCGCTGAACCAGTACATCGAAAAATTCATCACGAGAGCCACTACAAAAGCGAACGCCATTCCGGCCTCTCCGCCCATCAGTCCCCCGACAAGCAGAAAAAACCCGAACAGCGCCCCCATCAGAAAAGTCGTTTTCAAAGCGTTCATATCTTCTCCTCCTTAATCAACAATCGCGCCAACCTTATTTCTTCGCGTTGCAACCAAACAAACGCGCTAATTAATACTAATGAAAAAAGTCCCGGCCAACAACAAGCAGTCCGGCAAACAACCGCCCGCTTCGTCCCGCGCGCACACTCAACACGTTTGCCAATGTCTGAAATTGATTAAATATCTGTATGCCAAATCTGAAGAAAAGCCGGCTTTCCGACAGTCTGCAAGCGCGCGGCCTCATTGCGGCAATTACAAATTGCGTTCCAGCATTTGCATTATGACTATGTTTGGTTTCACTCTGTCGATAATCCCCAAGTCGATTTCCGCCGTGTGAACGAAGACAGCGGTTTTGAAATGCTTTTCGAGAAACGGCATCATCGCCAGCATGAATGAGTCGTGAAAAATGACTGCTCGAGGAATTTTTGCGTCCGGGCATCTCGTGATTCTTATTGTCAAACCGTTCATGGTCGACGATTGCCGGGCGACTTCGACCTGATTCAGCGCAACTAGGTCATTCGTCGTTTCGAGCAAGCTGTTTTCGAGGCCCAACATCCTCGCTAGATCGCCGTCGGTTTTCTCGATTTCAATGATGTTGAAGTCGGACAGAGGCATAGGTTCCATGCCGGGGAATGACAGCCCAATCTCTTTCACCAATTCCACATAGCCCGTGTATGCTCCAAGCGGCGTCCAGTGCGTGTCCGTCTTGTAGAACACCGCGCCGGTTTTCTTTCTTTCGAGCAGAGCCGGACGCAAATCAATGAGCGGGTAATTCGAGTTTTTTCGCATGTGTTCGACTATCTGGTCGAAATTAGACTGTTCGTATACTTTGTTCTGGTTGGCCGGAAAATATTCGGGGTATATTGTGATCTTGTCGGGGATTGCCAAAAAGATGTAGGTTGTTTCCCTGCCTTTGAAAAAATCCCTCTTCCGCTCAATGTTCTTATAAATAGCATCTAGATATTCTTCAGAGAAAAGATATGTGCGCCTATAGCGTTCTATTACGGCTTCATCCACATAGAAAAGCCATCCGTCGCGGCCGAGAAGAACATTTTTATTCGATGAAACGCCAAGACATTTCACGTAGATGATGGCGTTGAGCTTGATCAACGGCTTACGAAGCCCGAAGCTATTCTTGAAGTTGCTCCTAAAAGAATCTATGCCGCCGCCGCCACCGGAGCGACTCGCCGCAACGGTCTTCGGCTCAAACAACTCTTTCATCGAAGGGCCTTCGCAGCCTGCAATCATCACAACAGCCGGAGAGATAAGACATGCGAAAAAACATAGAACGACACACATGTCGATGATCCAGCGAATTCTTTTTTCTCTTTCCTTATTTTCCATAATCGTTCAGAACCTGAAATAAAGAAATGGCGAATATGTGCCCGAAGCTATTCGCATGGCAGACGCTATGAAAACTAAAACGATAACGGCAAGCTTCGCCACGGCGATTCCATAATGAAAAGCGATGATCTCCTTTCCGAACAATCCGGCTCCGGCTTTTTTTATGAGGCTGGCAACCATTGGCGCAACGCCGAAAGCTCCCAGCCATCCGGCAATAGACAGAAGAATGATTTCGTTGTTCAGGTACAGGCCCGCGTTAAAAACGATCCCGTCTCCATCCGCAAACCCGAACATTGCGCCGAGGAACGATATGGCATAAGAAAAAGTGTCGGCTCTAAATAGCGCCCAGCCGGACATCACAACAACTAGAGTATACAAATGGCCCAACCGCCATGCACGACTCTCCAAAAAGCGGAACGCCTTCGTTCTTTCGAGAATAAGAAATGCGCCGTGGCACAATCCCCACGCCAGAAACTTCCATTCCGCCCCGTGCCACAATCCGCACAGAGCGAAAACGACTATCAGGTTGAGGTATGTTCGGAATGTTGAATTTTTGTTCCCGCCCAGCGGGACATATACATAATCTCGGAACCATGAGGAAAGCGTAATGTGCCAACGGCGCCAGAACTCCCTGAGAGAACGGCTTATGTAGGGATAGTTGAAATTCTCCGGAAAACGAAATCCTAGCATGCGGCCGATTCCTATGGCCATATCAGAATAGCCGCTGAAATCAAAGTATATCTGCAACGTGTAGCAAGAAATTCCGAGCCATGCGAGAGGCGTCGTAAGGTGTTCCGGCGGAATGCCGAATATCTTGTCTGCGCACCCTCCGAGCGGATCGGCGATAATTTTCTTCTTTCCCATCCCCATCACGAAGCGGAACGCGCCATAAGAAAACCCTTCCACAGATATTCTGCGTGAAAGAATCTGCGACGCGAGATCACGGTAACGCACAATCGGCCCGGCGATCAACTGAGGAAATAGCGTGATGTACAGGGACGCCGCTGTTATGCCGGATTTAGATTCGGCTCTGCGGTTGGCAATGTCTACGATGTATGAAATGGCTTGAAACGTGAAAAACGAAATGCCGAGAGGCATGTGAATGTCGATTCCCGCAGCGCCTGTTTCGGAAACAACGCCCATGGATCTGAGGTTGTCGATGAAAAAAACCGAATATTTGAAATAAACGAGGAGTCCGAGATTGAAAACAATCCCCCCCGCAAGATACCATGAAGCAGATTTACGTCCACGAGACCTGCCAATCGCTAGGCCGACGATGTAGTTGATCACTGCGCATGAAAAAAGCGCTATTACAAACTGCTTTTCTCCGATATAATAAAAAACAAAACTGGCCGCAAGCAGAAAAATGTTTGCGGCTCCGGGTCTCAAAATAACGCCCGTAAAAAGAACCACCGGCAGGAAAATAAAAAGGAAAGTCGGCTCAATAAATAACATTTTAGGGATTATCTTAAAAAGCGACTGAAAATGCAATCGATATCCGACATCTCAATAGCGCTCGCATAAGGAAATAGACAATCCCGGCAGCAACACAACACCCGTATCATCCCCCCGACTCATCCATAGCTTATTTCCAAACAGCTATAAATAGCATTTAGCGAAACGGCGACGCTTGATTTCTCGTATGCGGCAAGTTAGCATTCAGAGGGATTCTTACATGGGCGCGCGGACGCGCTTATGCCGCCGCCGAGATAGCGCGTCATGTGAATGATTCAGACGCCGGAGGCAAGAATCCCGAATGCCATTTTAATGAGCGAGGATTCTGAGCCGCCGGGCATGACCAGAAACAATGAAACAACTTCCAATCAAGCTCTCAGGCTCTATAGAGACCTAGCAGACTGGTATCCGCTGATGACGCCGGTGGAAGATTACGCCGAGGAGGCCGCGGGTTATAAGCCGCTCGCGGTTCCATTCGAGCGCGGCTCTTTCGGTTGCTCCGGCCGCGAGGCGCTTCTCGGTTTGCGGCCTGACGCCGCCTGCGGGGCATGACGCGAACGGCCTTCCGCCGCGCTTTCGACCGTTTTTTCAATCCGCGCAAGACGCTCCCTCATAAGAGTCGGGCGGCGCTAGGAGGCAATCTGGGATGGAAAACAATCTTATCGCTCCCTGCGGGATGAATTGCGCCTTATGCATCGCTTATCAATTCAGGGAAAACGATTTGAACAAAAAGGGTTTTCACAAGAAATACTGCCCGGGCTGTGTTCCGAGAGGAGAAAATTGCGCTCACATGGGAGATCAGTGCGAACTGCTCGGAAAGGGTATCGTTCGTTTTTGCCATGAGTGCGAAGCCTTTCCTTGCAAAAGGCTGAAATCTCTCGATAAGAGATACCGCTCTAAATACCACATGAGCATGATTGAAAACTTGAGATTCATTCAAGAGAACGGCATGGAAATGTTCTTGGAAAAAGAAAAGACAAAGTGGAGCTGCCCGGATTGCGACGGCTTAATCTGTTGCCATAACGGGCTGTGCATGAATTGCAATATTGACGCTTTGCTCCGGAACAGAAAGTATCGTTGGAACGAGGAATAGTTTTATGGACTCAATGAATAGTCATGTTCGGGAATACAACCTTCAGCTAAGCAAAGGGCGGATTCAGAAAGCTTATAAAGGGATTATGACATTTATGTCCGGGTTGAGCGCATATTTGAAAAGCAGACATCCGGATTTTGCCGCCGGCGCATTGTATTTCGGCTATATGGATATGACATACTTCGCTTTCACCCCTTCGGACTTGAAGAACAAGAATCTGAAAATCGCCGTTGTGTATTTGCATGAAGAGAGCAGATTCGATGTTTGGCTGAGCGGAAGCAACAGAAAGATTCAGGCTGAATACATCAATCTAATGAAGCGCAAAAATATAGGAAAATATAAACTGTCGCAAGTTCTTCCGGGAGCCGATTCCATCATTGAATCCACAATGGTCGAGAACCCGGATTTTGACCATCCCGAGGAACTGCGAAAGCAAATAGAGCGCATGACGATTGAGTTCACAAATGACATCGCGTCCATACTGAGTGAATAACAAAGCGGATGAAGCGGAGGCCGGGTTGCCACCCAATTGCCTCAGTTGCCGGGCGCTGAAACCGCGCGCCTGCTTAATATGCCAGTTCTTAATTGATTCTACCCGCCCGTTTGTGTGCCATGCAAATTTTTTCTTGTGTGCATGAGCGAAAACAGCAACAATTCATGGGTAATTTCAAAGAATAATTGGTTTCTTTGAAAGAAGTGACAAAGGCGCGGCTAAAGAGTATGTTATATATATTGAACAGGAGGTATTGTCATGGGAGACAAGAGTCCGAAAAAGAAAGAAAAAAAGAAAAAAAAAGCTGACAAAAAAATTGTCGCGCCTAAGCCGTCCGCTTTGTCGCCGGCTAAGAAATCTAAATAGCCATATTGTCTTGATATTAGTTGCTTCGAATCATCTGATCGCGCGCCGCGCGCGAAGGTGTTTGTTTTACTCATAAGTTTTTTTGTTTATTACGAATGAGCAGCTCCATTTTGTATTTCGCATAGGCGTTTTCTTTTCACGGCGGCAGCGCTTGAAGCTTCGCTATTCGCTGAAGATGAATGGATGAATATACTGCATGCGGCGCAACATCCTGTCTCTAGGCTGTTGAAAAAAGGCGTTGGAAGGCGGCAAGGGACAACAGAGTTGCTGAATGTCATTCTGTCGCGGAAATCCTGATGCTTTTGCCCCAAAACGCTTCGTAAAACGCCGCAACGAGGCTGTTCCCGGCTTTTTCAACAGCCTCTTCCTCGCAAATGATTTTTCGCGCGAATAACGGGTGTGGACAATGCCGTTCAGCTAGGTGCGAGACCATGCGCAAAAAAACGCCGCGTTTTTATTAGATTAGCGTTACAGCCGACGAACCGAGCGTTTTTCATGGCCGGGAACTATTTTGTTGTCGCAACTTCTTTTGTTCCGCTGAGGCTCTTTTCCGCTCCTGACAGCGGCGGCATTTCGGACGGGGCAAACCCTCGCCTGCCAGAAAAACGCGCATTGCGTTTCTAATTTCATCCGCTCTGAACAACCGCGCTGAAATCCGGCGGATTCGCGATTTAAATATTTCTTGATTTTTACGCCGGCTCAAGTATAATCCGGCGCGGTTCGGCATGCGCATCTGCCCGTCTCGTCGCGCCGGGAAAACAAATCCGGTTTTCGGCGCGAAGAGAACAAGGGCAACGGGGGTTTCTCATGAGCAAGGTCTTTGAAAGTTGCGCGGAAGCTGTGGCCGACATCGGCGACGGGGCCACAGTCATGGTTGGCGGTTTCACCGGCAGAGGCACTCCTTCCCAACTCCTTCTGGCTCTTCGGGAAAAGGGGCCGAAAAAACTCACTATAGTCAGAAACGACGCGAGCGGCGGATGGAAGAATCCCATCGACGTCGACATCCTCATCGAAGCGGGCATGGTCAAGAAAGTCATCACCTGTTTCGCGGTGTTCGGCTCGCCGAAAAAAGTGAGCCTGCTAGAGCGGGCGGCTATGGACGGCATTGTCGAGGTGGAGCTTGTGCCGCAGGGCACGCTTGCTGAAAGGATACGCGCCGGCGGGGCCGGGATAGGCGCTTTCTACACCCCTGTCGGAGTCGGGACCGAGGCCGCCGACGGAAAGGAAGTCCGCGTCGTCGGCGGGCGCGAGATGATACTCGAACACGCGCTCAAGGCCGACTTCTCTCTCATAAAGGCCCACCGCGCGGACGCACTCGGCAATCTCGTCTACCGCATGAGCGCTCGAAACTTCAATCCGATAATGGCTATGGCTTCAAGAACCACCATTGCCGAAGTCGAGAACCTTGTGGATGTCGGCGGCATCGACCCTGACGAAGTGATGACCCCATGCGTATTCGTCCGCCGCATAGTCCCAACAGGAAAGGTTGCGTGATGATCATGGGCGAAATGATGTCTGATGAAATAATGGCGCGGCGCGTGGCGCTAGAGCTGAGCGGCGACTGCTTCGTGAACTTGGGCATAGGCATGCCAATGCTGGTGTCGAACCACATGGGACAAGGCAAGCAGGTGATGTTTCAGGCGGAGAACGGCATCCTCGGAGTCGGCCCCCGCGCGGAGCCGGGCATGGAAGACAAAGACCTCGGCAACGCCGGCGACGAACATGTCACCGTCTCCGCCGGAGCTTCATTCATGGACAGCGCGACCTCTTTCGACATGATACGGGGCGGACATCTGGACGCCACCGTGCTCGGAGCTTTTCAAGTCTCCGAAAAGGGAGACCTTGCTAATTGGAAACTTCCCGGCAGGAAGTTGGGAAGCTATGGCGGCGCGATGGATTTGGCGGCGGGCGCCCGCAAGGTGGTTGTCATGATGAAACACGTCACCAACGACAGCCGGCCCCGCATCGTCCGAGAGTGCTCGTATCCGCTCACCGCGAAACAATGCGTCTCCGTCATCGTCACCGACATCGCGGTGATTAAGGTTGTCGCCGAAGGACTTGAACTGTGCGAAACCGCCCCCGGCTGGACCCCGGCTCAGATTCAGGAACTCACTGAGCCGCAGCTAATCGTCCGCAACGTCTCCGCTTGGCCGCTTTCTGTTTCGTGAACCAGCCGCGCGGCGGGCGCTTGTCTTTCGTTTCATTATAATATGCCTGCCGGTCGCGACTCCGTCAGCCGCGACGGCCGGAGATTTCCGCTATGTCCTACTATCCCGATTTTGATTTGGACACGCTCAAGCTAAAGTATCCGGCAAAGTTCGCGTCCGAGCCTGAAATTTTCAGCCGAATCAACCGGGGAGACAGGATTTTTATAGGGACAGCCTGCGGCGAGCCTCAGTATCTTGTCGGCGCTCTAATCAAGTATATTGACGAGAATCCGAAGGCTTTCTTCGACGCCGAGGTGTTTCACGTTTGGACCCTCGGGGTCGCCCCCTATACAGACGAAAAATTCAAAAGGAACTTCCGCCACAACTCCTTCTTCATCGGCGAAACCACCCGCGAGAAAGTCAACCGGGGCATGGCCGACTACTCGCCCGTGTTCCTGTCCCGCACGCCCGACATGTTCCGCAGCGGGCTTATCCCCATAGACGTGGCTCTCATCCAGACCTCCCCGCCGGACGAACAAGGCCGCATGAGCTTGGGCATAAGCGTCGATATCGGCATGGCCGCCGTAGAGCGCGCCCGCCTCGTCATCGCCCAGATAAACCCGCGAATGCCGCGCGTCCCCGGCAACTCTTTCGTGAATATTAGCGACATAGATTACCTTGTGGCCTTCGAAGAGCCTCTCATCGAATTTCGCAGGCAAGTCTCGGACGACATCGCAAACCGCATCGGAGACTATGTCGCCCGCATCGTTCAGGACGGCGACACGATTCAGGTCGGTTACGGCGGCATCCCGAACGCCATCCTCTCCAACCTGTCCGGCAAACGCGGCCTCGGCGCTCACACCGAACTTCTCACGGACGGCCTTGTCGAACTGATGAAGTCGGGCGCCGTCGACAATTCCCGCAAAAACCTGCACAGAGGCGCGACTATCGCCTCCTTCTGCATGGGAACAACCCCGACATACGACTTCCTGCACGACAACGGCAATATCGAGTTCAGGCCCATCGACTACGTGAACAACCCGCTGGTCATCGCGCGCAACGACAATATGACTGCTATCAACAGCGCGCTTGAGATCGACTTGACCGGACAAGCCACCGGCGACTCTATAGGCAAGTATTTCTACAGCGGCATCGGGGGCAGCGCGGACTTCATGCGCGGCGCGGCCCTCTCCCGCGGCGGAAAAACCATCCTCGTCATCCAGTCCACCGCCCGCGACGGCTCCTCATCCCGCGTCAAACCCTTCCTCTCACACGGCGCAGGCGTCACCATCTGCCGCGGCGACATACACTACGTCGTCACCGAACACGGCATTGCCAGCCTTCTCGGCAAGAACATCCGCGAACGCGCCATGTCCCTCATCTCCATCGCTCACCCGGATTTCAGGGAGTGGCTCGTCGAAGAGGCGAAAAAGGAAAACCTCATCTACCGCGACCAGATGTTCGTCCCCGGAAAACCCGGCGAGTATCCAGAAGAACTTGAGACATACAAGACGACCGAATCAGGGCTGGAAATTCTGTTGCGCCCGGTTCGCATCAGCGACGAACCGGCCCTGAAAGATTTCTTCTACTCCCTGTCCGACAAAAGCATGGAGCGCCGATTCATGAGCGCGCGCAAGGACATGCCCCACGAGCGCCTTCAGGAATTCATCGCCATCGACTACACCAAACAGATGATCATCCTCGCGGAAATCCGCGAGGATGGATTGGACAAGATTGTCGGCATAGGACAATATTTTATCTGCAGAAACTCGCACACAGGCGATGTCGCGTTCGCCGTAAGAGATAATTGGCATAACAAAGGCGTCGGCACGGAACTGCTTAACTACCTGAACCTGCTTGCCGTCCGCCACGGCCTCCTCGGCCTTTCAGGCGAAACTCTGTCTGAAAACGAGCCGATGCTCCATGTCTTCGAAAAAAACGGCTTCGAAATCGTTGAAAGCGACATCTTCGGCTCTGTCGCTCTTGAAAAAATCTTCAACAAGACGACTTGACCTTCGGCGTCCGCGAAAAACGCCCCCTGCCCCGGATTTTCTCAACCCGAATCCGTCGTTAGGATTCGGGAGCGATTGTTCAGAGCGGATGAAATGCGAGGCGCAAGGCGCATTTTTGCAGTGAATAGAACTTATTGTTCATGAACAAAAAAATGCGGCGGCAACGAAGCAGTTCGCCGCTATG
>Ga0209606_1000641_pt1 | contig 50450 bp, 49 predicted proteins | sample AD_UKC057_MetaG_FD_184412 | JGI IMG/M metagenome (GOLD analysis project Ga0209606, IMG submission 184412) | Active sludge microbial communities of municipal wastewater-treating anaerobic digesters from USA - AD_UKC057_MetaG (SPAdes) (version 2) | ecosystem: Engineered > Bioreactor > Anaerobic >... | reverse complement strand
AATCAGTAAGGAGTCCGCGCGATATGTCATCGCCCGTAACATCCAACCCACACCGTAAAGCGTGCCCCGCTCATCGGTTCCGGCGATGAGAATGACGTCCCTCCCATTCACAACACCGGATTTGACCGCAAATCCCTCCGGATGGAGGACATCCGAATTGGGAAGAGTGGGTCGTTTGACACCCAGTTTCTGCATCAGGTCTTTCGACAGACCATTCCCTTCGGGCGTGCCGACAACGAATGTGATCTCGGCTTTTTCCATGAGCGGCCTTGCGGCGGCATCATTTTCCGCGGCGATTTGGGCTGATATGGCGCTTCGCTTCAGAATACGCTTTTGAAATATCTCCGCGGCTTTTCGCTCCGGCTGGGCGCTTTTCTCGCCGGTGATAATGGCCACCCGGCTGACGGGGCGCTCCGACGATCCCGCTGCGGTCGACGGAACGGATGCACACAGGTCGAGCGCTAACGCCAACCCGACTGCCAGAAACAGGACTGGAATGGTCTTGTGTCCGAACATGGCCGAGTCTCCTTATTTGGATGGAATGATTTTTCGGATCCGGCAACGACCCGATCCGGTCTTCCGACAGCTCCATCCAGGCTGAATGATGATGCAATTATGTCATGCAAAAGGGAGCATAGCCCAGCCCCCGACAGGAATCAATTATTCATCACTCCTTTCCAGAGGGGAACTGTGACCCATATCGTCATCGGAATGCGGGGACAATTTTCGCCAAGAGGGATTGACTTTTCCCTCAATGGCGCTAAAATGCTGATAAAGTTGAAAAGTAAGAGAGGATGTAATAACGGATTCCGGAGAGTGATTTCCAGGTTCGTACATCCGAAGTAAAGCACATAGCAGGGTTTAATCCCCTTCCCCTCCAGGACAGGGACCGGTTTACTGCTTCCACCGCTCGCATTACACCACCGGTCCCTGTTTCATTTTTAATTTTCCGTTCGTCCGAAAAGTAAGCCGAATGTATGGAATGAGGTTTCTGCAAGCCGGGGTTCCGGGTCGATAAGTTCTGTGTTGGAGATGGCCGCTTTTCTGCTTGACGCACTTCAAAGCGTGAATTACCATGAATTTTCAGAAATAACGTATATTCGCAGTCGCAGCCCGGCCCTTCCGGAGTCCGTTTTTTCGAACAGGAGAAATACCATGTGTCAGCCCGGATCGAACGGTTCGTGTTTCGGTTGTCTTGCTGCCGTGAATCGGCGGCGTTTCCTCCAGGGTCTTGGCGGTGTCGCCGCTGTGGCGGCGCATGGGTTGACCTCCTCAGCCCACGCTGCCGGCGACAGCGAACGGGACAAGGTGCGTGTGGCCGCCGTTTTTCTGTCGAACACGGAGGTTCGTGAGCTCTGGCCGTATCCCGGTTTTGACGCCCAGGGCCGACAGCAGGAAATTCTCGCGCTGTTGGAGAAAAACTGCCCGGAAATCGAGCTCGTGCCTGTAACGATCAAGCAGCCGGAGGATGGGCAGAAAGCAACGGCGCTGAAAGACGAAGTGGACGGTTACCTGGTGTGTGTCCTGACGCTGGATTGGGCGCAGCGTGCCCCGCTTCTTGAGATCGGCCGGCTGGGGAAGCCCCTGGTTGTGGCGGATGAATTTCTGGGCGGGTCCGGTCTTTTCCTGACAGCCTACGGTCAACTGCGTGAGGAGGGACTTCCAGCGGGGGCTGTTTCCGCCACTCGACCGGATGACATGATCGCCGTGGTCCGACAATTCGCGGACGCCCGAAAGCCGGATGTTACCCCCGCTTCATTTGCCCGCAAGTGTTGGGATGTCTATCGCGCCACTTTTCCCAGGACAGGAGAGCCGAAATGCGCGGATGATCCTGTTTCTCTGACAGAGATCGGAGAGTGTGTGAAGCGTCTCAAGGAATCGAAATTTCTGATTGTTACAGGGGGGAAGTCAGGAGAGGAGCGGGACTTCCTTGGTTCAAAGGGGATTTATGTGGACTTTGAGGACCTGAATGCCTTCTATGAGAAAGTGGATCGAGACCAGGCAGCCGAGTGGGCGGACCGTTGGTCCCGGCAAGCCCGAAAAGTTGTCGAGCCGGGACCCGAACCGATCCGAAACGCGGGAGCCGTGTACCTGGCCACGCTGGAGCTGCTCAAGAAGCACGGTAAGGACAGTGTCACCATGAACTGTCTTGGAGGCTTCGCGGCAGGCAAACTGTCGGCCTATCCCTGCCTCGGATTCATGCAGATTCTCAATGACGGCGGGCAGGGTGTCTGCGAGGCTGCGCCGGATGATACGGTCAGCATGTTGATGGCTCGAATCCTTACCGATCGTCCCGGTTATGTCTCCGATCCTGCTCTGGACACATCGAAGAACCGGATTGTCTATTCCCACTGCGTGGCGACGACAAAAGCCTTCGGTTCAAAGCGCGAGTCGAACGAGTACGATATTCGGACGTTACACAATCGCGATCCACGGGGGGCCTGTGCGCAGTCGTTCTTGCCCGCGGGATACATGACTACTTCGTTTCGTACAAGTGTTAAACGTAAGCAGATGGTCATTCACCAGGCGAAGGCGACAGGCAATCTGGAAACCGAACGAGGGTGCCGAACGAAACTGGCCGCTGAGGTGTGCGGTGATCTTGAGAAGATGTTCAATGAATGGAACCGGTTCGGTTGGCATCGGGTAACTGTGTATGGGGATGTGAAAGCGCCCTTGATGGAGTTCGGCAAGGCGCTTGGCCTGGAAATCATCGAGGAGGCTTGAGAATTACTCCACGGGAATCCGTGACACGGGTCTCCAATCCGCTTCCCGCGGCCTGAAGGGTGTTATTCTCCAGGGCATCCGGAGTGGAATGTACATGCTTTTGGAATCTGGGTAATTTGAGATATATTGTTGGTGACCGTATAACGGTGGCTTGTTGAGGATTGGACCCGTCGGGACATCCCAACCGAAAACATTCGGCATGTCAAGCCGATGAATCAAGGAGCTGTGCATGGACAGGATAAGTCGATTATTGGTAACCGGATGCTGTATGGCGTTGCTGAGTTTCCCGCTGATTGCGGGCAGTGTCGATCTCAGTGCGGAGGAAAAAAGCCAGGGATTCGAATTGCTGTTCAATGGAGAAAACCTGGATGGTTGGATTATCCAGGGATTGGAAGGCGAAAAACCCAGCATTGAAAACAACATACTCAAGATGGATGGCTGGGATTGGTGGGCAATCATCAGCAAGAAAAAGTTCCGAAATTTCACCCTGCGATGCGAGGTCCTGATCGAGAAGGACGGCAACACGGGGATTCTTTTTCATACACCCGAAAAAGAGGTCTTTATTACCAGCCCGGAAATTCAACTCTGCGATGATGCCGGTCAAGAGCCGAGTAAGAAAAGTTCCGGGGCAATCTTCAACGTTCTTGCGCCGAAAAAGAATGCGATCAAGCCGGCTGGGGAGTGGAACACGGTTGAGATTACCGTGAAAGACAATCATCTGACCGTTATTCTCAACGGCGAGACCGTCCAGGACACGGATATCGACGGGCTTGAAGGGATCAAACACAAACGTCAGGAAGGTGGAATCGCCTTTCAGCACAAGAGCTTCAAGCACAAGGCCGCATTTCGGAATATCCGTGTGAAGTGTCTGTAAAATCGGAAACGAACGGTATGCAGACAGCCCCAGAGCGAAACGTTTTGGGGCTGTCTGTTTTTTTGGATGAATTTGGTGATGCAATAGCGCCGTTTCAATACTTTGGGGTTTTCCGTTCGGCGCGGTACGAATGGACCTTTTCCTGGGACCACATCAGCAGAGCGCACCCTGCCAGCAGGACAGCTCCGGAAGTCCATTGGCCGAGCGTCAGAACCTCGTGAAAGATGAAGAAGGAACCTACGGCGGTCAGAAAGGGGGAAAGAAGCTGGCAACCGGTGGTGATTGTCACGCCGATCCGCGCAATGGCAATATAAAAGAACACATGCGCGAATGCGATCCCCACCAACGCCGACACAACAAGGACAATATGCCGGTCTGGAGTCATTTCCAGCAGGCGGGATGGTTGTCCGAAAAAGGCCATCAGGATGATTGTGCCGACCGAGGTGTAAATCGAAATGATCGCGAAGGCGGTCCTGGAATCGACGCCGGTTATGGCCCAGCGGACCGCGATTCCGTACCAGGCAAAGAAGATGCCGGAAAACAGCAGCAGGACAATCCCGATCAGTGCGCCTCCCGTCGGAATCGTTGATCCCAGGAAGGTCATTCCCAAAAATCCCAGAAGGCACAGCGCCAGCCCGGTCCAGAAGACCCCGGAGCCAAGCAATTTGGACTCATCGGGAAACACGAGGAATGAGCAAAGCACCGCAAAAACACTGGACACCTTCGACAAAAACGCCATCATCGCGGGTTCCAGGAAATACGGAGCCCAGGCCCAGAGCGATTGTGTGGCCAGGCTGAATACGGCAGGCAGCAGGGCGCGACGGAAATAAATCCCGTCTACCCGGCCCTGTCGGCAGGAATACAACAGCGGTCCCAACCAAAACAGTGCGGCAATCGGGTAGCGGACACCGTTTGCTGTCCAGGCATCCATTTCGTGAATAAACGAACGCAGGAACAAAGGAACCGTCGCCCAGCACAAAAGCGACGCCACCAGTGCCCCGGAACCGGACCAATCAAAACTCATTCCCCGCGATGGATTCACAAAAGTCTCTCCCGTCCGATGGCCGAACAAACGTTGTTTGCCTGGCGGTTCTTATTTTTTTTCTACACACGAAATAAATATGGGAACGAAATTGATCAACAAAGGGACCCGACAAGTAAGCGATCCATTTCCAGATTCGTTTCGGTAGTTTTCCTTTTCGCACAACACGTTCCATATCAAAACCGGCGAACTGGAGAATTTCTGTCGCTTCCCGGCGGGAGTAGAGACGAAAATGACCGCAGAATCCGAATTCTTGCAGCTTTTGATATGCGCGAAGCGGGCTGTCCTGATAGTCTCGTCCCAACAGAAACCGAATCCGATCCATGGGTGTGATATTGGGAATACTGAAAAGAAGCAATCCTCCCGGCTTGAGTACGCGCGATATCTCCAGGATCGCATGGATCGGATTGTTTCGCAGGTGTTCGAATACTTCCGTAAATACTGCGACGTCGCAGGTTTGATCCTCAAATGGGAGCGGTTCGCGTTCGATATCCAGCCGAATGACCGGAATCCCGAATGTTGTCATCAACGGCAAGATCGCATCCGGCGAAATATCGACGCCGGTCACCGAATAACCCATTTTTTTCAACAGGATGGTCAGGTGCCCCGGGAAACTGCCGACCTCCAGAATCCGTGCCGCCGAATCGACGTCCTCGAACAGAGAAAATACCATCAGATAATGCTGAGTGTGCGAGCGGAGGTATTTTACCCAGATTTCCCGACGTTCTTCCGGCAACAGCGAGGCATCCTGTTCGAGATTCCGAAGAATTTTTCTGGTTTTTTCAATTTTTTCGGAGAATTTCGGCGAAATGGGAGGATGCATTTCAATGCAATCTCACTTTGTTGGGCAGCCGGCCGGTATGGATGAACTACCGGACATGCGCCCATCCTACCGGGGGTGAGCGATGCACTCAACGGAGGTGCTTCCGAGGCTTTGATCTTGTTCCAGCGAAGGGTTTTGTGTAGCCTGAAAATGATGATTCTATTCATCCTTCGGAGGTGGCATCATGGAGAAAATCGCCGAAACCGATTATCCGGTGATGGATGTCATTCAACGTCGATGGAGTCCTCGGGCGATTTCCCACCGCCCGGTGGAGCCGGAGAAGCTGCGGAGTATTTTCGAGGCCGCACGGTGGGCGCCGTCCTGTTACAACAACCAGTCCTGGCGATTCCTGGTCGCTACGCAAGAGGATCCGGCGGAATATGAGCGGATGCTGGGGTGCCTGGTGGAACAGAATATCCGCTGGGTGCGATTTGCGCCTGTCCTCACGATTTGTGTCGCTCCTCTCAACATGGAGTTTGACGGAAAACCGAACCGTCATGCGTTTTTTGATGCCGGATTGGCCTCCGAAAATATGATCCTTCAGGCGGTGGATTTGGGATTGTGCATACACCCCATGGCAGGCTTCTCTCCTGATCGGGTGCGGGAAATCTACCATGTGCCGGAAGGATTCGAGCCGATCACCGCCTTTGCCGTCGGCTATCCGGGGGACCCCGAATCGCTGCCCGACAATCTCAAGGAGGCGGAATATGCACCACGCACACGCAGGCCGATTCGCGAGTTCGTGTTCACTGGGGATTGGGGGCAGACGGCTCCGGTGGTTCAGGAATAGAATCCAACTTGTACTGGCGGTTCATCTACGATTCTCGATTTTGTGATAGACATCCAGCCTCCGATCGATCTCCAATTTTTCCTCGTCAGTGAGATCGACGCATTCGGGAACCTGGGCGATACTATCCCAAATATCCTGAGCGAGTTGGATGCGCTCCGAGACGGTAAGGTTGAGAATATCCTTTTCTGCAAACATGTCCGGCGTCCTCCATCAAGTGCAGGATCCATTTTCGTGAGGGATTCTTCTACCCGGAACTCGCCAACACCCAAATCCCCCTATTTCAAGGGATTTCGCCACTTGACAGCAGGAAAGCGTGAAAAGTCGGTATCGGTGGACATCAGTTCGCAACCGTGTTCAATGGCCAATGTCGCCAAGTGCGCATCGGTCACGAGGTTTGCCACGGCTTGTCCCTCGACGAGCATTTTTCTAAAGACGGTCCAATGTCGACTTGTCGGATGAACAATACGTGTGCAGGGCTGATCCAGCCAGCTTTGCACACAGGAAAGTGCCTGATTGAGGGACAGCGGATGCTTGAAAATGCGCGGATTTGTGCTGATGCGAATGAATGCGCCGAGAACGGGCCAGCAGAAGCACACTGGAGAATCGCCGGACAGCCGGGAATCCAACCATTCGCGCGCCTTTGTGTGGCAAGGACTCAACTCGTCCTGGGCATACAGGAGGATGTTGACATCCACGAGGATCATCGGTGATCCTCCCCCTCGACCTGGGCCAGAAGCTCCTGGATGTTGTCCAGATTCATGCCGGGTTTCAGTCCCATTTTATGGGGCCGACTTCGATAAGGCCGACTCCGCGGGGGATTCTCAACCGCCTGCAGTCCGACGCGCAACGCTTCGTTTACCACGCGGCGGAAGGGTGCGTTGATCTTTGCCGCAAGCGCTCTTGCTTCGTCCAGAACATCGTCGTCTATGGTCAGCGTTGTTCTCATGCTGTCATCATAGCACCAAGAATACTGATGTCAAGGCATCATATTGCTCTTTCCCCATCACTCCTCCGTCCTGAAGATCGGCTCCAGACCGATGGACCGGCGTTGAATGTCCGCCTGTTCCTCGACGGTTAACGGTGCGAATCGTTCCGCGATTTCCAGGGCGCGGAAAAACAGATCCGCGTGGCCGGGTGGAACCGCCGCCGTGATATTGTGCGACAGGGTCCAGCGCAAGGCCGATTCCTGCTCCACCGGATCGGTAATCGGCTCGTACCAGCATTTCGGATACTCCGTGCTGTCCGCCTTGTCCTTGGGACGTTTACAACGCGCCAGGGCTTTGAGTGCAAGACAGGCTACTCCTTTCTCTTCTGCCTTCCGAAGGACTCTCGATCCGAAATGCCCTTGATAATACGCAACATAGTTCAGCGGAAACAATACGCTATCGAATTCGAAAGCATCCATTACCCGTTCCGCCGCCTCCTCGGAATGCATCGAGAATCCGATGTACCGGATCAGCCCCTTTTCCCTCGCGTCGACAAACGCTTCCAGGGCGCCGTTCGGCCCTGTCACACGCTCCACATCCTCGGAGGTTGCCAGCCCATGGAGTTGATACAGATCAATATGGTCTGTGCGGAGGACTTTCAGCGAGTTGTGCAGCTCTTTCACTGCGCCGTCTTTGCCGCGTTCCAAGGTCTTACAGGCCAGGAATACTTCCTTTCGATACGGTTCCAGGGCAGGCCCCAGCCGGTCCTGGGCGTTGCCGTAGCTGGGGGCGACATCGAAATAGTTCACACCTCGCTCCACGGCCTGTGCAACCCACCGATTCGCATCGGATACCTCTTCATTCGCGACAATAATCCCGCCGAATCCGATAAGAGAAAGTTTCTCTCCGGTCCGTCCCAAAGGACGTTTCTTTAATTTTCCGGTCATCGTGTTGCACCTCATCGGTCTCTGTGGAGAACTGCAATCGACCAGACCGGTTGCCGATCCAAGTAAAGGAATCGCAGCGCTTTGAAGAAATGCCCGGCGTTTCATCGGTTACATCCTCGCCAGAATCGTTTGTAGTTTTTCGATATATCGGGGAACATCGGAGATCGGATCGTTCGCGCCTTCATATTCCAGCGCGACATACCCGCGATAGCCGCCATCGGCAAGAATTGTAAGAATGCGTTTGAAATCCGCCTCGGTTTTCTGGCCCCCCTGTGGCTGTATATGAACCTTTACCTGGACCGTCATGGTATACGGAAGCACCTTCGCCATATCCGCGTAGGGATCGGCCGTATGGAAGTTCCCCGTATCGAGGTTCACTCCGAACCAATCCGACTCGACTTTTTCAACAATGGCCAGCACACTGTCGGCATCGGGGACAATGCCGCCGTGGTTCTCCAGGGCAAGGAACACCCCTCGCGTTGCCGCATACGCACAGGCTTCCTGTGTGGTTTCGATGGCGTTTTTCTGTGCCTGCTCCAGGGTCATGTCCGATCCCTTGGGGATGCCACCTGCGAAGATTCGGATGGTCGGCGCTCCAAGAAGGGCCGCATGGTCGATCCAATTCTTTACATGTTGGATTTCTTTCTCGCGTTCGGGACCGGGATTGTGCGTAAATGTATTGCCCACAGCAGTTCCGGAAATGTCTAATCCCAGCAGGAATGCTCGCCGTTTGTAGTCGATGATCCATTCATTGGTGAGGGGATCCGGGAAATAGTAGGAGGTTGGTTCTGCGCCATCCAACCCCATTGTTGCACAGGCCTCCAGAAAATCATACATAGTCATTACTCCGCTTTTGAAATGATCCCGATAGGAATAGGCGGCGCAGCTGAGTTTCATGCGCGTGCCTTTCACCCCACGTTGAATGGGCGCTATGGCCTGGGCTGTTTGTGAAGTCACCCCAAGCGCGGAAGTTCCCAATGTCGCGGCAATACTGCTCTGAATGAACTCTCTGCGGGAAAATGAAAATAGCATGGTCGATTCCTTTCCTCTGCTTTCAATTTGTTCGGCCTCTCAGACTGATTCTATATTACACCTGCCCGGTTGTGCAACGAAGATGAATGGAGAAAAGCCGGGGGAGACTCGGTGGCTGTGATGAGGACCTTGCCGTTGACCCGAGTCGGGGCCGGTGAGAGACTCATTTGACTTGATTCCATTGGGAATAGGACGAATCGGTCCATTAGAGCATTTCAAGTTGCAAATGGAGGTTTATTCAAATGCGCAGCGATGTGATGAAACTCGGCCCGGAAAAAGGGCCTCATCGGTCTCTCTGGATGGCGACAGGACTGGCCCGAAAAGATCTCGACAAGCCCATTATCGGGATTGCGAATTCATACAATGAGATTATCCCCGGTCATGTGGATCTGAATAAGATCTCGGCGGCGGTCAAGCGCGGGGTACTGATGGCCGGTGGGACACCGGTCGAGTTCGGGACGATTGGGGTTTGCGACGGAATCGCGATGAACCACCTGGGAATGCGGTATTCGCTGGTGAGCCGCGAGGTGATCGCCGATTCCGTAGAGATTATGGCCCAGGGCCATCCGTTCGATGGGATTGTCCTTGTGTCGAACTGCGACAAGATTACACCGGGGATGCTTATGGCCGCCCTGCGCCTGGATATCCCGGCCATCCTGATTACCGGCGGGCCGATGCTGGTGGGATTTGACCTGGGTCTGTTCCGGGGTAAGTATCCGGGGATGGGGGATCCTGTCATGGACCTGAACTCCCTGTTCGGGCGCATCGCGCCGGTGAAATCGGGCAAGATACCGGAAGACGTGTTTGAGGAGAGCTGCCGGTCGGCCTGTCCCGGCGCCGGTTCCTGTGCCGGTATGTTCACGGCGAACACCATGAGCTGTCTCTCCGAGGTTCTGGGGATTGCCTTGCCCGGAAACGGAACGATTCCGGCTGTCCACGCTGACCGTATTCGTCTCGCTCAGGCTGCCGGAGAGCAGATCATGGAACTTGTGAGGAAGGCGATTACTCCCAGGCAGATCCTAACGCGCAAAGCCTTTGAAAATGCCATTGCGCTGGACATGGCATTCGGCGGCTCCACAAATACCGCGTTGCACCTTCCCGCGCTGGCCTATGAGGCCGGTTTGTCTCTCCCTCTCTCGGAATTCAACACGATTAGCGCCCAGACTCCACATATTTGCAATATGGCGCCGGGCGGCCCCTGGCATCTGGAGGACCTTCATCGGGTCGGCGGTGTCTCGGTGATTCTCAAGGAATTGATGAAGGGAAAACTCCTCGATGGCGGCACATTAACAGTCACCGGAAAGACCCTGGCAGAAAATCTGGCATCCGCGCCCGACTGCGATGGAACCGTGGTGTGCTGCCTGGACAAGCCGGTTCATGCAACCGGGGGGTTGTGCTGCCTGTACGGCAATCTTGCTCCCGATGGGAGTATTGTAAAAGCCTCTGCCGTATTGCCCGAAATGTTGAAACACTCCGGTCCCGCGCGGATATTCAATTCCGAAAGCGAAGCTTGTGATGCGATGCTCGGCAGCCGAATCAAGGCCGGTGATGTAGTGGTGATTCGCTATGAAGGTCCAAAGGGCGGCCCCGGAATGCCCGAAATGCTTACCCCAACATCCGTTGTGAAGGGAATGGGAATGGCCGATAAGGTCGCTCTGATCACCGACGGGCGATTCTCCGGCGCAACAACGGGCGCCTCCATCGGGCATATCTCCCCCGAAGCCATGGAAGGCGGACCGATCGGTCTTCTCAAAGAGGGGGACATTATTGATATCGACATCCCCAACCGGTCGCTTAATGTTCGACTTTCGGAGGAACAAATGCAGCAACGAAGGGCGGCCTGGAAACGCCCCGAAGCCAAGATCAAGGTCGGCGTCATGGTGCGGTACGCCGAGGCTGTTTCCTCCGCAGCCGACGGCGCTGTGCTGAAACAGAGAGCCTGACAGGGTGTAGCCAAACAGCGGCTCGCCGCAAAGTGGTGATGAAATAATGGCGCGCAGTAGATGTCGAAGAGTCTTGCGATATCCGGGCAACCCCCACCGGACCTCCCCCGATCTCCAGGGGAGGAACCGCTGCCCCAAAGTTTGCAGGAGACACAGAGGGAGTTATGCTCGTTGATTGCGCAAGACAACAGGCTGGAAGACTGTGCCACTGAGACTTCCTCACCCCAGCCCGCTTCCGGGGGACGAGGGAATAGCAATGCGGATACTGAAGAAGTGGCGGGTAATGCCCCGGATCGCTTTGAAGAAGGGGATTTTCGAACCGCGCTTCTCCTGGCAACTGCCGCCTTTGCTCTGTTCTGGTTTTTCCGTGCCGCAGAAATGACCGGCGGCGACAGCGATCAATGGTGTCGTGAAATCGAAGGCGGAATCTGGCTGCGCAAGCGGCAGATGTTCTCCTTCGGCGCGATGCAATTGACTTACACAATCACGCACCGGCTGTGGGGTTGGGACGGGCGTTGGGCGATCAACCTGGTTTCCTCCCTGGCCGGTTTTGCCTTTGTGTATTGGGCATGGCGATTCGTGGGAGCCGGGAGTCGCCGATGGATGGCCCTCGCACTGATCGGTTCATCCGGATTCATGCAGCTGTTTTATGGGCATATTGAGACTTATGCTATGCCCACAGCCTGCCTGATGTTGTTTTTCCTGACTTGCCGACGGTATCTTGCCGGACAGGTCCGTGCCATCACGGTTGGGGCGGTGTTTTCGCTGGGGATTTTTTTTCATTTGATTTTCTGGTTTCTTTCCCCTGTTTTCATTCCATTACTCCTGCAAAGTCGCCATCGCAGACGGGAGGCCCTGCAATTTTTCGTCGGCTTGACCCCGGCAATTCTACTGACTCTGGTTTTGTTCCGATTCGATATCGGCAACGGCGAAATGGTGGGAGACCGGTTCATGTCTCTTTTCGCTGTCCCGGAAAATGTGAAGCAGGGAGGTGTGAAGAAGCGCTATGCTCTGTTTTCGATGGACCACCTCTATGACTGGCTGTGGTTTGCCTGGAATAGTTCGCATCTCACAACCCTGATTGTATTGGCAGGTGTGATCCTCCGGAGAATTCCCGGGAAATCCTGGTCCGTGGTACTGATTGTGTCCCTGGTTTGTTTCTTGATATTCACATTGATCTGGCATCCTGATCGCGGGCGAATGGACTGGGACCTGTTCAGTTTTACCGGGCTGCCCATGGCGCTTTTGGCGGTCGATATTCTGGAACAGTGTCAAGTGCGATGGGTTCGGTTTGCCGTATGGGGGCTGATCGGCATCTCCGCGTTTCTACTTGGAGGAAAAGTAGTGGATGCCGCACGTCTCGGCCGACGGGGAGAAGGAACCATTCTGATTCATCTGCCGAATTCCCTCGAGGCGAATCTATGGACCATTATTCTGGACGGACATGCAAAAGGCTCCGAAATCCGTCATGTGCTCGAAGGCTCCCACGAAGTGTCTGTTTATTATGGGTCGAACGGCAAAGCGGCAAAGTTTTCGGAACGAATTGAGGTCGAACCGGGAGGGGTATACGAAGTTTATGTGCCTCAAGAGGATTCGATGGAGGAAGAACCGTAAAGTCTCATTGGCTGGGCTGGGCGCTTCGGATATCCGCATGAACGTCGTAAATCCCGCCGGAGCTGAAAAATGCGATCGTCTCATTGCGAACAGGAACACGCTGGCCGTTCAAGATGGCCTCTTCCACAACACTATCCGCAGGCAGTCGCAAATGAAGATGGACCTGTATCGGGTGATCCAGTTCGGGAATGGTGATCGAGCCGAAAAGAATGTCCCAGGAGAGGCGCTGCAAATAGAACGAAATCACTCCAAACTGGGAGGGCGCATCGGCGATAGAGACCGTACAGCCGGGATTCAGCCAGGAACGATGAATGCCCGCTGCCAGGTGCAGCTTGTTCTTCTGCTCCCAGAGAAGGCTTTGTCGAAACAGAAGGACATACCCTGCCGCTGTTTCCGCATCCGGCATTTCTCCATAGCCCTGCCGAGTGTCGGGGGCAACTTGTTCCGGCCAGGTCTTGGTGCGCTGAGCGTGGTTGAGAAGCGCGTACAGGACCTCCGGCGACCGATCCCATCGCTCGAGAGTCATAAAACACCCTGCCACATCCGAAGAACGGGACAGGTCAATGCTTTGCGGTCGCGAACCCGGATCGATGAACAAATCTTCCTGTTTGTTCCTGTCGATCCAATTCAGGGTCGCAACCAATTCGGGCAAGTCTGAGAAGGTATCCAGCGGATAAATCGCATTGAGATTATCCAGGATTCCTGTGGTATCGGATGCGTCGGGGGATGAGGGGAGAAATCCTTTGTCGCTTACGAAAACTCTTCGGATCGACCTGGACAGATCTCCGTGATAGCGGCGATACCGAAGTTCCCATCGACGAGTATCCTCCGTCTCGCCGATCCGCGCCGCGATTTCCATTCCCAGATTCAGGGCCTGGATGGCCCAGAAATCATAGCCGTAATGGTATTCTTGCGTTGCATTCCCAATAGTGGGCCTTCCAGGCAGGAGACCAAACCTGGAATCGTTTCGAGGCGGCGAGGAATAAAACCTTTCTTTCTCTTTTTCCCGATTCTGAACGATCCATTCGCACGCCTTGGAAACGGTGGGATAAATGGAACGCAAGTATGGATCGCTTCGGCTGACCGTTCCCTCAAGCCAGAGCGCCCAAATGACCTGTCCGGCGCTGTCCCAGCCAGGCTCCGAATGGATCCATCCTCCGTCGGAATTCTGGCGATTCCGAAGAGCCTCCAGGCTTTCCCGTGCGGCCCATCCATACCCCGACAAACTCAAGGCCGCGCTGATATACGCCTGTTCCCGAACAGAGGAAGAACGTTTCCGTCTTTCTCCTTCTCCGAACAGGCAATCCTGCAAAAGGAACAATTGGGCAAGACAGGCTCGATAACAATCCACAACAGTTCGATCGGGGACCGAGATATAGACGCCCTGATCGAGCAAGAGATGCCAACCGGATCGAACCTGTTCCAAAAGCCCCTTTGGATTGATCTGAGCGAAATCCACATTATCGGGAGTTTCCCACGGGACCAGCATCGTGATCGATCCCCGACCCGCCGGGGGAATAACCATCCGCAGAATGCCGGCCGATCCGCCGGATTTCCGCATGTCCGGACTTCCACATGCGACCTGGTACAGGATCGACACTCCATCCTTGCCGGTAATCAGGGCAGTTCCCAGCTCCTCTACATCCGGCCGGCCTTCAAAAACCCAGATCGCATTGACGAACGCTTCCTGGTGAGGACTTTTCTCATTGGCAGCGCAGACAATGTCCACCCAATTGTCCGCGTTCATGTCCTGTGCAAGAAACTGCACTGTGACCGGCTTGTCTTTTCCGGATATCTCCGCCGGGTCGATTTTAACGGGGCTGTCACCCTCGACCAGGAGATCGAGCAGGCGATTCCCCGGTTTTTCCCAATACCCTTCGCATAAACCGATTACCACAGTGTAGATCCGGTTCGGCTTACACGGGAAACGATACTGAATCGGTCTCCCGTACCAACCGATTGCCGCATCGTAAAATGCCGGATTCAATCCATCGAGAGACGCGCTCCATTTGGGCAGCACACCATGCCATCCGACCTCCCCCAGGGTTGGCCTGTATGATTCCACGGACATTTCCGAAACCGATACCGCCCAATCTTTCATCAGGTAAGCCCGAACGCCTTCGGAGTTCTCCAGGATCAATCCGCGTTCCGTTGATTTTGCGCTTCCCGTTCCGAACCGGACTGAGCAAAAAACCTTTTGCGCCACCGGCTTGGGATTCAGAATCTCCACCTGGAAAACATCGCATGGACCCGCAAAGGTTTCTGCTGAAAATGCGGTTTTGCGAATCTGCAACTCTTCGCAAGTTCCCCGCGTACGAACAATAGGCAGAAAATCTTCCTCCAGGTCCTGACGCCAATTTGCGTCAAGCGTCGGTTGATGACCATCGACGGAAAGGATTCGAAACTCCAGCGGGCGCTCATCGACCAACAAAGTCCCATCCGGCATGACCAGAGACTTTCGAATCCCATCTTTGATTCCGATGGGGGTAAGTGAATTCCGATTGGCGTAGCGGAAATCGACAATAGGAAGATCCCCAGAGGCAGACTGGCTCCAGACTCCAAGGGAGAACAGAAACGAGAGGTACAGCCCCCGTTCGATGACCGATGGCTGCGCAAACAACGTTCTTCTGTCCGGTTGCGGGATATCCGTGATTTACAGTGAATTCTTCAATTTGACGTTCGCAAAAAACCATCTCCCACTGTTTCAGAGACGGTCCATCGATCCGCACGAACCGAGATCCGAGTCGGCTCGCCTCGGCAGAACGGTAACGTCAAACCCAATTCAAACTATACCAAAAGATGAGTCAAAGGACCAACCATGTCCCGACCATCGACAGGCACAGAGGCCTGTCCCACCAGTTTTTCCAGTGGGACAGGCCTCTGTGCCTGTCAATAGGCGAGGAGTGCAGGCTGTCATTCCGAACGAATGTGAGGAATCTCCGCAGAGCATCCGATCCCGGCTCGAACCGAGCGCCTATCCTATCACCTCCGGTTTCAGAACTGCCGAGCCATGCTGAACAAGTCCTTTCCACAGATCGAGAATAGAACGTCTTGTTTTCGGGACGGGCTTTTCGCAGGCCGGGTCCCAGCCCCTGAAGTTCCAGCATTGCACGCGACCGTAATACGCCAGGTTGATCGCCAGCACATACGGCCAGGTCAACCATCCGTTTGGGCGGCTGAGGTGTCTCCACACACGCCGGACAATTCGCCACGGACGATAGAACTCGCGGGTCACCCAGTCATGGCCCGCCTGCAATGCCTCCGCCGACATCCCGGCAGGCTGGAACACCGCATGATGAAAATCATAATGCGACCAGTCCTTGTCCAGGATTCGATCCGACATGGCGGGATATTGCGCCGTGCCCGGTAGAGGAGTGAGGATCGAGGTCTGAATCAGGTCGATTCCCAACCGGTCCAGCATGTCCAGCGTCCTGGAGAACACTTCGGGACTGTCCTGATCGAATCCGAATACAATCCCCGCTTCCACTCCGATTCCATGCGAATGGAATACGCGAATTCTTTCTTGATAATCGGCAGTCCGGTTGATGGTTTTGCCCATATCATCGAGATTCCGATCGGAGAATGTCTCGATTCCGACGAATACTCCGATACACCCGGCCTGCGCCGCCAGTTTGACAAATTCAGGATCATCGGCCATGGAAAGAGAAACCTGTGTGATCCACCGTTTCTTGAGCGGAATCATCTCGCGAAACAGGCGGGCCGCATACTCGCGGTCGGCAATCAGATTATCATCGACGAACATGAAGAATTTCGTGGGAATACCTCGGATTTCCTCAAGGACTTTCTCCACAGGACGCTTCTTGTGAATATGCCGATTGAATGCAGACACGGAGCAGAAAGAGCAACGGTGGGGACAACCTCGTGTGGCCTGCACGGCATGGCGGGTCGAATACCCCTTACTCGGAAGCAGATGACGCGGGAGTTTTTTCAACGAAGAGAGATCGACCGGCTGATTTGAGCGATAGATGCCTCCCAGGCATCCATTCTGCGCATCCTCAACCACCCTGGGCCAGATTCCTTCCGCCTCTCCGGCTACCACGGCATCGCCATGTTGGAGCGCCTCCTCCGGGCAGAAAGTGGGGTGCATCCCGCCCAGGACCACCGGGATTCCCAGTGCGCGGAAACGGGAGGCCAATTCATAAGCGCGCGGGGCCAGCGCGGTCATGCAGGTGATCCCGACCAAGTCGAATTTCTCATCCCAGGGGATCTCGTCGATCTGCTCGTCTACAATGCGGATCTCCGCGCCGGAAGGGGTTTCGGCGGCCACGCTGAGAAGGCTGAGCATCGAGAACCGAAAGGTCTTGCCGTTAAACAGGCGATTTCGACCGACTGTTTTCCAGTTTCCACTTGCCGGGGCGATCAACAGAATTTTCATAATGTTCTTCTCCCTTCTGTTGAGAGATATATTGTATACATATCAACATTCTATTCAAAAAAGAAAACCGGCCCATTGCCGGTTTGTTTCCGAGAAACGATCTACCGAGTTCGCAGCGACTTTCGGATGCGCTCCAGGAACGTAATCAGCTGCATATTCTCTTTCTCCGAGAGTGTTCCCATGATTTCCTGAACCCGTGCGAAATAAGCCTGTTCCGCACGATCCAGAACCGAACGGCCTTTGGGCGTCAACCGGACCCGGTTTACCCGCCGATCCGTCGTGTCCATCACACGCCGGACCAGCCCGGCCTGTTCCAGGCGATCAGTCAAACCCGTGATATTCGAGCGATTTACGAGAAGCATTCGGCCCAGGGCTGTCTGGTTCAGCTCGCCGTCATCGCTCTGGTACTTCAGGAGCATCAGGACATTGAACTGGGCATCGGTAATCCCGAACGGGCGCATGATCCGGTGACCCTCTTTGACCAGCAGGGAGCCGGTGAGTACAACGCTCAGCATGGCCGCATGAAGAGGGTTCTCAATAGGGCGTTGGAAACCTAATTCCTTCTGGAGACTCATTTTGTCTTCCCAAACCTGCCGGGTCTCAGGACCAAAAACTTGGGAAAATCCGGCGTCGATTTATGGTTCATATCTATATTGTTAACATATAAATATGTTTTGTCAAGCCCCCAGATGGAAATTTTCAAAAAAAATTTTGGGCGGGGGGAAAAGGGAAGGGAGAATAGGACGGATGGGATGAACAGGGTGGATCCGGGTCGGCGGTGTCCATTCGGCTCTTACCTCCGTCTTCTACATAAACGCGGAGGGGAAAAAAAGGGGTCTCCCGAAAGGAAAGGGGGGCAAGCCAGCTGTTCCGATGAAATGCAGGACAAGGCAACGTCTGCGTTGCCGCATTCCAACGACTGCAATTTGAGCCTGCTTGTGTTAAACCCTCTTGGAAAGTGACCCATTTGTCGGTTTAATTGCTGCCCCACCCCAGATCCTTGTACCAACCTCCGCCCCGCCCAGCGTGAATCGCCTTGTCAGCCGTGGTCTCCCCCCTTCTCACTCTGCACTTTTCTTCACTCCCTCCCCCATCTTTCCTATTCTCAATTCTTAATTCACCCTCCTCCCCAATGACTGCACAATCTCTGCCAGTTCCTCGCGGATCTCATGGATCTGCGACACATAACCCGCAGAAACCGGGGTCGGTTCCGTTTCTTCCTTTGTCGTCGGTTCGGGGTGATTGGCGGCCTCACGCTCCGCGCGGACTTGGGCAAGGCCGCCCCGAAGTTTCCGTTCCGCACCATCCAGAGTATAACCCTCGTTGTATAGAAGGTGGATAATCTCATACAGCAGATCGAGATCGGCCCGCGTGTATTTGCGTTGGTTGCCGCCCACTCGTTTCGGATTAAGCCGAGAGAACTTTGTCTCCCAGTACCGAAGCACGTGCGGTTCGATCCCCGTGTACTCGCTGACCTCGGAAATGGAATAGAAAATCTTGTTTGGAAGATCGGGCGGTGGGGATGTGATGGGCATGATCTTTTCCTTTTCGCCGACTCGCTGTGTATTCCCTCATCCCATCGGAATCGACAAATCGGCAGGGCCATTTTAGAGAAACAACAGGCCATGTCCGACTCCATGAATGTTCACACTACTTTAACATTCTGAAAAATAACATGATAGAGGCACTTTGGTCAAGTAGTTTCCAGGAAAAAAGTTCCAAGAAACGTCAAAAGAGGAAATAACGTCCATCGGAAGCCAAAACTCACAGCCCCATTCCTCTTTGAGAGTACCTTCCTGTTCTGGTAAAAAAAGGCATTATGGATGCTAATATCCTCTGAAACAGCCATAATGGAGAACTTTTCAATGCCACCCAAACCCAAGGATTGCCCGAACCAGGAAGAAAACAAGAAGCGCTGCACCTGCACTTATGAACCGTGCCCCCGAAAATATCTCTGCTGTGAGTGCGTGGCCTATCACCGTTCCCTCGGTCAACTGCCCGACTGCCTGCAAAAGTAATCTTTTGCGTCTTGAAAGCAAGGGGCGGGCCTGAGGATTCATCGCATGGTAACCGGCTGTTCTGTATGGTCTTACAGCGATATTTCCGACAGAGGTTTCGGTCTGTTCAAGCGTCGCATTTTCGCTGCCCTGGAGGAGTTCGGCTGGTCCACTCGTTTGGCCCTCGCGGAACTGCTCTCCCCCGGCGCTCAGGACAAATTGCGGGATGACCTCCTTGCCGATTCCTCTGATTTTCTTCTACTTATCAACCAAACATCCAACCATTTCTACTGCCAATACCTCAAGATCGATCCGCGCGAAGATCAGCATCACCGCACCAAAATCCTCTGGTTCCTCGACGATCCCCGTTTTTACGTAAATCAGGAATTCGCTCCAGATGAAATTGTATGCCTGTTTGATGACACGTATCTTGAGGCCGTGAAAGGGTTTAATCCCCGCAGATTATTGCACTTCCCGCTCGCCGCCGACCTGTCCGAACCGGGAAAACCGGATGAAAAATACGCCTGTGAGGTGGCCTTTGTGGGCGGTCTTCAGGACCAGGCTTATCGAAGAAAGCAACTGCCTGAGGAAATGCAGCGTTACACAGAACGCCTGGTTGAAGCAAAGCTGGCCACACCAACAAAGAGTTTCGACGATCTCACGGAAGAGATCCCCTACGCACCGGGGAAGCGTATTCAGTTGGACCCTGCTGTTCGTCATTTTCTCTATTGGGAAGCCAACAACCGCCGCCGTCTGCGTCTTCTGGAACAGTTGACGGAGCTCGACTTACGCATTTACGGCAACGAGGACTGGCTTCCTCTCACAGAGAATTCTCCCTTGCGAGAGAGATTCCTTGGGCGAATTGACCCGATAAAGGAACTTCCTTCCCTTTTCGCTTCCGCGCAGGTCAACATCAATATCCATAGCGTTCAATGCTATGGCAGTTTAAACCAGCGGGATTTCAATGCGCCGGTTGCGGGCGGTTTTCTGCTTTCAGACTGGGTTCCGGGAGCGGGACGCTACTTTCAATCTGAAGAAGAGGCCGCGTACTATTCGGGAATTGAGGACTTGCGCGCCAAAGTGCGCTATTATCTGGATCACCCGGCAAAACGCGAGGAAATCATCCGTGCGGGCCGGGAACGGGTCCTGCGCGACCATACATACAAGCAACGGGTGCATCAGTTCCTGGAAACACTGGGACTGATGTAATCTATTCATTATTAAGAACATAAAGCGGTATTTGGAGGTCTTTTCGATGACAAAACGGTTTGTCTCTGTTTTCGCGGCTGCAATTTTGATTCTCGGAATAGCAGTGGAAGTTTGGACTGAGGAGGCCAGGCCGGAGAAATCTGAGGAGGAAAAGGTTGAGAACTCAGAGAAAGCCGAAAGCTCTGATGAGAAGAAACCCGTGTTGCCGAAGTTGACCAAAGAGGAAATCGCCGACTTGGAGGGTATCGTTGTCGGAGTATCCCTGCTGACGCGCACCCACCAGTTCTACCGGGATCTGGAAGCCGGGCTGAAAGCCAGAGCCAAGGTGTACAAAATCGAATTGCGTATTGACTCCGCGGAGTTCGATCCCAACCGTCAGGCGGATCAGCTGGACAACTATATTGTACAGGGGGTGGATGCCATCCTGGTTTGCCCCTGCGACTCGCTGAGCATCGGCACAAGCATTGAGAAGATCAACAAAACCCAAATCCCTGTATTTACAGCAGATGTAGCGGCGAAATCGGGCAAAGTTATCTGTCATATCGCCAGCGACAATGTGGCGGGCGGAAGGCTGGCTGCCAAGGCGATGGGAGAGGCATTGGGAGAAACCGGCGGGGATATTGTCGTGATCGATCACCCGGCGGTCATGTCTGTAATCGACCGTATGAAGGGATTCGAAGAGGAAATCAAGAAGTATCCGAATGTGCGAATTGTGGGACGAAATCCCGGATGGGGAAAACGGGATGAGGCGATGCAGGTCATGGAGAACTTCCTTCAAAGCGTTCCGAACCTGGCGGGAGTATTCGGCATTAATGATGACACCGCGTTGGGGGCGCTGGCGGCCATTCAGGCTGCCGGAAAGGCCGGGAAGATTGTTGTTGTGGGCTATGATGCCACACCCGAAGCCCGCGAGAAAATCGACCAGGGGCTGATTTATGCGGATGCGATTCAGTATCCCGAGAAAATCGGGACACTCACAATGGATGCTATCGCCTGCTACTTCGCCGGCAAGAAAATCCCCAAGAGTCTGCCGGTGGAGTGCGGGCTATACGGCCCGAAACAGCCGTGACCTGTCGCGCGTTTTCCTGCGAATTTTTTTCAACTCTTCTCTATAGATTTTGTGAATATCTGCCGATATAATAAGATACGGTATAATTTGTTTGGCGGGGGTGGTTTGAATGGAAAATGCTGTGATTTTTCTTTTCAATTCGTTCTACGATGTCCTGACTTCCCCGGTGTTCCTGCCAAGATGTCAAGGTCCCGGAAAACCTTCTTTCGGTTTTGATTTCTATACGGTTGCGAAAGTAGATCCCAAAATCGTTCTGACGGTTTTGGGCGGGATTACTACTCTAGCCCTTTTGATCATTTACGGCACATATCGCTATCAGCGATGGTGCAAGTTCAAGGAATTCGAGAACGAAATGAAATCGCTCGACTTGAACCCCGATCAGGAAGGCACGCTTGGGGATATGGTGCGGCGGTACCAGATCGGCGAACCGGTCCAGATTCTATACTCTCCGAAGCTGTTCGATGACTTGGCGACGGCCGAGATGAGGCGGATTCTGGGAAGCCAGGGTTCGGTAGAAACAAAGCAGAAGTTCATCGACGCCATTTACGATATCCGAACGAAGACTTACCACCCTGATTGGACTGCCGCCATGTCCACGGAAAACTCTTCGTTCGGCCGGTAGCGACTCCGAAATCTATTCACTTTCTTATCAGCCCAACCAAACGCGAAGAAGTCCATAAGCCCAAATCCCGGTATAGCAAATCAGTTGCTGGACTCGACTGAACCGATCCGCGTTCCTCGCAAAGCGAAACAGCGCAAGAGTCCAGATCCCCATCATCAATTCCGAAAGCATTTCCGGTGAGAACAGGTGACGGAACGGATTGGTGATCGCGTAAAGCGTAATGTTCCTATCCGGCGGCCAGTCATATTGGACAAACGGCATCCAGAGCGGAAGGAAAGATCCCAGATCACCCGCCAAATGAGTCGCATGACCGGCGAACCAGCCCCACGCACTTTCTTTTCCCCACAACCATCCGACCAGTACGGAACACACCACCACCGATGGAATGCTGTGCATGAAGTACCGCCCGTATGGAGTGATCTGCAAGAGATCATTCAGGCCCTTGTCGATGACATCGGGGACAAGAGAGGCGATGATCGCCACAGGTAGGGACACCTTGAAAAATCGCGCGGAAGAGGCCGCAAAAGCCAAATGACCTGGAATGGGATACATCAACTCCCCCCTGTGTGACGGAATCTCCCTGGTTTATCGTCGCAGGGGCGATACGGGGTATCTGTCATGTTCTCCGAAACACCAGCACACAGTTCTGACCGCCGAAACCGAACGAATTATTGAGTGCAACAGAGATCTTCGCTTCACGCGCCGTGTTTGGAACGCAGTCAATCCGGCATTCCGGGTCCTGGTTGTCGAGGTTGATGGTCGGCGGGATGATCCCCTCTGTGATGGTTTTCACACAAACACAGCTTTCGAGAGCGCCCGCCGCGCCCAGCAGATGCCCGGTCATGGACTTTGTGGAGCTGACGGCAACCTTTTTTGCGTGTTCGCCGAACAGGGCGTTGATGGCCTGCGCCTCGGCCACATCGCCCACTGGGGTTGAGGTTCCATGAGCATTGATATAGTCCACCTCTTCCGGGGAGATCCCCGCGTCTCGAAGCGCGCGACGCATTGCTTCCCGCCCCCCGCGTCCTTCCGGGGCGGGTTGGGATACATGGAAGGCATCTGCGGTCATGCCGTATCCGACAATCTCTGCATATACCACGGCATTCCGTTTCCGCGCATGTTCCAGCTCTTCCAGGACCAGAATGGCAGAACCTTCGCCCATGACAAATCCGTCCCGGTCCTTGTCGAAGGGGCGGCTGGCGTGGGTGGGATCATCGTTCCAGTGTGTGGCGAGGGCTTTCATATTGCCGAATCCGCTGAGTCCGAGTGGGGTAATCGCGGCTTCCGTACCTCCCGCCACCATTAAGTCGGCTTCATCCCGTCGAATCACGTTGAACGCATCGCCGATGCAGTGATTGCCTGTTGCACAGGCTGTCACCACAGAAGTATTCGGCCCGCGTAATCCATGACGCATGGAGATCATACCGGAGGCCATGTTGCCGATCATCATCGGGATCAGAAATGGCGATACCCGTCTCGGTCCCTTCTCCATCAGGATTTCTTTTTGCGTCTCCAGAATCTGCAGGCCGCCGATTCCGGACCCGACAATGCTTCCAAACCGGTCCAAATCCTCTTTGTCCAATTCCAGTCCCGAATGTTCCAGGGCAAGTTTCGCCGCCACGAGGGCGAATCGAACAAAGGGGTCACAGCGCGAAAGTTCTTTGTCGGATGGGTCCAGGTGCGGATCAAGGTTCTTGACCTCGGCAGCGATTCGACAGGCGTAGTTCGTTGTGTCGAAATGAGTGACGGGTCCCGCGCCGCTTCGGCCGCTGATCAGACTCTCCCATACCTCGTCAATGCCGATGCCCACGGGGGAAACGATACCCATGCCGGTAACCACCACTCGTCTGTTCATCATTCCTCCAAAAGATACCCGAGGTATTGATAAGCGAACAGCCCGGTAGGCGGCGGGGCTTTGCGGGCTGCTTGGATTCTATTCTATTCGTTGAAAACGGGAACCCTCAACCGGTGGTTCCGATCCCTTGAATGTTCTGCCGAAATTCGGTTTCTGACGGGTTCGGGCCGCATCAGGCGCGAATTGCGACGCGGGCCACGGTTTCTTATTTCGCGGTCGCGTTTTTGATGTACTCGATGGCATCCCCAACGGTCTGGATCTTTTCGGCCTCGTCTTCCGGAATCTCATCAATCCCGAAATCCTCTTCGAATTTCATGACCAGCTCCACCTGGTCCAGGGAATCTGCGCCGAGATCGCGCGTAAAATTCTTGTCCGGGGTAACCTCGCTGGGGTCTACCTTCAGTCGATCGACAATGATCGCTTTTACCTTCTCTTCAATATCACTCACGGATTGATACCTCCTGGTTAGAGTTGTTTCCTATATATCTTCGTGGTTCCATCGGTTCCCACGGATGATGCCGCAAAAGAGGTAGAATGACATATCTCAATTTGCCAGTCCACCGTCCACCACAATCACTTGTCCGGTAATATAGCCTGCGCGTTCGGAAACCAGAAAGGCTACCAAGTCCGCAACCTCTTGCGGTTTCCCGTACCGGCCCAGTGGAATCCGGCTCATGAGATCTTCGCGGGCTTTATCCGGCAAGTTTGCAGTCATTGCGGTTTCGATAAAGCCTGGCGCGACGGCATTGACCGTAACTCCTCGGCCCGCCAGCTCCTTCGCAGTTGTCTTGGTCAATCCAATCAGCCCGGCCTTGCTGGCGGAATAGTTTGCCTGGCCGGGATTCCCTATGATTCCGACGACAGACGAGATGTTGACAATCCGTCCCCATCGCTCACGGATCATAATTCGTGCCGCTTCCTGAGTGAACAGGAACGCGCCTTTCAGGTTGATATTCAGCACCAAATCCCAGTCGCTCTCTTTTTGGCGGATGAGAAGAGCATCCCGTGTTACACCGGCATTATTCACCAGGATGTCCAGGCCGCCGAATGTGTCCACACAGGCTTTGACAGTCGCGGCAACCTCCTCTTTGGAGGTAACATCCCCTTTAAACCCTTTCAAAGCGCCCTCCGCACCCAGTTCCGACTCGCAGATTCTCAGGTTCTCTTCATCGACATCGACCACGGCGACTCGGCATCCATCGCGCAGCAAGGCTTTTGCAATCTCTTTTCCGATTCCACGGCTTCCGCCGGTAACTAAAGCGATTCGTTGTGTCATGAGATTGAATCTCCGTCATTCAGGATAGAATCGAGTTCGGTCGGCGACCCGACCGAGAGGCAGGGTTTGATAGACCCGCATCCTTTCACCAGCCCGGCAAGCACTTTCCCCGGCCCGATCTCCAGATACCGGTCACAGGAAAATTGCTCCAGGGTTTCCATGGCTTTGACCCACTGGACCGGCGAGTTAAGTTGTCCGGCGAGGTGTTCCCGAATCGTGTCCGGTGAAGATTCCGGCTCGCCGGTCCGATTGGAGATCCAGGGCACGATGGGCGACCGGATCGGGATGGATTTCAAGTACTCCGTAAACTCCTGCACTCCCTCGGAAAGAAGTGGGGAATGAAACCCACCGCTGACCGGCAACGGAACTGCCCGTCGTGCGCCACGTGCCTTAAGAATCTCGCAGATACGCTCGATACAGCTCTTATCGCCGCTGATCACTGTCTGGGTTGGCGTGTTTCGGTTCGCCACTACAACCTCACTTTGTGGATAGATCTCTTTGCATATCTCGTTCACCTGAGACCCGTCCATTCCAATTACCGCTGCCATCCCGCCCGGTTTGCGCAATCCACATTCATACATAATCCGGGCGCGCGTGGCGATGACATTCAGCCCTGTCTCGAAATCCCAAACCTCTGCCGCAAGAAGCGCGGCATATTCGCCTGCGCTGTGTCCGGCGACCGCTACCGGGGTAACCCCATGCTCTTTCAGGTTATGCAACAGCATGGCGCTCAACAGATAAATGCAGGGTTGTGTGTAGACCGTCTTGTCCAGTTCTTCTTTCGGCCCGGTCATGCAGAGGGCACGGATATCCCGCCCGACCACCCGGCCGGCCACCTCCAGCCGGCCTCGGCATGGATGGGAGTCCATCCACTCGGCTCCCATGCCGACCGATTGCGATCCCTGGCCCGGAAAGAGAAACACTGCCCTCATCTACTTTTCAACCGGTTTCCATATAATTCCACAGGCTGGAAGCCTGTGCCACCCGGATTTTTCTTTCCCTCCAACTAGAACTTCATCACCGAAGCGCCCCAAGTCAGGCCGCTTCCGAATGAAACCATCAGCACGAGATCCCTCTCGACGATTCTTCCGTCAATAACCGCCTCATGCAAAGCAATCGGGATGGTCGCCGCGCTGGTGTTGGCGTATTTCTGTACATTCACAACGAAACGGTCCATGGGGATTTCGAGACGCTCCGAAACGCCCTCGATAATTCGAAGGTTTGCCTGATGGGGAATAAGCCAGCGGATGTCATCCTTAGATAATCCACAATGATTCAGGCAATCCACGGCCACCGAGGCCATTACGGTAACAGCATGACGATAAACCTCACGCCCTTTGACCCGAATGTAATGCTGGCCCGCATCGATGGCCTCCCGGCTGATTGGGATGCGGGAACCGCCCGCTTTCTGGATGATGAGATCGGCATATTGCCCGTCCGCACCCAGGATGGTGTGAAGCACACCGTGATCGGGGTCCGGCCCGATGACTGCCGCTCCGGCCCCGTCGCCGAACAGAACACAGGTGGCGCGATCGCCCCAGTCTACTGTCTTGGTGAGCAAATCCACACCGATAACAAGAATCCGTCGGTATCGGCCGGATTCGATATAGGCCTGCGCCACGGAGAGCGCGTAAAGAAATCCTGTACAAGCCGCGGAAAGGTCCACCGCCATGGCGTTCCTGATCCCCAACCGATGCTGGACAATGCAGGCCGTTGCAGGGAAAATCTGGTCGGGCGTGATTGTTGCCACCAGGACCGCTTCGATTTCATCCGGTGTCACTCCGGCACGGTCCATCGCCTCGGTCGCCGCCACAACGGCAAGATCGGATGCGGCTGTATCCGGATCGGACACCCGGCGTTCCACCACTCCGGTTCGCTCGCGAATCCATTCATCGCTGGTACTGACCATTTTTTCGAGATCGCGATTTGTCACCACTCGTTCGGGCAGGCAAATCCCCGTGCCCAGAATCCTGGCATATTGAGACACTCCGCACCTCCTGAAAGCCTGCTTTGTCGTCCTTCCGCTTCACGTGAATCGGGCCGGACCCAGTCCGGCCCACACAGGAGAGTTGCTATTCTACAGCCCGCAACGGATTCGTCCAGAGAAACAGATCAGCGCACAGCCACCGCACTGAAAACCTGCTCCAATTCCCGGCGCATGCTGTTCAAAAGATCGCCGTGCGAAATGGTCTTCCGAGCCGTTCGGATGGCGCTGGCAAACGTCCGGGGAGCGGACCGTCCATGACCGATCAGCACTAACCCGTTTATCCCCAGAAGTTGCGCCGCGCCATAAGTGCTGTAATCACACTGAGCGACGAACTCATTCACCAGGCGAGTTTTGGTATTCCCATTCGACACCCCTTCGGGCGGATTCTGCAGAAAATCCCGGAACATGGATAAAATCATATCCGCCAGCCCCTCGCCGAATTTCAGCACCACATTGCCCACAAATCCGTCGCAGACAATCACATCCACCTTGCCGCTCGGAATGTCCACGCCCTCGACATGCCCGATATAATTCAATCCGGATGAGGCCAGCAGAGGTCCGGCGGCAAAAACCAACTCGTTTCCCTTGGTATTCTCTTCGCCGATGGAGAGAAGCCCGACTGTGGGACTCTCCCGTCCCATGACCTCCCGCATATAAACCGACTGAAGCGCCGCCCATTCAAGCAAGTGCTGGGGTTTGCAATCTACTGTTGCACCGACATCGGCCAGGAGACAGTGCCGGTTTTGGATGGTCGGCATCAATGTCGAGATGCAGGGTCGGCTGACTCCGGGCATACATCCCAGCACAAAAAACGCGAATGCGGTCGCGGCTCCGGAATTCCCCATGGAAATAACGATATCCCCGCGACCCTCTTTCGCGAGCCGCATAGCGATACCAATGGACGAATCCCGTTTCGATTTCACCGCCGAGGAGGGCGAGTCGTGCATCCCCACGACAGTGGGTGCATGAACCACCTCACAGCCCAGCCTTTCGGCTGCGCTCTGCAATTCCTCTTGCCGACCGACCAGGATCAGTTCCGTAAGCGGGTCTTCCTCACGAAACAGCCGGACCCCTTCGAGAACATCCGCGGGCGCCCGATCTCCTCCCATCGCGTCGATAATGATCGGCATCAATGTTGTTACTCCGAAACGGCAAAACGAACGCTACCCTTGTAATAGCCGCAATGAGGACATGCACGATGGGGCAGGTAGCTCTCGCGGCACTGGGGGCACTCCACCAGGTTGATCGGTTTCATCGCCTGGTGAGAACGTCCCATTCTGGTTTTTGACTTCGACTTACGATGTTTGGGGTGAGCCATACGGCACCTCCGGTTTAATCTTTCTACGCGCGACGTCGCTCCCGGCAGCGTTCGATCAACCGCCGACAGATTTGCGGCGGCACAAAGCGGCTGACATCGCCGCCCAAGTGTGCCACCTCTTTTACCAGCGAAGCCCGCAAGTAAGTGTATTCCAAACTGGGAAGCATGAAGATCGTTTCCAGACCGTCATCCAACTCCCGGTTGGTTAAACTCATTTGAAACTCATACTCAAAATCCGACACGGCCCGCAGGCCGCGAAGGACCACCGCACCCGGATACCGGCGCATATAATCCACCAACAACCCCCCGAACGATTCCACCGTCACCGCCTTCAGATGCACGGTAACTTCTTTCAGCATTTCCACCCGCTCCTCCAGCGTGAACAGCGGATCTTTGCTCGGATTCGCCACCGCCGCAATCACCAGTCGGTCAAAGACTTTCAGCCCCCGTTGCACCAGATCAAGGTGACCATAAGTGACCGGATCGAAGCTACCCGGATATATCGCGATACCCTTGTTCACAATTTCCTCAGAAACGTAATCGAGGTCTCACCATACGAACGATGGTCCAGGACCTCCAATCCGAACGGTTCCGCCGAGATCGGTTCTTTCCCGCCGTGTTCCAATATCACCAACCCGCCTTCCTCAAAAATGTCTCTTTGGGCAAGTCGGGCTACGATACTCTCTGCCAGGTTATACGGCGGATCGATGAACACGATGTTCCATGGTTCCGTCGGCTTGGACAGGCGAGTCACATCCGCCGTCCAAATCTCCACCTGGTTGCGACCAAGCCCCAAAATCTCGACGTTCTTTCGCAGAAGCGCTACCGCTCCCCGCGATTTCTCAACGAAAGTCGTATGCCAGGCCCCTCGACTGAGCGCCTCCAACCCCACGCTGCCGGTTCCGGCGCACAGATCCGCAAACCGTGCTCCGACAACCATATCACCCAGGATGGCGAACAATGACTCGCGAACTCGGTCACTGGTGGGCCGGATTGGCTGACTTTTGGGGCCGAGCAATTTCCGGCCTCGAAATGTGCCTGCAATTACCCGCATGGTCTTAGACTCCATTTACAGCAGGCGCAACCTTCTATGATAGCAGACTCTTCCAGCCATGTCCTGCCTTCCCCGCCTCCTTATTTCAGGCAATCCGGAACGGCGCCTTCTGTGGCCGATTCGGTTTCATCCTCCCAACAGGGCGGTTTCCCGACACAACGGGCTACGGCCGCCACGGCATCCATCAGCTCGCCGAATTTCTCCGGTTTAAGAGACTGTTGACCGTCGGAAAACGCTTTGGACGGTTCCGGGTGGATTTCTATAATCAAACCATCCGCCCCGGCTGCCACCGCGGCCAGACTCATCGGCTTCACCAGCTCCCACCGGCCTGTCCCGTGACTGGGATCGACAATAATCGGAAGGTGGGTCGCGGCGCGGAGAGCCGGGACCGCGTTCAGGTCCAGGGTGTTTCGATACGCTGTCTCGAAGGTTCGAATTCCGCGTTCGCAGAGAATTACGTTCGGATTGCCGCACGACACCACGTATTCCGCCGACATGAGCAGTTCATCAATGGTCGAAGCCATGCCCCGTTTGAGAAGAATCGGCCTATTCGTATCTCCCAAGTTCTTCAGGAGCATGAAGTTCTGCATATTCCGTGCGCCGATTTGGATGATATCCGCGTACTTGGTCACCAAGTCCAGGTTGTGCGCATCCATCAGCTCCGTCACTATGCCGAGACCGTATTCTTCGCGGGCTTCGGCCAGGATTTTCAGACCGTCCTCGGCAAGTCCCTGGAAACTGTACGGCGAGGTGCGGGGTTTGAATGCGCCGCCACGCAGAAAGGTTGCGCCGTATTTCCTGGCCTCCCGTGCGCACGTCATTACCTGTTCCAGCGATTCCACGGAGCAGGGACCGGCGATCACCGAAAGTCTGCCGTCTCCAATCGCCCGTCCTGTAATCCCACCCTTGTGGCGGATCCGGACTCTCACAACAGTCGCCTCTCGCTCCAGACCCGGAGCAATCTCCCTGCACACCAGTTTGTACGGAGGCAAAATGTACTCCACCTTGCCGACACCCGGCTGGCTGCTCAAACGTTCAAATACGCCGCTCTTGCCCCGCTCGTCCCCCACAGCGGCCAACACGGTTAAATTGGAACCGAAAATGGGGTGCGCCTTATATCCGCATTCCTCAATGACCGCAATCACATGGTCGATCTGTTCTTTGGACGCACCCGCTTTCATTGTGACAATCACAGATGTAAACCTCCGGCCTGGCAGAATCCCTGGAAATTTTTACTTATATCGCCATTGAGGCGGAAAGAAAACGGAGAACCGGGAAGTACAAGATGGATGGAGTAGACAGGATGGACGAGGTCAACAGGTTCAATTGTGATTCGAGTGTTCTACTTCCAGATATATTCTCTCGCGTACGAGCGGACATGGCGGCCGTCCAGCACGTGGAAAGAACGAATCTGCTTGAGCGTAACCGGCGAAAGTTGTCCGATGGGAATATAGATGATCTTCCGGTTGAATCGGCCCGCAAATCCCTGGAAATACGAACGCGGCGGTTTTCGCGCGGCGTAAACGATAAATCTCTCCTCGCTGTAGTCGATTCCGGCCAGCAGCAGCCGTTCAGGTTTGCTCCGCGTAACCGCATAAAACGGGTCGGACCAGATATCCCCCAATCGGCCCGGCGGATAGGTCATTAAAAATCCCCCGTACTCGCACCGGGAGATCCCCGGTCCGACAAGATGTTCTCCGGCAGGCGTGGCATAGAACGCCATATCGGATTCCTGCGTGTGCTCCCCATGCCAAACACTTTTCCAGGGATACTTCGATTTCCCTTCGGACGGATCATCCTCATCCAAAATCACGACTACCGATCCGACTTTTCCCTGCACATTTCGGGATTCCCGTACATAGATTTTCCCCTCATGCCAGTTCCGCACCGTTTCCCGGATGTCGATGCCGTCTAACAGGGAGGTTGTGAACGGCTCCACGTGAGTGTTTTCTTCCGACAGGATCGACTTGCCTTTCTTTTGCAGAAAAGCGCCGTAAGACTCGATCACAATATCCTCGGGGGGATAGCTGCAAATAAATACGCCTCCCCAGCGTTCCCGCCACTCGCCGGGCCGGTTTTCACGCTTTCGGGGAAAGATTGAGCGCAGAATCTTGCGCAAACGCTTGAATGTCCGGTGAAAGTGGACATGCCGGGAATGACGCTGGAGATCCTCTGGGCTGATATCCAGGATGGGCAGTTTCGCCGTGGAATCATGCCACGGATAGTCGGTGGCGGCATCCCAGAGTTCATACGCAAAGTTGTCATCCGCACACCCTCTGGCAGCGAGGATGAGGTTGTACAAATCCGGCGCCAGTTTGCCCTCAAGAAACCCCAGGTTCCTGCCATATTGATGAAAGACATTCACCTGGCTCACGGAGAGTTTTTCCCCCGCATTCTCGTGAAATTTCAAGCGGGCGTGTTCCAGAAGGTCGCGATGAAGCAACAGGCGGTCAGGAGACGGTTCCTGGGAGCGGGTTCGGTACTTCTCATAGGCAGCCTGGATGAACGCCGGTTCCGAGAGGACCTCCCGCGAGGATCTTTTCGACAGGTTCCAGATTGTGACACCTTCCCGGTGGGTTCTCTGAATCGGAAAAGCCTGCGGTGTCTCAATTTCCCGAAGGACTCCGGGAACATGCGCCAACCCGCATACCAAGGCAATTCTTGCGTACTTGCGGGCGGATTCCTGAAGGTGATAAGCCATACAGGACTCCCGCATCCGGTCGTCCGGGTCCTGTGTTTCCAGTCCGGATTTCAGATACTCATCCAGGTATGCCTCATAGCCGATTCGGCGGATGGCGTAAGGGTCCGGCAACGGGTCCAGTTTCGGGCCGTATTTTTCCGTGTCCATATCAGCGAAGATCAATGGGATCTCGTTTTCCAGCGCGAACCGAACGGCCTCCATGATACCGTCGCACGGTTCGATCAGCACGTAGACCGGCTGACCGTCGCTCTGTTCGTAAGAGACTACCGACAAGTGGGGTAGTCGTCGACAGGCCTGAATCACGGCCTGTTCCAGGGTGCGGGGCAGCTCAACGGCAATCGCGTCCGGGCGACACATAAGCAGCCGTTCCCGCACGGCCACGGCAGTTTCCAAACAACCGTGGATGATGGGCAGGAACGTAAACGGCTCAGAGGTAGAAAGTTGCATCTTCGCCAAGAATCGAGGTCACTGCCCGAATCAGGGCCTCTTGAGCGCCCAGCGGTTCATCGGGCGATTTACCGTTAGAGATTTGAAGCAGTTTGATAGCATATCGCGCCACATTGATGCCATCCCGCACGGTGTACCGTTCCTGGCTCTCATGCGCTCGCTGAAGGAAATTCACCACGTATTCGAGGATGGATTCATCTGCATACGGAAGGTTACGACGCAAGATCAGCGCTTCTTCGTCCCGTTCCGGGAATTCGATCAGGATCTGCGGCTGAAGACGCGAATGGATGTATTCCGGCAGGTCAAATGTGCTGGCATCATCGTTCATCGTGGCGCACAGCCGGAACTCCGGCGACGCTTTGATCGTGATTCCGGCAACCAGGGATTCGACATAGCGCCGGTTATCCAGGAGCGGAGCCAGCGATGCCCAGCTTTTCTCGCTCATCCGGTTGCCTTCATCGAGAATACACACCCCACCCCGGATCATCGCTGTCACAACAGGGCTGGCGACATACCGCAGCTTCCCCTGTTCCGCGATCACCGGCGTGACAATCAGGTCTTCCGGGCGGGTGTCCATGGTAGCCTGGAACAGGTATACCTCCCGGTTCAGGGTTTTCGCGGCGGCATAAGCCAGGGTGGTTTTTCCGACACCCGGTTTGCCGAGCAGGCGGGGATGCAACGGTAAATCTTCTTCGGTGACTTTCATCCACGCCGCAATCACCTGGAGCAATAAATCCGGTCGCCCGACCCATTCCGCAGGCCATTCCACCGGATTCGCCAGAGTTAATTCGACTCCTTCAATCGTAACTTTTTCCATCGGATATTTCTCCCAAAAAGCATTCTACGGGTGGAACCGTTCTATGCAATGCACCTTCGGTCGATTGGTTGACCAAACGGAAAGCGCCGATTAGGATTCCGGTCGTATTCTTCGCCATGGAGAAAATCGATGCATCCTCAACATCTTCTATCAATCGTCGGCGTTCTGGCGGTCCTTTTGCAACAAAGCGCCATCGCCGCTGAAACGGAGCCTTTCACCAACACAATCGGCATGAAGATGATCCCGATTCAGGCGGGCGAGTTTCATATAGGTGAACTCAATCCCACACCGCCGGAGAAACTGGGGCAATTCGAGCTTCTCCCGGATGGGGACTGGGATGAACATCCCGTCCGCAAAGTAACCATCACCAACGGATTCCATCTTTCTGAAACCGAGGTCACCATCGAGCAGTTCCGCCAGTTTCGACCGGACTACACGGGAACAGATCGCTGCGCCCCTTATGTCTGCAATATCTCCTGGAAAGAGGCCATGGCGTTCTGTGAATGGCTCAGTAAGAAAGAAAGCAAACCGTACCGCCTGCCGACCGAGGCGGAATGGGAATATGCCTGCCGGTCGGGAACAACCACCCTGTTCTCATCGGGAGATCTCCCGCCCGATTCGGATGCGCCGAATCCCTGGGGATTGAAGAACATGCACCGACTCCCGACGGAATGGTGCCTGGACTGGCACGGCATGTACCCTGATTTTGACGAAACCGATCCGGGCGGCCCTGAGACGGGTGTTGCGCGGGTCATCCGTGGCGGAGGGATTCAAGCCCCGGATTCGCCCTATTACCTGCGTTCGGCAAACCGGGCGGGCTTACCGCCGCAATACCCGTTCAGTGGCGATGAATCCGCTCGCATGGGCGACGGCGTAATCCCCGTAGGCTTCCGTGTCGCAATGGCTCCCTTACCGACATCCGCGCCTCATCCGGTGGACCCTCCGTTTCCGGTGCAGTGCGTTAAACAAGAGACCGAATTCGCGCAACAAGGTCCCGATCCGGAGAAGCCCTATTTCACGATGCGTCCGTTGCTGCCGATTCCTCCGGATAACGACCAGGCGGATGATCGTCTGGCCGCGGGCATCCATCCGGCCGTTCTGGGGCACAATCACAGCCCCGGAATGACGGTCTGCTCCAACGGTGACGTGCTCGCCTGCTTCTTCACTTCCTCTACAAACGAGACGGAATACAAACCCAATGTCTGTTTTATGATGACCCGACTTCGATTCGGTTCCGAGCAATGGGACATGCCGGAACTGTTTTATGATTTCCCGGATGCCGCCGAGCAAAGCGCGCTGCTCTGGAACGATCGGGGTATTTTGTATTTGTTCACCGGCGGCGTGGATCTGCCGGGAGTCCCGTTCCGGTGGTGTAAATCGGAAGATAACGGGGCCACATGGTTCCAGGTGAATCAGTCTGGCTTGCAGGAACTGCCCGGTCCTCCTGAAAAGCACAGAGTCTATGGAATTGACCTGCACCTTCCTCTCATCCGTGGACCGGTCGGACCGTATTCTCCACAGCCGATCAACAGTGCGTTCCGCATGGATGGAACTATATTCATGGCCGGCGATGGAAAAGGCGGAACCTCCCTGCTATGGGCGAGCGACGACAACGGCAAAACCTGGTACGACACCGGCGGACGAACCGGGGGTCGTCACACGACCTTCGTTCCCCTGTCGGACGGACGTATTCTCGGCCTGGGCGGCAAGAACACCGATATCGACGGATTCATGCCTCAGTCGATCTCCTCTGACCGTGGCATGACTTGGGAAGTCAGCCGGACCATTTTTGCGGCATTGGCGTTCAATCAGCGACCCACACTGATCCGGCTTCAAAGCAGGCGGCTTTTCTTCGCCAGCGATTTTCAGAGCACGACCAACAAGCAACCTGGGGGAATCACGGAACGGGGTTCTTTTGTCGCCCTCTCGGATGACGAAGGAAAAACCTGGCACATCAAGAAACTGGACGCCGCGCAGCCACATGAATGCCATACCATCCCGAATATCGGCCCGCATTGGGGAAAAAACGAAATGAAAGATCCTACTCTGGGCTATTCCGTCGCCGCCCAAGCCCCCAATGGGATCATTCACCTGATGACGACTATGAATCACCCGTGCCTTCATTTTGAAATGAACGAAGCCTGGATTCTCTCCGATGCCCCCGCCGATCCCGGCCAATTTAAAATTTCGGCGGAATGGAGGAAGAGAAAGGATCTCGATACGTTTTATCCCAACGGAAAGTTGAGAGGCTCTTATGAAGGAAAAGTAACCAGGGATGGACACTATCGCTTGGACGGCCCCGAGCGCTGGCTCTACGATAATGGACAGCCTCAATATGAAGTCGCCTATCAGGACGGTAAAAAAATCGGTTCGGAGACCTACTGGACCCCAGACGGCAAGATGAAATGGCGCTGGGACCACAACCCGAACGGGACCAGTATCTGGTCTCAGTACTGGACCAATGGGAACAGGAAATCGCAGTCCACATGGAGGAACTTCCGTTGCGTGGGTGATGCATTTCTGTGGGACCGAGAGGGTAAGTTGATTCGGCGGACGCGATTTGTGGATGGGTACGCGGTGGAATCTGATGAAGCGAAGAAGGGGCGATAAGGGAGTTGAAAAAGGTTGAATGGAAAGGTGCGATCACAAATTCAACCCCCCTTCTATTCCCCCCAATCTTCGGGGGGAAGCATAAGAGGCACGATTCCTCCCCCGAAGATCGGGGGAGGTCAGGTGGTATGAACCGATCATATAGGTAACAGAATAGACCGGGCACATGGGTAACAGATTGGCATGGAATAGCAGCCGGAAAGGAGGCGGCCTATGCCTTGGAAGAACGGATTCGGTTTATCGGAGAGTATTTGAGTGGAGAATACACGATATCGGATTTGTGCCGGTGTTACGGAATCAGCCGAAAGACGGGGTACAAAGGGATTCACCGTTTTGAGGAAGAGGATGTGGACGGGTTGACGGAGGGGAAAGAAAGTAACGCGGTCTGGTGCATGGATTTCAAAGGGTCGTTTCGGACCGGGGATCAGCGGAGTTGTTCCCCGTTAACCCGGATTTCTCACGGTAGCCATTTCTAAAGGTCACCGTGAGAAATGCGGGATAACTACATTGTAACCTGCCCTGCGGACCAAAATCCGATTTCTTTTAATTGTTAATCTTGCGAAAGAAAGTCCTACCTGACCCCCGCCGATCCGAAAACTGAAAAACTTGACCAAATAGGCGAGCCTGTTACTCCATTTCTAAAAAATGATCTTGCTCCCCCGATCAATTAGAACGGTGTCATTTTCGTCGATGGAATACGGCGGCTGAAGGATCACACAGGACCGGCTTTCGGCCCGAATTGCGACCCCGCCGCTCTGAGGCGCAATTGTCCCGCTGAATGTCACCATTGATCCGTCTGTGGCTTCAATTCCCGCACATCCTCTGCCGGGATGAACCACACAGTCACGCATGGTCAACTCGCTCTTCGAGCAGTACACACCCCCATCAATCGTGAATCCACGAACCAGGCAATCACGCACCCGCTCAAATGTCATAGTCGGCAGTTCCGCATCCGGAACCAGCATGGAACGGTCCGACGATACTCCTTCCAGGTAAAGATGGCTGAGGGACGACAACGCATGATGGAAATTAAATAGACCCTCGCTGAAATCCACATGCAACGGGCGTTCAGGATCATTCTTACAGGCATACGCGAGGGCCCTCAACAGGTTGTTCTCACGGCCCGGAGTGACCTGGAAAGATCGGAGAGAAATTCGACTCCCGTCACACCAATCCGTGATTCGCGACGGCAAGAGGTTCCATCCATCCGTTCGTTCGACATCTTTCCGCCGATTGCGAAGCGTGGTGAGAAGGGCGATCCCTGCCCCGCAGGAGAGTCCCGCCACGGAAAGCATCAGGGGCTGAAAATTAGACTGAATGAATTCTCTCACAATTTCAACGTTCATGAGATCTCCCCCCGATCACTGCCGGGGTTACAAGTTTCGACCGTTTCAGGTCCCCAAAGGTGGATAGAAAATGACGGACGACACCCAGAATGATCGCTGGACGGTTCCGATTCATATACACCACCGGGGCAGAAGGCCCACCCCCCTGAAGAATCATATTCTCCCCCTCCGCCATGCGGATTTTTACCACCATTATCGTCAGCCGATGATCGATTTCAAGTACCACAAGGTCGTCCGGCACAGGTTGCGCATCCGCTTCGAACAGAACCCTGGCGCCGGGCCATATCCCGAACGACTGGAACGCGCTGCTTCGGACCTCGACCGCCCGATAATTCGCGGACTCCTTCAGCCAGCTTCGGGGAATCTCCACCGGGTCCATTTCGGAAGACAGCACGATGTTTTCGGCATCCTCCGGAATGACCCCGATCACCGGAATGTATCGATTTCTGCTCCTCTCCGAAGGGGCCGAAGGAACCGATGGCGTTGCCTCACCCGTGGAGGCCACCTGTGGAGATAGAGTCCCGCTTTCGCTCAACCTGCGGGTCTCATCCACCACTGCCTTGAGACGCGCCAGCAATCGCCCCGGATCCTTCCGCTCCTCCTCCATAGTCAACCGAAGCAGGGTGGGATCCCGGTAAATCAGCTCTGAGGAGTCCCCCAGGGACAGCCGCTCATACATCAGGGATAAAAAAGTCAATCCGATATGCGGCTCCTCGCCAAGGTATTCCTTCACCCACTCCAGCATCTCTCCACGACGTCGGAGAATCGGTGGCGCGTCCTCGTCCGGCTCCACCTCGCCCGCGAGGGCAAAACCGCGCACAAACGCACCCCGCTCCGCTTCGTCATTCACTTCCCGGAACATCTCCGACAATACCCTGTCAACCGCATCTCGGATCGCCGATTCGGACACCAAAACCTGATTGCCTGATATGGCATATCCCAACTTTGTTGTGGCTTTCAGAAGGCTCTGACGTCCGCGTTCTTGTCGGGCCAAGTCCACAAAGCCCTTCAACTGCTTTTCGTCGAGCCTCAAGACACGCCCGATTCGCTCGACAATCTCCGGCGATGGCGGCGGTTTAAGTCCGGTCTCGATCTGGGCGATGTACGGCGATGAAAGCCGCAATCGATCCCCCAACTGCTGCTGCGTCAATCCAGCCCCGTGACGATATTTTTTTAGAACATCCGCAAATCGAGACACCCTGATGTCTCCTTACTGAAGATAGTAACAACATCATGGTATCCCAACCCCGTCTGGAAATCAAGTTTTTGCCCCACATTAACGCAATCTTCCAACCCGTATTCCCTATTCATAATTCATAAAACTTTTTTTCGCACCTTAAAAACACTTGACATCCCTTAAGGATTGCAATATACTAACCAAAGGAAGTAAATATCAGTTGTTTTTAACTTATTAAAATGACTTTTCTGACTACTGCAAACCGAACGACCGGAAATGAGTCGTTTGATTCTGCGGTATGCAGAGTATCCCAAGTGAGCCACGGGATTATCTGTGAGTTGTGAAATATAATAATAGTTAGCAATTCTGTTTCATTTTATAGCTGATACGTGAAAAAGCAAGACCTGAAAAGGGAAACAGTTGACACCGGCATTCTGATGTCGATATAATATTACAGGATGTGGCGAAATTGCTTCATATCATAACGTATATGGAACTTGAAGAATCTGCGATGAGAGTGATAGCATTTCGCGGGACAGCAAGAGGTTTTGAAAAAGTAAGCCCCGGCTTTTATGCCGGTTGTCTTACTATGCGGGAGAATGAATCCAATCTTCCGGGGGCCGGAGCTTCCTCCCCCTCGCGGTTCCGGCCCCCTCCCCCTCCTTATCGAGCAAAAAGCACCATGAGCGGTGCACCAATGTTTTTTTTGATCGGCGCCGGCGACAAGTGGAAAAGTCATTCGTCACGCGGGACCGGAACAGGATTTTTAATTCCGCGTTTCTATTCCGCGGGATGACCTCTTTGACAATTCCGCGTGCCGCCGGCGTTCTCTCTTTTTTATCAGTCACGGCTGCGCGACCCGGAAGTCTTCTGCGAACACAAGAGGGACCTCTACCCTGCCGAGCGTCGTTTCGCATATAAGCCGTTCTTCATCGAACTTGGCAGACAACAGCGGACAGGATTCACCACAACGATAGGGCATGATCAGAATATCTCGTCGTTCGGGCAGATTTGCTGTTCCGGAAATGTAAACGGAGGGCGCCGGTTCAACAATTCCCAAGGCAGACGAGAACCAGCCACGGAACGGTCGCTCCCTTCCCTCTACCATACTGATTTTCACCTTGGACTTTGCCAGAGATTGCGCAACCAAATTTACTCCGTTGCGCTGAAAATAGACCCGATGTTCTTCCTGGTTTACAGAGAGCTGACCCGGAAGGAATGCCAGGAGCTGGTCGATAACATGTTTTCCTTTTCCCTCAATTCGATCCGAGACGACCCAGAAAGCCGGGGATCCATCAGAAGGGTTCACAAAAGTAAATCTCCTGGTCCAGGAAAACTCCGTCTCCTCGGCAGCTGTTGCCGGAGTAAACGCCCGTCCCCTGCTGGAGGAAGCGGGTTTCCACGGTCCGGAGTAAGTCGCCTGTGCCCACTGGATTTCCGATTCCAGCATGGCGGGGCATTCCAGCGGTTTCCGATTCAACCAGTTGGTCGGTGGCGTGGAGCGATAAAACATCCCGCGACTGTCAATAAGAATGCAGTTATGTGCCTCGGTTCCCATGAAGTATTCGCTTGCGGGGCTGAACTTATTGGTTGAACGACCCATATCTCCTGTCAGGGTTTCGCCAAACGCGGCCAGTTCGAACTGCAATCGGTCTTCGTGAGCAAGACCATTCCCGAAAATTCCGACATCGAAAAGAGCATACAGGCTTTCTCGCTCCCATCCGTCGCGAAAGACAAAGTGCCCGGCAATCGGGTAATAAGCGCTGACCGACGGTGGAGCGACGCCCCCCGACCTTTCAGAACGGATGTACTCAATCTCCGGCAGGGGGAGAACGTTCTCTCCAAGTTCGTTCAACACATCGGGCAGATAGAACCGGTCGGAATCGTTGATCGCGGGCAGGAACAGATTCGGCTCCGCGATACCGATCAGGTATTCAAATCCCAATTGGCACGCCTGTAATAAATTGGGAGACGGGTCCCAGCCGCTGATCTGGAGAAGCTGGGTTGCCCGAGTGAACCGTTTCAGGCACGGTATCAAATAGGAGACAGAACCCTCCGCATGGGAACCGTCGGGCAAAATCAGATCAGTTGCCAATCTATCCAAACGTAATTGCGCGGTTTCCTTCCATTCCTCTGCTAGTAGAAATTCGGGGAACATCAGGGCTGCGGTTAATAGACCGGAGCTCTCAACCAGGAGCCACTTGGACGTTTTAGGGTAGCGCACGAGGTAATCCGCCTGCTCGTGCACGGAACGAAGGAAAGCCGCCAACGATTCATCGGTCCAGGAAGGGGAATCCCGCAGGAAATAGAACACATCAGGCCAGTGATCGGCAAGTCTCGTTCCCACGTCAATCGTTCGCCATGCGGTCGGAATGGGCCTGTTGCGGAACGGGGTAACATCCTGTGCCGGGCGTGGATTGGAGAGGAACCAATCTACAATCATGCCGTCGAGAAACTCCGCAAATTGTTCCTCATGCGTATTGAAATAGGCTCTCGCAACTTCCGCCCACCAGGCATGGCGCTGCATCTCCCAGTTCCAGGTTTCATCCCCATCCTTTACCTGGTTCCAACTTTCGAGGGGGACGGTCTCGCCCTCGATGGTAACTTTGCGTTCCAGAATCTCCATTGCATTCAGGGTATCTGCGAGTAAATCCGGCTCCGGCGGTTTCTGAAACAGGCGGGGACGTTGTGACGAACGGAAATAGAGCAGCAGACTGCGGAGGGCCTCTTCGCGACGACCTTGAGAGATGAGGTTTCGGGTATCTTCAAGTTCCGGACGGGACAGGTCCACCCACTGAAGCAACGGCTCCCCGATTTCAAACAAGGATGGAACCCTGGCCGGGACACCGATTTGAGCCCGGACAGAAGGACAAAAAAAGACAAATACAAGAAGTAACAACGCAATGCGCTGCATCGCACCGGCCACACGGGCGCAAAAGGTGTTCATAGGCTCCCCATGTCTCCATAACTTAAGCCGAATTGTACCAGATTGTTCCGTCCATTTCCAAGACAGGAACCTATTGCCGTCTTCAGTCTGGAACCTCCACAACCATTCCATCATAGCCTGCCTCGATTCCGGTTCCGGCAAATTCCCGTTCCAGGTCCTCATGCAAAAGGCCTCCATCATGGGAGAAATGAACGGTCACAAACCGTGCCGTGTCTTTCAGACAGTCTCTTCGAACCAGTTCGTTACGCATTTCTTTGACGGACTGTACGGACATGTGTTTATTCAACGGATCGGATTGCAGACCAGTGGTGCATTCTGCAACCACGATATCGAATTGCCATCTGTTCAAGGCAGACCAGGCCTGTTCCGAATACCAACCCGTGTCGAATGCCGCCAGGAGGGTCCTTCCCCGCCTGGACAGAATGTAGTTCACAGGATTGAGGTGTGGGGAGTGGTTGGCCGAAATCGGCGTAACAAGCGTGTCTCCCGCCGTGAAAGACACGAATGGATGGATCGTGTTGAATTGGACTCCCTGTTCGATTGGAGGTTCCCTGAATGTTTCCCCAAAAATCTCGCCCGTGGGTTCTGTTCCATACAGGTGAAGGGTCGGCTGCTGTTCCCAGTGGGCAAACGGCTCACGACGCAAATGAAGTTCTTCAGGTGCGAAATGATCCCGATGGCTGTGAGTGATCAGAATATGTGCGATAGAGGCCAGGGAGAATCCTTCACGCTGGACTTGGCTGAGAATGTCGGGGGGAAGGTCGATCAGAATGGTTTCGTCGATTTGTACGGAGGTTCGGGAGCGGAGATTCCTCCCTCGGATCGATCTCGCCCGGCGACAGGTTTTGCATTCGCAAAACAAGGCCGGAATTCCTTCCGCTGCGGCGCTGCCAAGAATCCGTATGCGCATCGCGGTCCTCTTTATGTCTGTCGGCGATGGCTCTCGAAACAAATCTAACGAATCCATTCATGGAATAACAGGCTCTAACAACAAACGGAATGTATTGATACCCGGTTGAATTCAACCGTGATCCGGTTGAGAATCCAGAATAAGTCGCTATTTGATCCGGAAAGAGATTGAGGGGGTTATCCGATATAAGTCTATTAAAATCAAGTTGTTTTTAATTCATTCCCAGTTAAGAGTCCCGATTCCAATTTGCGTAAGAATATTGCAAATCTATTTTTTTAGGGCGGGGATCGTTTGATTTTCTTGATATTGTGGTATGATATGGCGGATTTGTGAGTATGCGCCCAGAAGTGGAACCGGACGTGACCAAGTGTCATCACAGCTCGGTGGCTTTAATCCTGCGTCGTGATTTCCAGCCAATCAGCGCCTTCCCTTTCAGCGTATCCATTCAGATCAATCGTTTATTATTCCACTCGATTCAGGATTGAAGCGAGATTCATAAGGAGCAACGAAGATGGCCAAGAAGATCTATGTGGGGAATTTGCCTTTTGAGACAAGCGAGGGACAGCTTCGAGAGATGTTCGAACAGTACGGGTCCGTTCATTCGGTGGAAGTAATCACCGATCGTGACACCGGCAGGTCCCGTGGTTTTGCTTTTGTTGAAATGGAGAACGATGACGCGGCTGCCGCAATCTCGGCTCTGAACGGCATGGAAATCGGCGGGCGAGCGCTGAAAGTGAATGAAGCAAAGCCCCAGCAGGACCGTGGCGGCGGCGGCGGTGGTGGTGGTGGCCGACGTCAAAGGCGATATTGAAATAAGATGGTGTGTTTAGCCGGTCAGCGCCAAAGGGCGGTTGCCTGATGGAAGGAATTTTTTCTATTCGGCGTCTCTTAGACCTGACCGGCACACACAAGCGGGCGTTCGATCCATAGACCCGATCTTGAAATCCAGGTAATTTATGGTCTCATTATTCGGGTTCTAGAATGTCCATGCACACAGGTAAGACCGCATCAACCCAACGGCAAGTCTGTTCGCAGGAATTCGGCTCGGTGTTGCGGAATGCGCGATTTAAATTTGAAATCGAATGGAGATGGGGCAAGAACCCATGAGTGTAGTTGTCGATTTACATGAGGGCGAAACCGTCGAGATGGCCCTGAAGCGCTTCAAACGAAAATGCGTCCGAGAAAGCGTTTTTCAGGACATCCGAAAGAACTCGTATTACGACAAGCCGAGTGTTCGAAAACGGAAAAAGCATCTTCGGGCCGTGAAACGCATGAAGAAGGGACCGCGCAAGTCTTTCTTGTCCGATTGAGGCGATCGGGTCAGGTTGATGGGTCGTTGTCCTTTTCTGGTTTTCTGTGTATAACGTGCCGTGCATCCGTTGAGAAAGGCGACCTATGGTAACGAAGGGGAAAACGGAGGTTCCGGGGCCGGCAGATCAGCCGAAAGGAAGCAGGGTAGGAAATCCGGGACTCCCCACCATTCAAGAGCCGGATTCTCCGAGTGGTACCGATCGTGAGTTGAAAACGGGCGGACCGACGCGGAGGGCCTCCCCAGTGCGCCATTCCGCGGAGGAAACACGCAACCGCAATCGGGTCGTCGAGAAGCTGACCAATGATCGGTCGATCAGTCATTGGACTGCTCGCTCCTTTGTTCGTAAACACTCCTTTCTGTCCTGCCCACAAATACTGGAGTTTGTCGAAGAACTATCGGAGCGCCTTCGGAACCTGCATTTATCCCAATATGGCCGGCCGGTGGAAGTATCGGTGTTGAGCCAAGCGCTGGAGTTATGCCTCCAACGCCTGTCGAGAACTCGAAAAGGGCTTTCGGATAAACAACTAAGCCACTTTCTTCAATTGGCACGAAACCAGATCACCAGCCGGATCACGATTGATGCGGATCCGGGTACGCCTGGTGGGCGAGGGATCGTTCTTCGCCCTCTTCTGGAAGTGATTGTCTGCGAAGAGGATGCCGTCACACGCGACCGACTGGCCTTTATCTGCCGCCTGTTCGTGGAGCATGGACTCCATTTGCCCAAGGATCGTGTTTTGGCGGCCTGTTTTTCTGAACGCCGTCTGTTTCCGTCCAAGCGCGCGCTGGATGAGGCATTGGATACGCTTCGAGGTTCCTATGAGGCATTGAGATTCCTTAACGGGGATTTTTTTGTTGCGCCCGAATATCTTGTCAAGATCACTTGAATCCGCGGTTGTCTCAGAAACGAAGAGACCCTTATGGATAAGAACCTGCTCCTGGTGTTGCCTCAGAATGAACGCGGATTCTGGGGTAAGGTGACGCGCGGGAAAACCGGCTTTGTCCGTTTGAGCCTGCCGACCGTGGCGGCGCTGACTCCGGCCGACTGGCAAGTCTCGATTCATGATTCTCGCGTTCAACCTGTGGATTACGGCTGCAAAGCGGATTTGGTGGGAATCACGGCTTTCACAGCGGAGATTCCAAGCGCTTATGAAATCGCCGATGGGTTCCGTAAGCGGGGAATCCCCGTTGTGCTCGGCGGTGTACATACCAGCGCCTTGCCCCAGGAGGCTCTCGATCATGCCGATGCCGTAGTGATCGGGGAAGCAGAACTGATTTGGGAACCCCTCTTTCGAGACCTGGAGGCCGGAAAACTTCAGCGGATTTACCGGGGAGAAACTCTCTGCGACATGCAGAAGATGAAAATTCCCCGTCGCAATCTCCTCGACCGAAGCCTGTATGTTGCCTGTTTCAATACCGTTCAGGCAACAAGAGGCTGCCCATTCGACTGTGACTTTTGCGCAGTAACGGGAGTATTCGGGCGCAAATTTCGAACCCGCCCCGTGGCACAGGTTGTAGAGGAGATCCGAGGGTTTGACACTCGGGATTTCCTGTTTGTGGACGACAATATCTGCGGGAATCCACAATACGCGAAGGAACTCTTTCGCGCAATTATCCCGTTGAAAAGAACCTGGGGCGCCCAGACGTCTATCACGTTTGCGCATGATGAGGAATTACTTGACCTGTATGCGAAAAGCGGCGGACGCTATGCCTTCATCGGCTTCGAGTCGCTGTCGGAACAGAGCTTGGCGAACCTGAATAAGAAGTGGAACCGGGCCGGCGGCTTCGGAGAGGCAATCCGCAGAATCCATAAGGCTGGAATCAACATCCTCGGAAGTTTCATTTTTGGACTGGACGAGGATGATCCGTCGGTTTTTCAGCGTACACTGGACTTTATTGTTGAACATCGTATTGACGCAGTCGAGTACCATGTTCTCACGCCGTTTCCCGGCACGCGCCTTTTTGACGCCCTGGAATCACAAGGGCGGATCATAGACCGCAACTGGGCCAAATACCACACAGGCGAAGTGGTTTTCCAGCCGATGAACATGTCGATGGAAGAACTGCAGAACGGTTTTTATCGGGTTTTCCGGGAGTCGTATTCGCTCGGCAAGGTTATTCAACGCACTTTTCGGAGTTACCGCGGCATTCCATCCCGCCTGGCGATGAACTGGAGTTACCGAAGAAAAGCGCGGCGAATGCCGGTGGTTATTTAATTCTCTCCTGATAATGCCAGGCAGGCTGCGCCGGTAAATCCGGCATCTTCTCCCAGCTGTGCCCGGCAGACCGGCGTCGTGTAATAGGGACTGAAATAGACGCGCATGTCGATCTCGCGTCGCACGTGATCGAAAAGCAGATCACCCATCGCCGAGGCGCCGCCACCGATCACCACGACCTCCGGATTGAGCGCGACACAAAAATTCGAGACCGCTACGCCCAAATACTGTCCCGCACGGGAAATCACCCGCAAGGCAAGGGAGTCCTCTTTCAGCGCGGCTTCGTAAACCATCTTGGAGGTAATCGGCGTGCCGTCCCTGGACCAGTCCACCAGCCAGGACTTGTGACGGCCCTGGGCAACCAGTTCCGTAGCATACCGCGCGATCGCATTGGCCGAGGCATATCCCTCGATACATCCAAGACTGCCACAGGCGCACGGTGGACCTTCCGGATCTACACAAGTGTGTCCCAACTCACCGGCATAGCCTTTTGCGCCATGAAACACCTTTCCATCCACAACAATCGCCCCACCGACACCGGTTCCCAGCGTCAATGCCACCACAACCGATTTGCCACGACCCGCGCCGAAGCACGCTTCCCCCAACCCGCACGCATTCGCGTCGTTGTCGACAAACACAGGCAGTCTATGACGTTTTTCAAAAATCTTTTTAATCGGAACCGCGTCCTCCCAGTTGGGGATATTCACCGGTCTGGTGATCGTTCCGGCTTTCTGGTCAACCAGTCCGGGACTGCCGATTCCGATCCCGACAACGGAGGCTTTTTTCGACGCCACTTCCGGGGATTCCAATATCTCGGCGATCAGGTCCGACATGCGTTGCACAACAACGGGGCCTCCCTGCTGTCCTTCTGTCGGGATTTTCCATTGCCGGACAGCGTTGCCTTGATCGGTGATCACTCCTGCTTTGATGTATGTGCCACCCAAATCGATTCCGATAGATAAACGTCCCATTATTCGAAAAACGCGCTCCTGGAAAGTAAAATTGTTAATTGCGCAGTCTCCCATGCACCGTATCCATGTGCAACGGAAGGTAAACTTTTTGCTTTCGGGAATCGCAGCGAATGGGCGATGCTGTGGTCGGATAGAACACTGAAAAGATAACATTAAGAGAAATAGGAAAAACAGATATCTCTTTGAAAATGAACAGCCTGGGATAAATCCATGCATGGAGTGCCCTTGAAGAGAAGGCTGGAAAGTGGTATTCAGTCAAGGCTATGCATTTAACGTCTCGTAAACAGAGAGGAGACCGATTTTTGTCCGCGGTAAACATGAAACAACTCTTGGAATCTGGGGTCCATTTCGGGCATCAAACCCGTCGATGGAATCCCAAAATGGCCAAATACATCTTTGGCCAGCGAAACGGCATTTACATTATCGATCTTAAAAAAACAGTCCGCCTTCTCAAAGAAGCCTGCCGTTTCGTTCGGGATATCGCAGCAGAAGGCGGGGAAGTCCTGTTCGTCGGCACGAAGAAACAGGCCCAAGAGACCATTGTGGAAGAAGCCAGGCGATGTGGAATGCCGTATGTCAACCAGCGCTGGCTCGGTGGAATGCTCACCAACCATCAGACCATCCACAAGAGCCTCGATAAGCTGGAGAAGATCAAAGCGGTGCTCCAAGATGGAACCGTTGAGAAACTCACCAAAAAAGAGGTCAGTCATCTTGTGAAGCAGCGCGAGAAACTCGAGAGAAACCTTGGTGGAATCCAGAATATGGAACGGATCCCGCGTGCCATCTTTGTGACCGATACGCGCAAGGAGAAAATCGCTGTTCAAGAGGCAAACAAACTGGGTATCCCGGTTATTGCCATTGTCGATACCAACTGTGATCCGGACATGATCGACTTTGTCATCCCGGGAAATGACGACGCGATCCGGGCCGTACGACTGGTGACGGCACGAATTGCGGACGCTGTGATCGAAGGGAAAATGGCCGCGGCCGAAGGTCAGCAGGTCGAGGAAGACGAGGACACGGACGAGGTTTCGCCGACCGAAGATACGGCCATAGATAGCGATGAAGAGGAATCCCTCAGCGACCATGACGATGCGGATGAGAACCTCGAAAACGAAAGATAGCCAAAACGGGACCGGACCGGGTGGAGGAAAGAACAGTAAACGGCCACGGATTTGCGTATGGTTGAAAAAGGAGACATGAATGGAGATTTCGGCCACACAGGTTAAAGAGCTTCGCGAAAAAACCGGCGCCGGGATGATGGACTGCAAGAAGGCCCTTACCGAAGCCGGTGGCGATATGGAGCGGGCCATCAAGATTCTTCGCGAGAAAGGCATCGCCAGCGCGGCGAAACGCGCCGGACGTGTTGCCAAAGAAGGGGTGATCTTTTCGTATGTCCATCCGGGAAATCGGATCGGCGTGCTTGTGGAGGTGAATTGCGAAACCGATTTTGTTGCTCGAAACGAACAATTCCAGCAATTCGCCAAAGACATCGCGATGCACGTCGCCGCGTCCAGTCCCCAGTGGGTGTCACGGGATCAGGTTCCGGCATCGGTCCTCGAATCCGAACGCGAGGTACTTGTCAATCAGGCAAAAGCCTCCGGCAAACCTGAGAAGGTGATTGAGAAGATGGTGGAGGGTCGTCTGGAAAAGTTCTATGGCCAGGTCTGCCTCCTGGAACAGCCATTTGTCAAGAACCCGGATGTTACGGTCCAGGAATTGCTCAAAGAACTCATCGGTAAGATCGGCGAGAATATCGTGATCCGTCGGTTCGCCCGTTTTCAGCTGGGTGAGGAATAATCCGTAACGTGAAGAGAACAAGGTCTGAAACATGTCGGATGATCCTCCTCGTCGCGTTCTCCTGAAACTGTCCGGGGAAGCTCTTGCCGGAAGCGGACGAAAAGGCATTCATTTTCCCACCCTGGAAGACATTGCGTGTCAGATTGCACAGGCGGTATCGGACGGGTTGCAGCTGGCGGTCGTGGTTGGGGGTGGGAATATCTGGAGGGGCGGAGCGAAAGACGTTTCATGGATCGACCGATCCACAGCGGATTACATGGGCATGTTGGCAACGGTGATCAATGCGTTGGCCCTGCAAGCCTCCCTGGAACGTCATGGAGTTCCGACACGTGTCTTAACCGCCTTCGACATGACTCGCGTGGCGGAACCGTACATCCGGCGAAGAGCGATCCGACATCTGGAAAAGGGACGAGTCATCATCCTGGCAGCAGGAACGGGAAATCCCTTTTTCACGACAGATACGGCCGCTGCGTTGCGAGCCGCGGAAATCCAGGCCGATGCGGTTTACAAAGCCACACGGGTGGATGGCGTCTATTCGCAGGATCCCGAAAAATTCCCCGATGCCGAACGCTATGATCGCTTGACGTATTCGGAGGTCATCCAGCGCGGACTGGGAGTAATGGATACCGCCGCTGTCGCGCTTTGCCGTGAGAACAACTTACCGATCGTGGTTTTCGATATGACCGTGCCCGAAGGGATCCTGAAAGCCTTGCGGGGAGATCGGACGGGAACACGAGTGGAAGGTTAGAAACCGGCGACTTTTCAAGCCGGGGAGCTGAAATCGGAGGTTGCAATGATATCCCAAGATTACCTGGACGATACTGAATTACGTATGGAAGAGGCTGTGGAGGCCTGTCGGCAGGAGATGGCTCGGTTGCGCACGGGTCGGGCTTCCGCCGCATTGCTTGATGGAGTTACTGTGGAAGCCTACGGGACACGGACACCGTTGCGGCAACTCGCAAATGTCTCCGTCCCAGAGGCTCGATTGATCGTTGTGCAACCGTATGACAAATCGATTATCGGGGATATTGAGCGGGCGATTAACAAATCCGATCTGGGACTGACCCCGAACAGTGATGGAAAATTGATCCGACTGACAATTCCTCCTCTGACGGAGGAGCGACGAAAGGATCTTGTGAAGGTTGCAAGAAAACTGGCGGAAGAAGGAAGAGTCCACATTCGCACTATCCGCCGGGAGGCTAACGACGACCTCAAGCGAGCGGAAAAAGACGGCGATATTCCTGAAGACGATGCCCGCAAAATGCAGGATCATATACAGGAACTCACCGACCAGTTCATCGAAAAGATCGACAAGGCCCTGGAAGAAAAAGAAAAAGAGATCATGAATTTCTAACGGTCTTGAATTTCTAGTAGCCTTGTTGTCGAATTGCTTGAGAATGCCGGCGTAGCTCAGTTGGCAGAGCAGCTGATTTGTAATCAGCAGGTCGCGGGTTCGAATCCCATCGCCGGCTTCTTGATTTGACTGGACTTATGAATTTCACACCCGTCTCACAAATTTCTGAAGTAACCCAGAAGTAACCAAGAGAGAACGTATTCGATTCGGTTCGTATTTTTTCGCCCAAAAAACCTGTCTTTCGGTCTTTTAAATCGGCCTGTCATTTTGATATCCAGGGTCCATTTTTCCGGTCTTGTAGAACTTCGAGATGGCTTACTGCCCGTTGTTCTGAGAATCCGGGGGGG
>Ga0209606_1000639_pt1 | contig 50596 bp, 44 predicted proteins | sample AD_UKC057_MetaG_FD_184412 | JGI IMG/M metagenome (GOLD analysis project Ga0209606, IMG submission 184412) | Active sludge microbial communities of municipal wastewater-treating anaerobic digesters from USA - AD_UKC057_MetaG (SPAdes) (version 2) | ecosystem: Engineered > Bioreactor > Anaerobic >... | reverse complement strand
GCAATGGGTTCAGGAATCATACGTCGCCTCCGGCAGTGGCCCATAGACGCGCGCTGCCAGGTCTGCGCCCAACAACAGGTCGGCCAACCGGCGGCGCAACTCAGCTTCGCTCGCCTGCGGATAGCGCGCCCGCAGGCCGCTCAGCGCCAACGCGCGCGCTGTTGCATTCAGCTGACCCCACAACTCCACCTTACGCCACGTTGGGGTCGCCCGCAACAAGCGCAGCTGCACCGCTGCCGCTTCGGGGTTTGTATCAGAGAGGGTCATAGCGCTTCCCTCACAAACCATCAGATTTCAGGCAAGATGAACCGATTTCTTCTTCCAATCCTGTAAATCCTGTAAATCCTGTCCCCTATTCCGGCGCCCCAGCGCGCGCCCAGAGCTCTGCAAAATCATAGTTCACGCTGGTCACGCCAAAGTCTGGTTCACGCTGGAACGGGCGCTGGAGATACCGCACCTGGTAGCGCTCCAGCGTTTCAAACGCGACCAACGCCAGAATATAGTTCTCAGGCTTGTTCAGCGACGTGAGAATCTCGTTGCGGGTCACCGTCACGGTATCCGCTTCCGCCGCTCGCCCTTTCACCTCGATGAAGCGCAGCCGTCCTGTGCCCGGAACGCGACTCTCGATATCGTAACCGACCTTATCAAATTCCCGGTCGGTCGGCTCATAGCCCAGATGCTGTTCAATACCCATCACGATGGCGCGGGCGCGCGCTGCCACGGCTTGCGTATCCACCGGCACCGTGGTGCGCGGCGCCTTGCCCGTCATTCTCTCCAACAAACCTTTTGGGATCACCAGGACGCCACCCAATACCACTGGCGGTAGGGGCGCAATCTGGCGCTCCAGCTGGAGCTCCTCCATCCGCTTCTCCAGCCGCGCCTGTAACAAATCCGCGCGTTTGCGCGCTTCTTGCGAGTTCAGACGCGCGTTGGGTTTGCCTGCTCGCTCCTGCGCCTGCAATTCCTCTGCACGATGGTCCCAATACGTGATCTCTTTGGTGAGCCGTTCTTTCACCGCCGCTTCAGTCCTGGCGATCAATTCCAGGCGGGGTCCGCGCACTTCGGCCAAATGCTGCGGCACCACCTGGGTGACAGCATGAGCCAGGACTTGTTGCTCTAGCTCGCGGCTGATCCAGGCGCATTCGGGAAGCGCCAGCAACGCGTCCACGTCTGGTTCGTCTTCTCTCAGTGGGCGATAGTCGAGATAAGGCGCATAGTGCAATCCACGTGCGTGGCCAGCGGCATCCAGTTCCACATAGAGCATTTGTTTGGAGATCACACGACGCTCGCCGGAACGGGTGCTGCTGGCATCTTGAATGGCGTGTTCCAGGTAGAAGAGCACACGCGGCGCGACGCCAGCGTCAGCTTCATCCACCAGCACTGCACCCCGGCGCAATAAATCGCGGTGGCGTTCCAAAATCAGATCGAGCGTCGCATCTAGCAGCGGATGTCCTGGGCAGATGAAGGCGGCCGGGGGCTGCCCCGGCGGCGCGACCAGGGGCTTTTCAAAGGTAATGCGCTCGTAACGCGGCATAATCGGCTCGCCCAAGCCGATCAAACGATCGCGTTGGCGCACCAATGCCGGCACATGGGTGACTTCATAGCGGTGTGGCTCGCGCGGGTGCACTACTCCCCCCAACCGTTGAAAGGCTTCGAGGAAGAAGGAGGCAATGTAGTGGGGTTGCAGGCGGCGGGCTTCGGCGCGCTCCATCTCCTCGCGGATGCGATGCACCTGGCTGGCGTCCATCGCATCGTGGGCCAACGCGCGCTCCTCTAGCAAGTCTCGCAGCTGGGTGGGATCGAAAGCCTGCTCGACAGCCTGCGTGAGCCGCGCCCGCACCTCGGGTTGTTCGCCGTAGCGGATAGCTTCGACCAACAGCTCGCGCAGCGGTTTGCCCTCGAATTGCACCCGGCCCAACACATCGAAGACCTGCCCGCCGAGCGCTGCCCGTGCCTGCTCTAGTTTGGCTAGCAGCGTGCGGTAGACGCTGCCCTCACGAGTCTCATCTGCCACCAGATTCCACAGGTGGCACACCTCGGTCTGCCCGATGCGGTGGATACGGCCAAAGCGCTGCTCCAGGCGATTGGGGTTCCACGGCAGATCGTAATTCACCATCAGGTGGGCGCGTTGGAGGTTGATACCCTCGCCGGCGGCGTCGGTTGCCAGCAGCACCTGCACCTGTGGATCATGTCGGAAAGCCTCTTGCACCTTGAGGCGCTCCTCGCGGCCCATTCCACCGTGGATGCAGACCACCGCTTCACGCCGCCCCAATAGCGTCGTAATACGCTGTTCCAGATAGGTGAGCGTGTCGCGGTGCTCGGTGAAGATGACCAGTTTTTGGCGGGGCGAGGGTGTGGGGCGTGGTGGGGTGCCGTAGGGTGGGCGCTCCTCTGCCACCTGGTTCGCAATGGCCGCAGGGGTGAAGATCTCTCCCAGCAGACTGGCAAGTTCGCGCCATTTCCGATCCTCGCCGCTGCGCCGAACGTGCAAGGCCAGCGTCTCCAGGCGTTGCAGGGTGGCGATTTCGGCCTTGAGCTCGGCGATGGTGCGGGCTGCTGTCGCCTGATCCAACACCTCGGTTTCAGCCAGTTCAACCTCATTGTCAGGAGCATCCTCCAGGTCCTCCAATTCATCCGGATCGAGTTCCACAAAGGTAGGGACGTCCGCGCCGCGCTGGAGCAATTCCAGCTCGCGCAGCCGGTTTTCCAGGCGTTCGCGGCGGCGTTTCAGGGATTGGTAAATCGCTTCTGGGGATGAAGCCAGGCGGCGTTGCAGAATCGTCAGGGCGAAGCCCACGGTGCCCGCGCGTTTGTCGTTCTGCAGAGCTTCGGCGCGATTGAATTCCTCGCGTACGTAGGTGGTCACTTCCTTGTATAAAAGCGCTTCAGCATCAGAGAGCTTGTAAGGCACGGTGTAGGCAATGCGTTCCGGGAACAGTGGCGTGGCATCGAATTTGAGCAGGCTCTCCTTGACCATGCGCCGCATCAAATCCGAGACATCAGCCGTGTGCACGCCATCGCGGAAGCGTCCCTCGAAGCGGTCGCCATCAAGCAGGGCCATGAAGAGCTGAAAATCCTCTTCCTTGCCGTTGTGCGGCGTTGCGGTCATTAACAGAAAGTGGCGCGTGAGGCCTGATAGCAATTGCCCCAAGCGGTAGCGCCTGGTGTACTTGATCTCCCCGCCGAAGAACGTGGCTGACATCTTGTGCGCTTCATCGCAGACGATCAGATCCCAGCGGCATTCCGGCGCCTGAAGTTTGGCCTGCACTTCCTCATTGCGGGAGAGTTTATCAAGCCGGGCAATGGCTAGATTGGTTTCCAGAAACCAATTGCCGGTGCGGGCGGCTTCCAGTTTGTCGTTGGTCAGTATCTCGAAGGGCAGGTGGAAGCGCCGGTAGAGCTCGTCCTGCCACTGTTCAGCCAGGCTGCCGGGGCAGACGACGAGACAGCGCTGCACGTCGCCGCGCGCAAGGAGCTCTTTGATCAGCAACCCGGCCATGATGGTTTTCCCGGAACCGGGATCGTCGGCCAATAGGAAGCGCAACGGCTGCCGGGGCAACATCGTCTCATAGACTGCTGTAATCTGGTGTGGTAGCGGCTCTACCAACGAGGTATGCACGGCCAGCACCGGATCGAAGAGGTGCGCCAGGCGAATGCGTTGCGCCTCGGAGACCAGACGGAAGAGCGCGCCATCGCCATCAAAACTCCAGGGGCGGCCCTTTTCGACGACCTCCAGACGGCTCTCATCATGGCGGTAGAGCAGCTCGTTGGCTACTTTGCCGGTAGGCGTCTTGTAGGTCAGTTCCAAGGCTTCGGTGCCATACCATTGAACCGTCACTACGGTCACCAACACATCCGGGAGGATGCCGCGCACGGCGGCGTTGGGAGTCAAATCTTCGAGGCGGCTCATGATTTGCTACCTGATATATCGCGCTGCGTGGGTATGGTCATCATAACTTCTTTGAAAATAGAGATCAGCAGTCAGCGAATCAGCGAAAAAGCGAATCAGCGAAAAAATCACTTGCGTGACAAAGGTACCGCTACTGACTAAAAGACGCAAGATCTCCTGGCAATTATCGAAAATTTAGAATCAATTTTTGCCCCCTATCCCCTGGCCCCTTCCCCCCGCGAGCGCGGGGGGAAGGGGAACTTTTTTTTGTGGGGTTTTGCAGGCGGGCTACGCCCGCCTGCAAAACCCCCATATTTTTTCTCCCCTCCCCAACGGCGCCTGCGCCGTTGGGGAGGGGACAGGGGGTGGGGCAAAAGCTACCGATTACAAAGGTTCATCCCTCGCCGTCGAGCTACCTGACGCCAGGCTGGGCAGCTACCACACATTTTCATGCTTGGATGATGTGCGCCAGCACATGGCGTCTCCTTTGGACGTGACCGGCTGATACACAATCAAGTATACCCATGCAAACAGAAGAGACAAGTTGAAGGAAGCAGAGCCGATTCCTGCGGGGAGCAAGGGACTGCTGTTCCTGCCATATCTTTTGGGGAAGCGCACCTCGCGCCCCGACCCGCTGGCGTGTTCATCAGCCTGACTCTGCCCCCCATCGCGCCCACATGACACGCGCCGTGCTGAAGAGCGTGGCGTTTGGGTTGAAGGATTCCTTCACGCTGATTCAAAATGCTGGCCTGGGACCGATTACGCAAGCCCGCGCATCGGGCGGCGGCACGAAGAGCGTGCTCTGGCAACATGCTCTCGCGTCCGTTGGGGAGGCGGACCTGCTGACGGTCAACACTGCCGAAGGCGCGGCGCTGCTGGTGGCGGTGCGGGCGTGGGTGGATCGTCAATTGTGAGATGCGTGTCCCCATCCATAAATAAGGTGGATGGGGATTTTTTATTTATCCCACACCTGCCGCGTGAGATACAGGATTTCTTCGCGTTGTTCGGGGGTGATTTTAATGCGCGGCGAATTGGCGCGGGATGTGCTTCGATTTTCCACAATGAGTAATTTTGCATCCGCATTGAGCGCGTGGGTGTGCCAGGCTTGACGGCAAACTTTGTACAGTTTAAACGGCTCCAGATCAAGCGCAAAAACCTGCGTGACGGCGTCTTCGCCCTCCCCAAGAAAAAGGATGCAGCGTCCGCTTAACAGGACGAATACTTCGTCAGTTTCATTGTGGCGCTGAAACTCAGAAAGACGTTCGGGGGACAGAGCCGGCTCAAAGTTCAGGAGTGCGACGCGCCACTGATCTGAATCCACCAAAGGGTGAAAACCCGGATTTTGAATTTCATGGATTTCGAGCAGGGAAGACGGAACAGATTTGATTATATTCATGGTTGGCTCTTGACAAAGTAAAGAATCAGTGATAGACTCAATGACAACGTTGTCGGTAAACGTTGTCATTAAGTTTATCCTCCCTATTGTAATCACTATCTGAGAATGTGCCAATGACGACCATAAAAGATGTGGCCAAAGTTTCGGGCGTTTCCATCAAGACAGTTTCGAGGGTAGTAAACGATCAAGCCGATGTTTCTCCCGAGACGCGCCAAAGAGTCCAGCAGGCTATTTTGGAATTGGGCTATCAGCCCAACACCATGGCGCGCAGCCTCGTCAACGGACGAACCAATACAGTGGGCGTCATCATTCCTCATTCCGCAGATTACATTTTTACGCATCCCTTCTTCACTGAAGTCTTGCGGGGCATTGCCGAAGTGCTAAGCGAAAACAATTTCAACCTGCTTCTGCATCTTGCCCACGATAAAGCCCCGTATGTGAGGCTGTACTCCCAGCGAAAAGTGGACGGCTTGATTTTGATGAGCATTCCACTCGGCGACCCCAACCTGGAGGGATTGGAACAGAGCGAGGCGCCTTACGTTTGCACCTGCCGCATTTCCGAGGATAGCGCATCCGCCAATTGGGTGGACGCGGATTTTGCGGGCGGTGTCGAGCAGGCCATGGAACATTTAATCTCGCTTGGACACCGCCGCATCGCGCTCCTGACGGGTCCCATGAGTCTGGTTTCTGTGCGTCTGCGCGTGCTGGGATACCAAAACGCCCTGCAAAGCCATCACCTTCCCGCCACCGATGGGTATGTTCTGGAGGGCAATTTCACTTCGGAATCAGGACACGCGCTGGCGGTTCAGGCCATGCAGCATTCATCCCCTCCCAGCGCCCTGATCTGCGGCGACGACATGATGGCGTTTGGCGCGATGCAGGCGCTGAAGGAATTGGGATATCGCGTGCCGGAGGATGTTTCTGTCATCGGCTTTGATGACGTCAGCCTGGCGCGCTTTTCCAGCCCGCCGCTCACCACGATTCGGCAAGACACCTACCAAAAAGGGCGGATTGCTGCCGAGACCCTGCTGGACTTAATTCAAGGAAAGAGCAACGCCGTCCCAACTCAGATCATGTTGGATACGTCGCTCATTTCCAGGAGTTCCACCGCGCCCGTAAAAGGCAGCGAACCGCACGTTTGAGAAAGGAGGTCCTCCAAGCCGTTTTTGAAACTTCCGCATTGACTGTTCCATATTAAAAATTTTTCTGCCCATTTTTTACCCATAAGGAGGGAATCCATGAACCTGCATTTTGTGAAAAAGACGCAGCGCAGTCTTTTCCCGATCCTCAGCCTGCTGATTGCCTTCTCGTTCCTGCTTGCCGCCTGCGGTCCAGGCACAACGACCGAGGCCCCGGCGCCCACTGCCGCCCCAACCGAGGCAACCGCTCCCACCACAACGGAGGCGCCCAAGCCGCTGCCGCCCATCACCATCCTCATCAATGAATCTCCGTGGCTGGCCGGTTTTGAGGCGCTGGTCAACAAGTACGTGGAAGAGACCGGCAACCAGGTCACATTGAACCGCACCCCGTTCAACGGCATGTTGGAGAAATCGCGCAACGCTGTGCAGGCGTCCGAGAGCGAATTCGACATTCTCACGCTGAATGAACAGTGGTACATGCAGTTCTACGCTGATGGATTGGTGACGCCCATCAAGGACATTGATCCGAACTTCCAACTCGACCCACAGGTGATCGAATACGAATGGGCCACGCGTTGGGACCCGGAACTGGGCTATTCCTCGCAGGATGGCGAACTGTACGGCGTGCCCATCAACGGCAACATCATGCTTTACTTTTACCGCAAGGACCTCTTCGATGCGCAGGGGCTGGCCGCCCCGCAGACCTGGGCGGATGTGGAAGCCGCCGCGCAGAAATTGAAGAGCGCGGATATGTCTGGCTATGTCGTGCGCGCCAACCCGCCCAACTGGGAGTTCCAGGCCTTTCTTGCCAGTTACGGCGGCAGCGTCATCAAACTCGACGAACAAACCGGCGAATGGGAAGTGACCTTCAACAGCCCGGAAGCCCTGGAAGCCCTGAACACCTGGCTCAAACTGGGACGCGAGTACGGCCCCGCCAACTACGCAGATAACGGTCAGGCGGAAATGATCGCCCTCATGGCGAGCGGGAAGGTGGCCCAAATGGTGTTGGTCGGCGCCTCTGCGCCGGATTTCGACAACCCTGAAAAATCCACCGTGATTGGGAAGGTGGCGGCGGTACCGGTGCCGGGTTCGGCGCCGGGTATGAACGCCACCATGTCCGGCATCTGGGTGATGGGCATTCCTCACAACCTGCCGGATGAACGCAAGCAGGCCGCGTTGGCTTTCCTGAATTGGGCTTTGAGTAAGGAGGCGCAATTGTTCTATGCCCAATCCGGCGCCATCCCGGTGCGCCAGGATGTGTATGAAGAAATGGCGGATGACCCGAAAGTAGGCTGGTGGATGAAAGCCATGGCGGACAGCACACCGTTCATTCATGCCCAGCCGCGTCTGGCGGAAACGCCTCAGATCATCGAGGTGCTGGATCGCCGCCTGAAACAGGCCTTGATTTCCGAGGTCACGCCCGAACAGGCCCTCTCGGAAGGCGCCAGGGAGATTCATAAGATTTTGACCGACGCCGGTTACAAAGTCAAACCGCTGGCTGAATAAACGCTTCGAGGGGAGGTGAATGAGCAGGCACCTCCCCTCTCTCCACTAATTCAATTATGAATACTCCATTGAATTCTTCATCTGTTTCCAGGCCGCCGGGACTGATCAGCCGGCTGGGCAATTTTATTGATCGCACTTTCCAGTATTGGACGATTGCGCCGCTCGTCATCACCCTGTTGCTGTTGATGGCGTACCCCAGCCTTCAATTGCTCCGCATGAGCGTTTCGGAGGTGGATATTGTCAAGGGACACGCCGTGTGGGAATTTGTCGGCTTGAAACACCTCGAAACGGCGTTACAGGACCCGGTCGTGCCGGTGGCGTTGAGGAATACCCTGGTCTTCGTCATTGCGGTTGTCATCATCGAGACGCTGCTCGCCCTGACCATTTCCATCCTGGTCAGCCGCAGCCATCATCTGGTGGGATTGTATCGTACGGTATTGCTGATCCCCCTGCTGGTTCCGCCCATCGCCATCGGCACCATGTGGCGGCTGATGTACGATTACAACTACGGCTTCATCAATCAGGCGCTGGCGGTGTTTGGCATTCCCGGCCCCACCTGGACGGCGGACCCCAAGCTGGCCATGCCTTCCATCATCCTGGTGGACTTGTGGCACTGGACCAGTTTTATGTTCCTCATCATCCTGGCGGGATTGGAATCGCTGCCGCAGGAATTGAACGAAGCCGCGCGCGTGGACGGCGCAACCGAATCGCAAATTTTCCGCTACATCACCCTGCCTCTGCTCCGCCCCACCCTGGTGACCGCGGTGATGCTCCGCACCATTTTTGCCTTCAAAGTCTTCGATGAAATTTTCCTTCTGACCGGCGGAGGACCCGGCACGGCCACGGAGGTCATCAGTTTGTACATTTACGATGTGTTCTCCGGGCAATTCCGCCTCGGATACGCGTCTTTCCTCGCGCTCGGGCTGGCAGTCATCATCTCCGTCTTCGTCATCTTTTATCGCCGGCTTGGACGGCGCACGCAGATCTAGCGGGAGCATCGTCATGAAAAGATTTTCCGCCGAACCCATTTTTCGTCACGCTTTCTTGATGCTCGTGGTGATCTTCACGCTGGTTCCCATCTTTTTCACACTGATGACCTCGCTTAAACTCTTCCGCGACATTATTTCCGGCAGTCTGGCGTTCACGCCCACGCTGGTCAACTACCAGAGACTCTTTGACCCCAGTCAAAGCAACTTTTTACGGCTCACGTGGAACAGTCTGGTCGTTGCCGCGGGCACTATGGTTATTGTCCTTGTGATTGCCAACCTGGCAGCGTACAGCCTCAGCCGTTTCCCCTGGCGTCCTCTTTGGAGCGGCTTGCTGCTGGGGACGATTTTATTCATCCACATGCTTCCGCCCGTCACCTTTTTGGGGCCGTTTTACCTGATTGCCCGCGCGTTCAACATCTACGACACTGTGCTGGCAGTCATCATGGGGCATATCATCTTGAACCTGCCCACCGCCACGTGGATTTTGCTGGATTTCTTCGCCGGCATTCCAAAGGAACTGGAGGAAGCCGCCATGGTAGATGGAGCGAACCGCTTCCAGGCCCTGACCCAGGTCCTGCTTCCGATCATTCAACCGGGTATCGCCGCGGCAGGCGCGCTGGCGTTCATCTTCTCGTGGCGCGACTTCCTCTTTGCCCTCTCGCTGACCAGCACGCCGCGCGGCATGACCATCCCGGTCGGCATCTCCAGTTTTGTGCAGGAATACAGTATCCGTTACGGCGAAATGGCGGCGGGCGCGTTCTTCGCCATGATCCCCGCCCTGCTGATGGTCGCCTTTGCCCAACGCTACATCATCAAAGGGCTGACGCTGGGAGCGCTGAAAGGGTAACTTTTTTATGGCAGATTTCACTCCTGATTTCGAAAAAGAGGCTCCGCCAGACGAATCTGTTTGGTCGTATCGCGGCTACCACCTGCGCCCGTCGGAATTTACGACGGCCATGACGCATTATTATCGCGCCGAAATTCAGCGCTCCAACACCTGGCGCATGAGGCTGGATAACACCACCAATTGGGCGGTGGTCACCACCAGCGCGGCGATTTCCTTTGCGTTATCTTCCCCCGACAATCATCACGGCGTTCTGATCCTGAACACCCTGCTGATCACCATCTTTTTGTGGATCGAAGCGAGACGCTACCGCTATTATGAATTATGGGCGTATCGCACGCGTTTAATGGAGACCGATTTCTTCGCGGCCATGCTGGCGCCTCCGTTTGCGCCTCACCCGGAATGGGCGGAGAGTCTCTCCGAAACCTTGCTCGCGCCCGAATTTCCCATCAGCATGTGGGAAGCCTTTGGCCGCCGCTTCCGGCGCAACTACGTGTGGATCTTTCTTGTTCTGGGGATGGTCTGGGCGCTCAAGAGTTACCTGCATCCCACGCCGGCAGCGAACTGGGCGGAGTTTGTTGCCCACTCCGCGCTTGGCCCGATTCCCGGGCCAATCGTCCTTATCACGGGATTGTTGTTCAACAGCGGGTTGATGCTAGTGGGAATTTTGACCGCCGGATTGACGCAAGCCAGCGGCGAAGTGTTACCAAAATTCGACGGTACGCCGGTGATGAATTCGCTCTGGCACGCGATGAAGGTGAAACCAGATTCCGAACCAGTAAAAAAAGAGCGCATTTCCCGCCGCCGCCGCATCCTGGCGCTGGTTGTGACCAAAGACCCGCAGGCGGTCTCGGAAAAAATCATCAAAGAGATGAAGCGCAGCGGCACGCTCCTTTCCGGGCAGGGTGTCTACTCGCATCAGGATCATCCGGTGCTGATGGTAGCCCTGACCGTCACAGAAGTGGCACACCTGAAAGCCATTGTCCGCGCGCAAGACCCGCAAGCCTTCGTGGTAGTAATTCCCGCGCAGGAAGTACTGGGCGGAGGCTTTCAACCTTTGAAAGAGGAAAAATAAAAATGAATCAATTTCTTACCATGCCCGGCGCGGAGCCGTTTTTGTTTCCCGGCAAAGGCGCGGGGGTTCTGTTAATTCATGGCTTTACCGGCTCGCCTGCTGCCATGCGCGGATTGGGAAAGTATTTGAACGAAACGCAGGGCTACACCGCGCTGGGCATCCGCCTGCCCGGTCACGGCACGCAGGTGGACGATTTGCGCCGCCCCGCCTGGCGCGATTGGCTGGCTGCTGTCGAGGATGGATTCAACCTGCTGCGCGATATGTGCGACGGCGTGTTTGTGGCGGGACTCTCCATGGGCGGCGTCCTGACCCTGATCGCGGCCAGCCGCTATCCGGTCCAGGGAGCGGCGGCGCTCTCCACCCCTTATGGTTTAACCAACGATTGGCGCGTTCATCTCATGCGCCCGCTCAGTTTGTTCGTCCCCAAATTCAAAAAGCCGGGCGCGGTGGGCATTGCTGCTGAAACCTCCTATCGTTATTTTGTGCCTCATGCCATTGCCGAAGCGGCCGGGCTGGCAAAATTGATGCAAGAAGGTCTGCCGAAGATCAACGCGCCGGTCCTGCTCGTTCAGTCGCGCGGCGACAAAGTGATAGAGCCCAACGCTTTGGATTTGTTGAATGAACATTTGACCACGCCTCACAAAGAGACGCTCTGGCTTGAAAAAAGCGGACACGTCATCACGCTGGATGCAGAGCATGAAATCGTTTATCAGCGCGTCGCGCAGTTTTTTTCGCAGTTTGAAAAATAACCTGTCACACCCAAAGGAGGCCCCATGACTGCCGTTTCCGAAACACCTTCTGCCGCCGAAGCTGCACCCATCAAAGGACGCTGGCGTAATGTGGTAACGCTGGCTTTCGCCGGCATTGTGGATGCGGGCGAAGACCAGGCGATGTCTTCCATGTTCCCTGCCATCCGCACTTCATTGAATATGACCACGGCCCATCTTGGCACCATCACCAGTTTGGGCAAGGTGATGGAGATCATTTTCGGCCCAATCTGGGGAATGCTCGCAGACCGCTTCAGCCGCAAACGTATTCTCATCATCGGTACGGGGCTGTGGGGCCTGTGGACTTTGCTGATCGGTTTCTCCGCCAGTTACGAGATGCTGCTCACCTTGCGCGTGATCGCCGCCATCGGGCTGGTGGCGCTCGGCTCGCCGATGAACTCCATGCTCACCGACCTGTTCCCACAGAAGGAGCGCGGCAAGGTCTTCGGCATTATGCGTATGATTTCCTCGCTGGCGGTCATTGTCAGCGTCCTGTTCTTTGGGCGCATGGCGGAAATTCCTGAAACCGGCTGGCGCATCGGCTTCATCACCTTCGGCGCGCTGAGCATGTTGAGCGGTCTGTTCTTCGCCCTGTTCCTGAAAGAACCGCCGCGCGGCGGCGCGGAAGCCGTCATTGCCGATGTGGCGCAGAAGTCTGAAAAAAAATACACGTTTTCCTGGCACAGCGTGGCAGCCATCTTCCGCGTGCCCACCAACCTGCTGTTGATTTTTGAAAAGATTTTCGGCGTGCCAGTGCAGTTGACCATCCTGACCTTTGCCGTCACCTGGCTGGTGGATGAGCGCGGCTTCCGCCCCGGCCAAGCCACCACCGTACTGACGGGTATCGTCGTCGGCTCGGCGTTCAGCACGTTGATTGGCGGCCTCCTCGGCGACTGGGCAGAGCGCAAAAACCCGCGTTACGGACGGCTGTTCGTCGTGCAGGGTTCGCGCGCCATGATGGCGCTGCTGGGCTATTTCTTCTTCCAGCAGGTGACGGGCAACATGATGACTTTCTTTGCCTTTGCCCTGTTGTTTGGCCTGTTCATGGACATGGCCTTCCCCGCCGCCATCGCCCCGATGATTGCCGCCGTCAACCTGCCCGAACAGCGCAGCACCGCCTACGCCGTCAACCGCCTGGCAAATGGATTGGTTCAAGCCGCCGTCGCCGCGCTGGTCGGCGTTATTGGCAATCAGATTACGCTCACCAATCTATTCTTCTGGTCTGTAACCGTTTCGCTTGTCTTCAGTGTTCTCTCGTGGTTTGCCTTCTATCCCTACTATCACCGCGACCGCATGAAGTTAGATGACACGCTGGCGAAACGCCGCGCCGAACTGGTTGGATAACCAAAAGGAATGCAAGGCGCGTGTCCAACCCTCCCAACATTGTCATCATCATCGCCGACGACTTGCGCGCGGACGCGCTGGAGAATCCGCGCGTCCGCGCGCCGCATCTTTCCGCGCTGGCAGCGGACGGCGTGACCTTTGCCCAAAACTACGCCGCCAATCCCGTCTGTGCCCCGTCGCGCATGGCAAACTTCACGGGACTGTATCCGCAAGTCAACGGGCATCGCTCGCTGTACCAATTGCTGCGCCCGCACGAAGAGAACCTCTTCAAACTGTTGAAAGAGAACGGCTACCAGACCGTCATGGCGGGCAAAAATGACTTGATGACCGCGCCCAGTCTGCGCGCCAGTTTCAGCCGCCGCCTGGTGGGACCGCAAAGCGCCCTGCTGGGAATGCTGCGCCAGCGTCTGCGCCGTCTGCCTTTCGCGCGTAAAGTGAAATTACTGTGGCTGGTCTTCCGCTTGTTGGTGGTGGAACGCAAATCGTTCAGCGCGTTATTCGGCGATGAGCGCCTGAAAGAATTTGCGGACGTTCTGCCGATGGCGCATACGCCCTATCCGCGCGGACACCGCCTGTATCATTCCTTCTACTTTGGCAAAGCCGAAGCCGATTCTCCCGCCGCGCGAACCGAAGCGCTTATCTTTGATTCCGCCGTGCAGTGGCTGAAAGACGCGCCGCCCCGGCCGTTTTGTCTCTACATCGCCGCCAGTCTGCCGCACACGCCGTATCATGTCGAAGAGCCGTATTTCTCGATGTACGACCGCGCCGCCGTCCCCGACCCCATCCCCGCACAACTGGACGACAAACCGCACTTCATGCGCGAACTGTTCTTGCGCTACGAGATGGCAGGCGTCACCCCCGAAGACTGGCGCGAAATCCGCGCCGTGTATTACGGCATGGTCACAAAACTGGACGAACAAGTTGGGCGCGTGACGGACGCGCTCAAAGCGCGCGGACTGTACGACGAGGCGCTCATCCTGTTCCTCAGCGACCACGGCGATTACGTCGGCGATTACGGCTTGCCCGAAAAGTGGCCCACAGGGTTTCAGGATGTTTTGGCGCGCGCGCCGCTGATCGTCAAGTATCCCCAAAATATGTACGCCGGGCGCCGCGTGGACGGCTTCACCCAATCGCTCGACCTGTTCCCCACCGTGTTGGAGCAGGCGGGAATTCACACGCCGTACACCCACTTCGGGCAGTCGCTCACTTCTTTAATGGAAGGCGCGGCGGCGCGCGACGCGGTCTATGCGGTGGGCGGATATGACCCGCGCGAGCCGCAAGCCTTTGAAGCGGGCATCACCTCCGCCGACGACCCGCTGATGGGGCATTACTTCGAGAAACTCAAACTCCAGCAGGATGACCCAACCACGGTGGCGCGCGCCGCCATGGTCCGCACGCGCGAGTGGAAACTGGTCATCCGCAGCGCGGGCAGGGAAGAACTGTACGACCTCAAGAACGACCCACAGGAACGGCTCAACCGCGCCGACGACCCCGCCCTGAATGAAATTCGCAACGACCTGCGCCAGCGTCTGTTATATTGGTATCTTCGCACAAGCGATAATCCGCATTGGGAGCATGAAAGGAGCATTTGAAAAGAGCACATGACCGCCATTCCCCTGCCCCCCGCCTTTCATGTGATGAGCAAGCCGCGCGGCGCGATCTGCAATCTCGACTGCGACTATTGTTTTTATCTCCGCAAGGAATCCCTGTACCCTGGCGCATCCTTCCGCATGTCGGACGAGACGCTGGAAACTTACACCCGCCAGTACATTCAGAGTCAGCGCGCGCCCGAAGTCAACTTTGCGTGGCAGGGCGGCGAACCGACCCTGATGGGTTTGGACTTCTTCCGCAAGGCGGTGGCGTACCAGAAAAAATACGCCCGCCCTGGCATGAGAATCGAAAACGCCCTGCAAACCAACGGCACCCTGCTGGACGATGAATGGTGTCAGTTCTTCGCCGAGAATCGCTTCCTAATCGGGATCAGTCTCGACGGTCCGCGTAAAGCGCATGATTTGTATCGCCGCGACAAGGGCAGGAATCCCACCTTCGAGCGCGTCCTGGGTTCCATCGCATTGCTCAAAAAACATAAAGTGGATTTCAACATCCTGACCTGTGTCAGCGCCGCCAACGTCCATCAGCCGCTGGAGGTTTATCATTTTCTGCGCGACGAAATCGGCGCGGAGTTCATCCAATTCATCCCCATCGTCGAGCGCGAGAACGAGACGGGCTTTCAAGAGGGGACGGCGCTCACGCCGCGCTCCATCACGGGAAAACAATACGGCGATTTTCTGATCGCCATTTTCGACGAATGGGTGCACCGCGACGTGGGCAAGGTCTTCGTGCAGATGTTCGACACCGCGCTCGGACGCTGGCTGGGCGCGCCTGGCGGTTTGTGCGTTTTTCAGGAAACCTGCGGGCTGGCGCTGGCGATGGAGCATAACGGCGACCTGTATTCCTGCGACCATTTCGTCGAGCCGCGTTACCGTTTGGGAAATATTTTTGAAACGCCCATGAACGAACTGGTGGGCAGTGAGCGGCAGCGTACTTTTGGCTTGGACAAAAAAGATTCCCTGCCGCGCTATTGCCGCGAATGTCCCGTCCTGTTTGCCTGCAACGGCGGCTGTCCCAAAGACCGCACCGACTTCACGCCCGACGGCGAAGCGGGGCTGAATCATTTGTGCGCGGGCTTCAAAGCCTTCTTCACCCACGTTGACCAGCCCATGCGCCAGATGGCGGGCTTGCTCCGTCAGCGCCGCCCACCGTCGGAGATTATGAAAACATACCTTTGAAAGGAGATCTTATGAACACCATCTTTATCCTGATAGATACCCTGCGGCGCGACCACCTCGGCTGTTACGGCAACCAGTGGATTCAAACCCCCAATCTCGACGCGCTGGCGCAAAAAAGCGTCGTCTTCGACAACGCCTACATCGGCTCGTACCCGTGTATGCCCGCCCGCCGCGACATCTGGACGGGGCACTTCGAGTTCCCCTGGCGCGGCTGGGGTCCGCTCGAACCTTCCGACCCCGACCTCGCCAAAATCGTCACCCAAAACGGGCATACCAGCATGGTCATCAGCGACCACTATCACATGTGGGAGCGCGGCTCTGGCAATTACTTCTTCAACTTCTCCGGCGCGGAGTTCATTCGCGGACAGGAAAACGACCTGTGGATCACCGACCCCGACCTCCCCGTTGAATATCCCGGCGACCCTGAAAGAATGGCGCGTCACGCCCTGCGCCCCGGCTCCTTCGCCCGCTACAAACGCAACACCGCCCACTTCCGCCTGGAAGAAGATTACTTCGCCCCGCAGGTCTTCCGCAAAGCCTCCGAGTGGGTGGAACGCAACCGCAACTTAAAAGACTTCTTCCTCCTGCTCGAAGTTTTCGACCCGCACGAACCCTTCGACCCGCCCTTCCCCTACAACGAGATGTACAACCCTGGCTATGAAGGTCAGCGTTTCATCTGGCCCACCTACGGCAAGTCCGACCTGTACAGCGAAGAAGAACTCAAGGAAATCCGCGCCCTGTACGCGGGCGAAGTGACGATGGTGGATCGCTGGCTCGGACACCTGCTCGATACCGTCGAACATCTCGGCTTGATGGACGACACCATGATTATCGTCGTCACCGATCACGGGCATCTCTTCGGCGAACACGGCATGATCGGCAAACCCTGGAGCGATCTCGGCGACTCGAATATGTATCAGGAACTCGCCCACGTCCCGCTCCTCATCTACCACCCCAAAGGGATGGCGGGACGCCGCGTGCCGCACCTCGTTCAACCTGTGGATTTATTCGCCACCGTACTGGATGGATTCAACATCCCGCTTCCTGCCGGGACGCATGGGCGGAGTCTGCTCCCATACATTCTCCACGCTGAAAGCGATTCGCCCATCCGCGAGACCGCCGTGTATGGGCGCTACGGCGAAGCCATGAACATCACCGACGGCGAATGGACTCTCTACCTCTGGCCCCCCAGCGACAAAAACGAACCGCTCTACTGGTACTCGCCCCTGCCGCCCCAATTCGGCGACGTGCGCGTGAACGACGACTTCGACGGGACGCGATACACCGCCCGCGTCACGCGCGGACCGATGTCCAGCGCCCTCTACAACGTCAAGGACGACCCGCAGCAACAGCGCGACCTCTACGCCGAGCGCCCCGAAATCGTCGAGCGGTTGAAAGCCAGCCTGCGCGAATTTCTGATTTCCATCAACGCTCCGCGTGAACAATTCACCCGTTTGGGGTTGTAAGTGATTAATTGGTAAGGCAATAAAATCCAAACCTGAAGGCAAAAATGACCACAGAGCCAAAAAGTACGGAAGCCGCGCATCCCAAAGTTTCGCCGTGGACGTTTGCATTGGGCGAAATGGGACTGGGGCTGGTTGGAAATCTGGTTGGAACCTACGCGCTTTTCTTTTACACCGATAAGATGGGGCTGCCCGTTGCCCTGACTGCGCTGGCCGCAACCATCAACGCGATTTGGGACGGAGTGGACGATCCGCTTTTTGGCTATCTGTCCGACCGCAACCGCGCCCGGCGCGGACGGCGTTTCTGGCTGTTCTTCTCGTTCCCGCTTTACGTCATCGCCACCACGCTGATTTGGACTCCGCCCGCCAATTTGGAGCAGAACGCTTTATTCGCTTATTACCTGGTCTTCCTGCTTCTCTTTGAAACCGCTGCGACGATCAGTTGGGTGAATTACCGCTCGCTTTTCCCAAGCCACTTCCCCGAAGAACATCAGCGCACCAACGCCAGCGCCATCCGCAAGGCGCTGGGCGCGGTGGCGATGATTGTTTCCATTTCCCTCGCCCCGCTGATCTATGGCAGGTTCGGCTTTGCCGCCATGGGCGCTGTTTTTTCCGTCAGCGCCGCCATTTTGCTGGGACTGTTCCTCTGGCGCATCCGTGAAAATCGAAACGCGACCGACGCCCCCGCGCAGGAAACGCCCAACATCTTTGCGGCGTTTGCCCATGCCTTTCGCAACCGCGCCTTTGTGATTTACGCCCTGGTGTACGGTTTCATCATCTTTGCCCAACTGGTGCTGGTGAGCGGAATTCCGTTTTACACCAAATACTCCCTCGACATGGACGAAGGCGCGACATCCATGCTCCTCGCCGCGATTTTGGTGGTGGGCATCCCAGGCGTGCTGCTGTGGACCTGGCTTCAACGCCGCATCGGCTCCAAAGCCTCCTGGCTGGCAAGTTCCCTGATGATGGCGGCGGGACTGGTTCCCTTTGGGCTGGCTGCCAATTTTACCGTTGTGATGATCGGTGGGGTGGTGGTGGGGCTGGGACTGGCGGGCTTCAATGTCATCAGCGAAGTCATCATCGCCGACATCATTGACGGCGACGCAAAGAAAGACGGCTTGCGGCGCGAAGGCGTTTTCTATTCCATCCCGTCCATCTTGGCGCGGCTTTCGGGCGTATTCGCCGCGCAGTCGCTGGCGCTGCTCACGCCGTTGTTCGGTTACGTCAACGGCGAGAATCCCGGCTCCAACCCTGCCGCCGCATTCCGTTTCTTTATGACCGTCCTGCCAATTGCCATGCTGCTGCTGGCTGCCGTATTGACCTGGTTCTACCCGCAGGAGCGCAAGACGGTTGAAGGCGCATAACGCCAAACAACAACAGGAGAATCCATGACACACACAAGCCCGCCAAAGCCCAAAGGGCGCTGGGGAAACCTGCTGTCCATTGCCTTTTCGATGGTGGTGGACGGCGCCGAAGGTTCCATCCTGCCCGTCCTGTTCCCGATGATGCGTCAAAGCCTGGGGTTGAGTCTGAGCAGTTTGGGGATTCTTTCCGCCGCCACCCGCGCAGTCGGAGCGATTAGCGGTCCACTGTGGGCGTTTGTGGCGGGACTGTCTAACCGCAAGGCGGTGCTGATTTTTGTCACGGGCGTGTGGGGCTTATGGACGCTGGCAATCGGCTTGACGCAAGACTTCGCCACGCTGCTGGCGTTCAGCGTCATTGCCGCCATCGGCACAGCCGCCAGCGCGCCCATCGTCACCGAAATCATGGGCGACCTGTTTTCCGATGAAGAACGCGGGCGGGCTTCGGGCGTGTTGTACGGCATATCCAGCGCCTTTGGGATCATCTTCATTCCCCTGTTCGGACAGTTGGCGACTCTGCCCGAAGGCTGGCGGCTGGGATTTTACATCGCGGGCGGCATGAGCGTGTTGAGCGGCGTTCTCGTCTGGCTGGGGTTCAAGGACCCAGGACGCGGCGCGGCGGAACCCGAACTGGCTGAAGTCAGCGCTGAAAAACGGGAAAGAGTCAACCTCTTCAAGTGGAGCGAAGTGCGGGAACTGTTCCGCGTCCCGACCTTTACCTTGATGCTGGTCTCGCGCCTCCTGAGCGGACACCTGCTGATGATTTCCTTCGGCGTGGTCTATATGGTGGATGTCTTCGGCTTCGAGAACTCTCAAGCCACGCTGCTATTCGCGCCCTACGTTCTAAGCACGGTGATCGGCAACTTCAGCGGCGGCTGGTTCAGCGACCGCGTGAATCGCCGCAGCCCCAACGCGGGACGCATTCTGGTCTATCAATTGATTCAAGTTTCCTTCGCCGTCTTCGCCTTCTTCGGTCTGCAATTTGACTGGGGCAGCCTGTGGGGCTTCGCTCCGTTTTTCGTGGCGCTGGGATTTTTGCAGGGGCTGGGACCTGGCTTCACGCGCCCCATTCTCATCTCGGTCACGCTGCCCGAAATGCGCTCCACGGCGTTTGCCCTGTTCGTTTCGGTTTTTGAAGCGCTGGCTTGGGCAATCTACAATTTGCTGGGCGGCTTTTTGGGCGAACGCTTTGGCTTGCAGCCCGTCTTTCTGGCGGTGCTGGTGGTGTTGATGCTGGTCAATGCCCTGTTTATTTTCACCCTGTATAAGCCGTATCCGCGCGATGTGGAAAAGGTGAAGGAAACGCTCGCCGCGCGCCAGGATCAACTGTCGGCGGTGAGCGAAGCGTAGATTGGAATCAGGAAAAGCATGAATAAAAGAAAAGTCCAATTAAGGCAGTCCGCGCATCAGGCGTATTTATCTTCCATCCCCCGCGTGGCGGAGCAAAAGCCGCCCAACATCGTGCTGATTTTCGTGGACGATATGGGCTACGGCGACCTCTCGTGCTTTGGCTCGCAAGCCATTCACACGCCCAATCTCGACGCCATGGCGGAAGACGGCGTGCGGCTGAATAATTTTTACGCTTCCAGCCCTGTCTGTTCGCCTTCGCGCTTTGGCTGTCTCACTGGGCGTTACCCTACGCGCGGCTTTGTCCATCATGTGTTTTTCCCCAAGTCGGGCAGTCTGGCGGGCAGGATGATCAATCGCTTCGCCTTTCCCTACGGCGTGCGCGGCATTTTGCCTGATGAAATCACCGTCGCTGAAGCGCTGCGGGCGGGCGGCTACAAGACGGGCATCTTTGGCAAATGGCATCTGGGCGATCACAGCCCCTACCTGCCGAATGAAAAGGGCTTCGATTATTTCTTCGGCTCGTATTATTCCAACGACATGCAGCCGTATGCCTATTATCGCAACGACGAGATTGCGCTCGAAGCGCCCGCCGACCAGACCCAATTGACGCGCCGCCTCACCGATGAAATTCTCGCCTTCATTGACGCCAACAAAGACCAGCCTTTCTTTGTGTATTATCCGTCTCCGTTCCCGCATCATCCCGTTCATGCCAGCCCGCAATTCAGCGGCTCATCCAACGGCGGGACGTATGGCGACTGCGTGCAGGATATTGACTGGAGCGTAGGCGCCATCCGCAAAAAACTGGCGGAACACGGTCTGACCGAAAACACCCTGGTCATTTTCACCAGCGATAATGGTCCCTGGCACGAAGGCTCGCCTGGTCTGCATCGCGGACGCAAGGGCAACAACTTCGACGGCGGGCAGATGACGCCCTTCATCGCCAGTTTTCCGCGCCTCATTCCCAAAGGAATTGAAGTGGACCACGCTGCCATGAACATTGACCTTTTCCCGACCCTTTTGAAACTGGCGGGCGTCCCGCTTCCCTCCGACCGTGAAGTGGACGGCGTGGACATCCTGCCTTTGCTTCAGGGACAGGCATCCGCTTCGCCGCACGAAGCCTTATACTTCATTCGCGGCGCGGAAATCTTTGGCGTGCGCGCCAGCGACAATTTCAAGTACATGAAAAAAGACCGCAGCGACAACAGTTTTTACGCCGCGCTAAAACATGGTCCCTTTTTATTCGATTTGAATCACGACCCGAATGAATCCTATAACGCCGCCGCGCATTTTCCGCAAAAGGAAAAGCAAATGCGCGAAGCGCTCGAATCCAAACAACGGGAAATGAAAGCCAACCCGCGCGGCTGGCGCTAAATTTCCAAAGGAGGATCATCATGGCAACATCCACCCGACTGCTTGCCCCCGGCGCAGAACCCTATCTTTTCCCTGGCGGCAAACAAGCCTGCCTCATCGTTCACGGCTTCAACAGTTCCACGCGCGAAAACCGCGAGATGGGACGCTGGCTCGCTGGCCAGGGATTCACCGCTTTGGGGATTCGCCTGCCTGGGCACGCCACCACTCCCGCCGACATGCGCCGCGTCCGCTGGACCGATTGGCTGGCTGCCGTGGAAGACGGCTTTTCCCTGCTGAAAGATTCCAGCGAAAAGGTCTTCATCATGGGGCAGTCGCTGGGCGGTGTGCTGACCATGACCGCCGCCAGCCGCTATCCCTTCGACGGCGTGATCGGCATCTCCACGCCTTTTGGCCTGCTGAACGGCTGGCAGGCGCAACTCGCCCGCCCCGGCTTGCTCAAATTCATCAGCCTGTTCGCCAAGGAAATCAAGAAACCCTCGCTGGACGATAACGCCAGCAAGACGGACATGCGCGCCCCCGAAAACGACCTCGACCCCTATCCGCGCTATGTCACCCGCGCCCTGGCAGAAGTGCTGGAACTGGTCGGGCAAATGCAATCTGGTCTGCCGAACATCACTGCCCCGCTGCTGCTCATTCAAGGGCGGCATGACGCGGTGGTCGAAAAGAACGCCATGCAGTTATTCGGCGAGCGGGTCGCCTCCACGCGCAAAGAAACCCTGTGGCTCGAAAACACGGGTCACGTCGTCACCCTCAGCGACGAAAGGGAAATCGCCTTCCGCGCCATCGCCGAGTTCATTCGCAGTATATGAGTAACTTATCCACCAAGAAGCTCTTCTCGCGCCGCGACTTTCTCAAAACCAGCCTTGCCGTTGGTGGCGGGCTGCTGGTGGCGGGTGGACTGGGCAGTCACCTTGTCAACGTCTTCGGCGGCAAGGACTACGATCAGCCGCGCGCCGACAAACTGCTCGACGGCATCCCCGCTGGTGATCCGCAGTCTCTGCCCAACATCATTCTCATTCTTACCGATGACATGGGGCTGGGCGACCTGAGCCTGATGGGCTCGCAGGCGATTCATACTCCCAACCTCGACCAAATGGCAGCCGACGGGGTGCTTCTCACCAACTTCTATTCCTCTGCTCCCGTCTGTTCTCCCTCACGGGCGGGGCTGCTGACGGGGCGTTACCCCGTCCGCACGCTGATTTTCGACGTTATCCAACCGCCAGGCCTGCTCGATTGGGGCTTCCAATACCTTCTCGGCGCGGTCCCGCATGGCATCCCGGAAGATGAGGTATTGTTGCCCGAAATTTTCCAGCGGCGCGGATACCGTACAGGGCTGGTCGGCAAGTGGCATCTCGGCTGGGAGTCGCCCTACCTGCCCAACGAAAACGGCTTCGACTTTTTCTACGGAGGCTTGCTCAGTCACGACACGCATCCCTACCGCATCTATCGCAACGATCAGGTGGAGATTGAAGAACCGGTGGATTTCAACTTTCTCACCCAATACCTGAATCGGGAAGCGGTGAACTTCGTCAAAGAGAACTCCCGGCGGCCGTTCTTCCTGTATTACGCCCAGCACTTCCCACATGTTCCTCTTTACGCCTCCGATCAATTTCGCGGTCAGTCAGAAGGCGGGCGCTACGGCGATACAGTGGAAGAACTGGATTGGAGCGTGGGCGAAATTTTCAAGACCCTCCGCGAACTGGGGCTGGATGAAAAAACGCTGGTCATTTTCACCAGCGACAACGGTCCCTGGTGGGAAGGCGATACCAATGGTCTGCGCGGACGGAAGAACCTGCCCCTCGAAGGCGGGGTCCGCGTGCCCATGATTGCACGCTGGACGAATACGATTCCACCTGGTCTGGTGACGGATGCTCCCGCCATGAACTTTGACTTGTTCTCCACCAGTCTGGCGGCGGCCGGCCTTTCCACTCCTGTCGATCGCATCATAGACGGCCGCAATTTACTGCCTCTGCTTACCGCCCAAACAGACGCATCCCCGCATGAGACGCTCTTCTTCTACAAAGGCAGGAAACTGGTCGGCGTTCGCAGCGGTGATTGGAAATATTACCGCCGCCACTCCAGCGATAACGGCGCCTATCCTTTTTTCTCGCAGGGACCCTTTTTATTCGACCTGAGGACCGACCCGCGCGAATCTTATAACCTGTTGGACGACCATCCTGACCTGGCGGAACACCTCACTGCCCTGTTGGACAGCGAAGACCGCGCCAGAGAAGCCAACCCGCGCGGCTGGCTGTGAAGCCCATTGGGATCGTGCTCCTGCCCCAAAAATAAGCACTATCCTTGCACTTTCCCAGGTTCAATAGCCCATTGGGGCAGATCTGGTCAACAGAACGTCCCTCTTGAAGCGCCTTCGCCAGCCACTGCAGGAGGTTACGCTGATGTTCCTGCTGGAGACGTCGTTGAACGCCTCCACCGGCCAGCGTAGCCTCCTGGGCCGCGGCACTCGGGACGAGATGCGCCTATATTTTCTGCCTGCCCTTGGCAGAAGAGGGCTAGCTGATTTCCACTCCGGCCCGGACTGGCTCGCTCATCCGCTCACAGAAGGAGCTCTACCAGAGGTGGGCGAGGGCAGTTGTGGGCCCGCGCCGCTGGTTCAAACCCCGAAAGGCTCACCGACTCGCCGCTCACGCGCAGTAAGCCAGTGAGGGTTTGGCGTTCCTCGCCTTCGACGAGACCCAGGAGTACGCTCACGAAGTACCGCCGTTGGTGTCGGCTGAAGCAGGGACGGAAGTATTCGAGTATTTCGCAAACCGGCGTAACTGCTCCGACAGGCATCCCATCGGCTTGGGCATGGTTTCCCCTCCGATAGGGGGTCTGGCCATCCCTCTTATCGTTGGTTTGGCTGGGCCCGCTACTTAGCCGCTGTGAAAGTGCAAAGATGGTGCCCCTTGACCGCGTCAGCAAACGCAGTACAATGCGTTGTATTCATTCATAGCGTGAGGTGAGCCATGCCAATTTACGAATACATATGCCAGGATTGTCAGTATCGTTTCGACGCACGCCGTTCCATGGCGGACGCCGATAAGCCCATTGCCTGTCCTAAATGCGGCGGGATGCATGCCCGGCGCGGGCTTTCGCGCTTCATGGTGATGGGCGGCGGCGCAGCTGGCAGCAGTGAGTTCAGCGCCGGGGAAAGCGGCGGCGGCTGCAGCGGGTGCAGCGGTGGCTCGTGTAGCAGCTGCGGGCACTGAGTTCTTCAACAAAAAAGCCGCCATCCGATGAGGGTGGCGGCTTTTGCTTTCCTCTGATCCCGCAGTAACAGCTTCCAGTTACAATTTTTCCGCGACCGCGCGAGCCACATCCAGTGTACTGCTCTTGCCGCCCATGTCATAGGTACGGACTTCGCCCTCGGCGATGACGGCCGCGATGGCGGCTTCGAGTGCTTTCGCGGTATCCAGCTCGCCGAGCCAGTCCAGCATCAGCTTCACCGTGAGCAGCATCGCCATGGGATTGACCTTGTACTGCCCGGCATATTTGGGCGCGGAGCCATGCGTCGGCTCGAAGACGGCGAAGGTGTCGCCGATGTTGCCGCTCGACGCGAAGCCCAGGCCGCCCACCAGCTGCGCCGCCAGGTCGGAGATGATGTCGCCGAACATGTTGCTGGAGACCATCACGCCGTAGTTTTGCGGATTTTTGACCAGCCACATGGCCATCGCGTCCACGTTCGTCTCCCACAGCTCGATGCCGGGGTACTCCGCCGCCACCTTGCGCGCCTCACGCACCATCAGCCCGGAGGTCTCGCGGATGACATTGGGTTTCTCCACCAGCGTGACGGTGGGATAGCCGAATTGCTTCGCGTACTCGAAGGCGGCGCGGACGATGCGCCGGCAACCCTCGCGCGTCAGAATGCGGCAGGACAGCGCGATGTCTGCAGAGGCGGCTCCCTTGAAGGCCTTCATGTTCGGGCTGAGTTCCTCCAGCTTGGCGCGGAGGTCCTCCGGCAGCGGGTGGAATTCGACCCCGGAGTACAGATCCTGCGTGTTTTCGCGAAAAATCACCAGGTCAATGTCATCCCGGTAATTGAGGGGATTGCCGGGATAGGCCTTGCAGGGACGCAGATTGGTGTACAGGTCGAAGGTCTGGCGCAGGCGCACGATGGGGCTGCGGTAGACCAATCCCTTCCCCTGCAATTCGGGGACGAGCGCGGCTTCGGCTTCTTCCTTGGGCATCGAGGTGATGGCCCCGAACAACGCACAGGTGCAGGTCTTGAGCAAGTCAATGGTGCGCTGCGGCAAGGCCTCGCCTTCATGGCGCCAGAACTCCCACCCAATGTCCGCGGGGAGATACTCCGCGTCGAGGGCAATCTTGTCCAACACCATCTTCGCCGCGTCCATGACATCGTTGCCGATGCCATCGCCGGGCATGAGAGCAATGCGATACTTAGCCATCCGTGTGCTCCTTTGCGTAAAATATGTGATGCATAATGGGTAATGGGTGGTGGGTAATGGGCGAAGGATTGGAAGGCCCAGGTCAGCTCTGCCTGGCTATTGATGCGCCTTCTCGCTTTTTCGCCTTTTCGCTTTTTCGCCTTTTCGCTTTCTCGCTCATCCGTTTAACTGTTTTTGGACGTGGGGCAGCAGGCCGCCATCCTCGATGATCGCCAGCACTTCGGGCGGCAGCGGCGGGAAGGTGAAGACACCGCATGGTGTGGTGACCGTGCCTGCCACAAAGTCAATCGTGATCTCATCGCCATTTTCGACGCCTTCTACGGCATCACAGGTGACGATGGGAAGCGCCTGGTTGATGGCGTTGCGGAAGTAGATGCGCGCGAAACTGCGCGCCACAATCGCTGCGACGCCGGCTTCTTTGAGGCAGATCACCGCCTGCTCCCGCGAGCTGCCGCATCCCCAGTTCTTTCCCGCGACGATGATGTCGCCGGGGCGCACCGAGGTGGCAAACTGCGGATCGAGGTCCTCCAGCGCGTGGGGCGCCATTTCCTTGGGATCGCTGATGCTGTACGTGTACTTACCGGGGAAAATCACGTCGGTGTTGACGTCGTCCCCGTACTTCCATACCCGGCCGGTGAGTTGTGGCTCCATAAATACTCCTTGACACATTTGGTAATTGCGCGTATAATTAAATCGAAAGCGGGCCTCGTAAGTCCTGGAATAGGCTGCTCCGATGTAAGTCGGTGCTATGCCGTTTTCATTGTAAAACGGTGAGAATCGGCCTCCAGGGGGAGCCCGTTTTTGCTTTTATTTATCAGCAACCCGGCATGTACGCGGCGCCGAATCAGGTCGTAGAATTCCGAATCTCCCCGCTCATATCGTTGCGCTATCCCCCACGCGATTGCATCGGCCGCCTGTAATCCTCCATCTTGTGCTGAATCAAGATGTGCCATCTCAATTGCGACTTCTCTCGTTGCAGAAGCCCGCTTCAAACGTTCCAAGACATAATATTCCAATTGACTCCGCAGTTGCGGGTTTGTGTAACGCCGATCACAGATCAATTTCAGTTTTGAATGATAATTTGTACAATGTGCCACGAGCTCTGCGCAAGCAAAGCGATATAGATCTTCAGAGAGCGCTGCTTGCCGAAACGCCGATTTGTCTACCACGACCGCAACAATCTCAACCTCAAGCTCGATCACGCGACTTAACAGTCGAAGCACGACTTTTCGAGGTGTACGCTGTGCTTTGAGTTCGGGAATATCCCGCAAGCGTTTTCCCAAAGACTTGCGCGTTTTAGCTACTGCCTTTCTGAGCAGTTCGGGCCGGGATGTCAGTACCGCAGCAACGATCAGGTAGCGGGAAGAAGTGGGAGCATAGCCGACATCCCCACTTTCATCCACGAAAGCCCATGTTAAAGCAGCGTCAGGCACATTAGAGCTCGCGCGGATCCGTGATGACGCCCGCGAGCGCGGAAGCGGCCGCCGTTGCCGGGCTGCCCAGGTAGATGGCGGCGTCTTTCGAGCCCATCCGTCCCTTGAAATTGCGATTGGAAGTGGACAGCGTCGCTTCGCCCGGCGCCATGCAGCCTTGATGTGCGCCCAGGCAGGGCCCACAGCCGGGATTGAGCAGGGTCGCGCCGGCGGCAATCAGGTCCGCGATCACGCCCTCTGCCAGCGCGGCCTGCAACACTTCCCGTGAGGCGGGCAGCACCAGCAGCCGCACACCCGGCGCGATGTGCTTCCCGCGCAGCAGCTCCGCCGCCGCACGCAAGTCCTCCAGCCGCCCGTTGGTGCACGTGCCGAGCACCACCTGATCAATCCGCGTGCCGACGACGTCGGTCACCGGAGCGACGTTATCCACGGTGTGCGGGCGGGCAATCTGCGGCGCGAGGGCGCTTGCATCGAGCTCCAGCACCCGCGCATAGACGGCATCCGCGTCCGCGAAAACCGGCGTGAACGGCTGCGATACGCGCCCGGCCAGCCACGCCAGCGTCTTCTCATCCGGCTCCACCACGGCATTCTTGGCGCCCATCTCGGCAGACATGTTGGTCAGCGTCATGCGCTCGCTCACGCTCATCGCGGTGATGGCTTCGCCGACAAATTCCACGGAGCAGTAGTCCGCGCCATCAGCCCGCAGCTGCCCGATGAGCTGCAGGATCACATCCTTGGCGGAGACGCGCGGCGGCAGCGTCCCCTGGACGATCACGCGGATGGATGCGGGGACGCGCAGCCAGATCTCGCCCGTGGCCATCACGGCGGCGGCTTCGGTGCGCCCGATTCCCGCCGCGAAGGCACCAAACGCGCCGGCGGTGGGCGTGTGCGAATCGCTGCCCACGATGACCGCGCCGGGCCAGACGTGACCTTTCTCCGGGAACACCTGATGGCAGATCCCCTCGCCGATGTCGTAGAAGGCCGTAATACCCTGCTCTGCCACAAAGGCGCGCGTGGCCTGGTGGCTGATGGCGTAAGTCTCGTTCGCCGCCGGCACCACATGATCGAGCACGATGACCGATAGGGTGGGGTCGGCGACCCGCTTCACACCGATCTTGTAGAACGTCGCGGCGATGGCGGAGGTGTTGTCGTGGGTGAGCAGGCGATCCGGCTTCACTGTCACAATCTGCCCGGCAACCGTCCGCTCCAGGCCCGCTTTTTGCGCCAATACCTTCTCTGCGAATGTCTGTCCCATAATGCCTCGCTTAACCTGTCACTACTTTTCCATACTCAAAAAGATTCCCCGCCTGGTAGATTTCCAGCTGCACTTTGGAGAACGGCTGCGCCTGGAAGCGCTCCACGCCATTCCGAATCAGCGCGCCGGTGCAGAAATCCACCGTCACAATGTCGCCGCTCTCGAAGCGGGAGGCGACCTCTGTCAGTCCAGGGAACGTCACGAGGGGCAGGCCGCTGTTGATGGCGTTGCGCTTGTAGATGGCGCCGAAACTCTCCGCAATGATCGCGGCAATCCCCAGCGCGTGGAAGCAATCCACTGCCTGCTGCCGGGAAGACCCCGCCCCAAAATTGCTCCCCGCCATGATCAGGTCGCCCGGTCGCGCGCGGCGGGCGAAATCCTCCCACCCCTTGAGGTTGTCCAGCGCATATGGGCCCATCTGCGTCACCTCGGTGATGTGCAGATAGCGGTTGTGAAAGATCATGTCGGTGTCAATGTCGTTGTAAAGCCGCCCGGCGGCCTCGCGCAATACCCATAGCCGCCCGGTGATCTGCGTCGGTCTCATGCCCTCACCTCCGGCACGGTGATTTCACCTCTGAGCGCGCTCCACGCCGCTGTGACTGGGCTTGCCAGGTACGTTTGCCCCGCCCCCTGCTTGCCGGGAAAGTTGCGATTGCTCGTGCTGACCTGCACTTCACCCTTGCCCGTCATCCCCAGATGCCCGGAGGCGCAGCCGCCACAACCCGGATTGCTGATGATGAAGCCCGCCTCGAAGAGCGTCTCCAGCACGCCGGAGGCGAGCAGCTGCGCATAGACGCGCCGCGTCGCCGGCACGACGGTCGCCATGACGTGCGGCGCGAGCTGTTGGCCCTTCACGATCGCCGCTACCGCCGCGAAGTCCTCGAAGCGCCCGTTGGTGCACGAGCCGAGGAAGACGCTGTCTATCCGCTTGCCTGCCAGCTCGCGCACGGGATGCACGTTGGCGGGATTGGGCGGGCAGGCGATGAGCGGCTCCAGCTCGGTGATGTCAATCTCAATGCTTTCGATGTAGTTGGCGTCATGATCGGGGAGGAGGGAAGAGGGGATAGCCTCGCTGATGGGGAAGCCGATGAGGCCGCCCATCTCCGTCACCTGGCTGGCGAGTGTGATGCGCCCCGCCAGGTCGAGCGCCTCGATGGCGGGACCGTGGAATTCGATGGCCCGTCCCAGCGCGCCATCCGCGCCGAGTCGCTGCAGCACGGCGAGCGTGAGGTCGCGGGCAGTGCCGGGAGCGCGCAGCGTCCCCTGGAGGACGACCTTCATCGTAGGGGGGACCTCGAACCAGGTGCGCCCGCTCTTGAAGGCGAAGGCGATGTCTTGATCGCCCATTCCCTGCCCGAAAGCGCCCATGGCGCCGAGGAGGTTGAGGTGACTGTCGGTGCCGACGAAGGTGTCGCCGGCGTGCACCAGGCCCTCTTCGATGGCGACGTGCGAGCCGATGCCGGCGTTCACGTCGTAGACCCGAATGCCCTGACTGCGCGCCCACTCACGGCAGAGCTGCTGATTGTTGGCGTAGGGGATGTTGCTCGGCGGCGCGACCAGGTCGAAGGTGAAGAAAGTGCGCCTCGGATCTGCAACGGGGGCGTCGCCGTAGTGCTCACGGTAGTTTTGCACCACGTTCGCCCCGCCGAAATCCCGCGCCGTGCGCACATCCAGATCGAGCCAGATGATGTCGCCCGGCTCGACCGACGCCTCTGGCGCGGTGTGCGCCGCGAACAGCTTTTGAATCATTGTTTTGCCCATAAGCTCCCGATCCCTACCTGCTATCCCCCTGCCTGCCGCAACAGGCTGTGGAAGTGCATAAAGTCGGCGTGATTGATGAGGGTAGCTTCGGTGCTGCGATGGCCCTTGTCGCCTTCGGCGGCGTGCGTCGCGATGATGTGTTGCACTTCGGCGGGCAGTCCTGCCCGCGCCGCGAGCGCCGTGCCGCTGAAGGGATGCCGCAGCAACTTCCCGTTCTCACTTTGGACGACTTGACCCTCGGCGTTGCGGCGGTATTCGAGCAGCTTGCCAACATCGTGCAACAATCCGCCCGCAATGAGGACATCGCGCTGCACCGGCAAGCGCTCACCGTAGATTTGCTGGAAAACCTCCGCTGCGCGCAGGGCGGTCAGCGTCACCCCGCGCACGTGCTCGATGAAGTTTGCCGGGCAGGGAGTGATGAGCAGGGTGAAGGGCATGTCGAGCAACGCTTCCGGCGTCCAACCGCCTTCCATCAGTGCCAGTTCCCAGCATTGCAGCGCTTTCTCCCGCAGCTCGGCGTCCTGAATCAGGTCGAACTCCGGTAACAATTGCAATAGACGATCACGCATAGAGATCTCCTTGAAAGGTAATACCGTAATGAGTTAGAAGATAGAGGGATGGGTAATGGGTGATGGGGACAGGTCATGGGTAATGGGGAAAGGGGTAATGGGAGAATGGGTAATGGATGACAGTAGCGAGCAGCCATCTCCTCATCTCCCCTGCTCCCTCTCTCCCCATCTCCTTCGCACGTTCGCACGTTCCCCACCTACGGGTCGCGGCGCTCCAACGGGCGCAGCTCCGGGCCGTTGTAGCCGGAGGTGGGTTCGATGGGACGCATGGGCCGCTGGGACGTGATCTCGTCGAAGACGTGCGCGGTCAATCCAACGGTGCGGGCGATGGCGAAGAAGCCGTTGCCTATCTCCGGCGGGAAGTCCAGCTCGCAGAGCACGGCGGCGATGGCGCCATCCACGTTGAGGGGCAGCGCCTTGCCCGAAGCTTCGGCGATGGCGGCGGCGATGGCTTGCGCCAGGGCGACATAAGCGCCGGCCAGCCCCTCTTCGGCGACGAGAGTGAGCAGTCGCGCCGTGCGGGGATCGGCGGTGTGGAGCCGATGCCCATAGCCCGGCAGCCGTTGGCCGGCGGCGCGGGCCTCGGCGACGATGGCCCGCGCGACGTCGGCCGCCGACAGATTCGCCTCGCGTTGACGCGCCACGCCCTCCAGCAAGACGCGCATACAGCCCTCGATGGCGCCGCCGTGATGCCGGTTGAGGGTCATAATCCCTGCCGCGACGGCGGTCGTGAGGGGAGCTCCGCCCGAAGCCACCGTCCGTGCTGCCAGCGCGGAGGGCGGCGTGGCGCCGTGATCCACACTGGAGACGAGCAGGGCGTCCATGACGCGCCCCTGCGCCGGCGTGGGCAGCTCGCCTTTCAGGACCAGATAAACGACGTGCGAGAACGGCACCCGTCCCATCAGGTCTTCAATGCGGTAGCCCCGCACCGCGATCATGTTCGGGGCCACTTGGGTAATCGGCTGTGACCAGCTCGCCTCAGGCATACTTCCTCCCGCTAGAGATTTTTTCTCACCACTGAGAACGCAGGGGATTTTGACCCGTCGGAAATTTTTGTTCCGTGAATTCGAGCTTCGAGTTCCAACTCGCAATTCCCCCTTCTCATCCCATCTTCGCTAACACCGCCTTCGTCGCCGCCGGCAGGTCCATGAAGGAGTCCACCACCGTCGCGCCGACCTCTCGTAGCCGTTCGACCTTGCCCTCATAGGTGCCGCGTCCGCCCTCGACGATGGCGCCGGCATGGGAGAAGCGCGTGCCCTGTCGCGCTGCCTTCCCGCCGATGCAGGCGATCAACGGCTTGGTGAACGCGCCCGCCTCGATGAGATCGGCGGCCCGTTCCTCCTGGCTGGTGCCGATCTCGCCGAACATCACCACGACCTGCGTCTCGGGGTCGCGTTCGAATTCCAGCAGCACCTCGGGATGGGGCATGCCCACCACCGCATCCCCCCCTACATGGACGAGCGTCGTCGCGCCGATGCCCTCGCGCGCGAGATAATAGGCCATGGAGGAGGTGATGCCGCCGCTGCGGGAGGAAATTCCCACCGGGCCGGGGATGAACCACGATTTGGCGGCAGAAGCGCGTCCGCCCATCATGCCCAGCACGGCTTTGCCGGGGCTGAGCACCCCCAGCGTATTCGGGCCGATGAAGCGCGCCCCGACTGCCTGGGCGCGCGCGGCGATGCTCAACACGTCATAGATTGGCACGCGATCCGGCACAATGACGAGCAACTTGACGCCGGCGTCAATGGCTTCGAGCGCCGCGCTTTTCACCAACGGCGCGGGAATGAAGAGCACGCTCACGTCCAGGGGGCCGACCTGCTCCCAGGCCTCCAACACCGTATCGTAGACGGGGACGCCTTCGACGCGCTCGCCGCCGCGTCCGGGAGTCACCCCGGCCACAACCTGAGTGCCGTATTCCGTCATCAATTTCGCGCGGGCCATCCCTTCCCGGCCGGTGATGCCCTGCACGAGGACTCGTTTGTTTTGATCAATGAGAATGGCCATAAAGTCTCTCCCTCAGGCATCCAGCCCCGCGATCGGCAAGTCCACGTGTCCGCCCCCTGCGCCGTAGAGGAGACAATCCACCTCACAGGCGAGGCACTCGACACAGCGGCCCTTCTGCGCCTCCTCCGGCGTGATGGCGAGCACAGGCAGGCCCTCGGCATTGAGTGCGAGAATGTGCCGCGCGCACGCCTCGACGCAGACCTTGCTGGCGCATGTCGCGCAGAGCGCGTGATCGAGCGTCACCGTGCCGGTGGGGCCAGGAAAAGTATAGAGCGTCTCGCGGCTCCGCTCTCCCGCCTTTTCACCTTTTCGCTTTTCCGCTTTCTCGCTTTCTCGCTTTTCCGCCTGCTCGCCGATCAACGTGGCCAGCCGCTGGACGCAGAAATCGGGGGAATCATCCTTCTTGTAGCCTTCCACCGGCGCGGGGATGCGGCCGTTCAGGCCCTCGAGGATCTCCACGGCGCGATCCTCGCCGTTCCCGCCGAGCCGCACGACGATGGGAACCTCCACCTGCGCCTCCAAGAAGGCTTTGAAGAAGCCCCGCGCCGAGTAAAATTGCTCCTGGCTGGCGACGCCGGAGCCGGAGCTGAAATAGCCATCTATGGGGCCGACGGCGAGGACGATTTTCGCCGCGCGATAGACCTTGCTCGCGGGCGGGTTGCCGCTGGTGTCCACGAAAGTGGCCACCTTGAAGCCCTGGCGCAGCAGCGCATCCATGCTCATCATCGAGCCGCCGCCTCCCGCGCCATGAAAGCCGATGTACCCCTCACCGCGCTGAAAGCCTTCGGCCATCTGGATGAAATAAAACGTGCCGCGATAATCCTGCGCTTCCACCGCATAGGCAATTTTCTCCAGCGGCGTCGGGGGGCGGTCGTACTCGCGGGCGATTTCGATGCCGAGCTCCGGGTGGCGGAAGACGGCGTAATCGTCTACGGTGATCCGGCAATCCGCTGCGACCAGTTTCCCCTCTGCGGTCAGCACCAGAGGGTTGATTTCCGCTGAGCGAGCCTCGCAACCGCGGGCGACCTGGTAGAGCCGCACGAGCAGGTCCCCCAGCTCACTCTGCAACTTGCCGCTGATGCCGGTGCGACGGACAAGGTCGCGGGCCTGATAATCCAGGAAGCCGCGCTCGATGTCCACATGGGTGCGGGCGACTTTGTCGGGATGGGCGACGGCGATTTCCTCGATGCCGGTGCCGCCGGCGCTGGAGAAGATCACCAGCGGCGCCTGCGCGCGGTCATCCACGATGACGCCGGCGTAGAACTCGCGGGCGATGTCGAGCTGCTCTTCGACGAGCACTTCCGTCACGGTGAGATTCTTGATCCGCTGACCGAGCAGCGCTTCGGCGATGAGGGCGGCTTCGTCAGGGGTCGCCGCTTTGCGGATGGCGCCGAGGCCCGCACGGCCGGTCACCCACACCTGCGCCTTGACCATCACCGGGCGCCCGATCTCGGCGGCGATAGCGCGGGCTGCGTCTGGGGTCGTCGCCGCCGCGCCATGCGGCGTGAGGACACCCTCCTTTGCCAGCTGCTGTTTTCCTTGATACTCATGCAGTCGGGCCATAGCTGCTCCTCGGAAAATAGAGATCAGTGAGCCGTGAGTGGAGAGTCGTCGTAGTCACGGCTCACAACTCACGACTCACGACTCACATTTTTGCGCGTCACGGCCATTTGGGCGCCTATCAGCGGTATTATAGCCGTTTCTGGGGAGCGCCTGCAAGTGACAATCCGCCACATTCAGCGGGAAGCCAGACGTTTCATTGCAAGAGGTAGACCCAGGGGAGGCTTTCGTGAACGGCGAGGAACAGGCGCCGATCCGCCGTCCAGAAATCGGCGTCGAAGCGCTGAGCGAGCGCCAGATAATGCGCGTCATAAGCCGCGGGGAGGGCAAATCTGTCCGCAATGACGCAGGCTTGCTGGTGTAACAGCTCATCCTGATAAAAGGTGATCGGCAACGTGAAGGCCGATTGCAGGGCAAAAAGCGCCGTCTCCTGGCTGAGCCATCCTTTGGCGTAATACCTGTACAGCACATTGGTCACTTCATAACGCAGCAAGAAGGGAGCGATGAGTTGCCGTTGCTCTTGCCGCCACAGGTCCCACAGCGCTTGCGTCGGGCGACTCAGGGGGTGCTCTATCAGGAAAGGAATGACCACACTGTTGTCAAGGCACGTCAAGCGCTTCGTCGAGTTGGGCATCGCGTTCCTCTCTCATCTCGCGGATGGTTTCATCGAGGGGGGGCAAGACCTGCCCTTGCAGTTCCTCACGCACGCGCCGCCTGGATTCTGCGGCGAGCCGCATGGGGTAATCCCAGGCTTGCCCCGTCTGGGGGAGAGTCAGCCGTGCGTAGGCTTCGGCGGAAAGCAACACCACGTAGGGCTCGCCGTCGCGCTCGACGATGTAGGGCTGCTGCTCCTCTTTGACTTTGCGGATGAGCGCGCCGAAATGGATGCGGGCTTCCGTGGCGCTGATTTTCTTCTCCATGGCGCACCTCCTGGGGGCAACCCCCGGCCTGTCGCGATTGATCAATCAATTGATCAATCATAGTATACCGGCGAATCGCGCCCCTGTCAATCAAAACGACGCAGCGTGAGAGCTGCCTCTCACGCTGCGTGACCGATTCCCCGAGCTACAACACCACTTTGGGCTGATATTCCCCCCAGACGCGACGCAGCACGCCGCAGATTTCACCGAGCGTGCAATCGGCCTCCACTGCTTCGATGAACAGCGGCATGAGAGGGGCGTCAGGCGTTTTCGCCGCGGCTTCGAGGCGCGCGAGCACGGCGGAAGTGCGGGCGCTGTCGCGTTCGGCGCGCACTTTGGCGAGATGCACGCGCTGTTGGGCTTCGACTGCCGGATCAACGCGGAGCTGCGTCAGCTCCAGTCGCTCCTCTTCAATCTGGAACTTGTTGACGCCGACGATGACTTGCTCGCCCTTTTCCACTGCCTGTTGCGCGTGATAGGCGGCATCGGCGATTTCGGCCTGCAGATACCCCTGCTCGATGGCCGCCGTCGCGCCACCCAGCTCGTCAATGGTCTGGATGTAGGCCATCGCGCGCTTCTCGATCTCGTCGGTGAGGGACTCGACCTGGTAGGCGCCGGCGAGCGGGTCCACGGCGTCGGCGACGCCGGATTCATAAGCGATGAGCTGCTGCGTGCGCAGCGCCACGCGGACACTTTCCTCCGTCGGCAGCCAGAGCGCCTCGTCCATGGAGTTGGTGTGCAGCGACTGGGTGCCTCCCAGGACCGCGGCCAACGCCTGGAGCGTCACCCGCACGACGTTGTTCATCGGCTGTTGCGCGGTGAGTGTGGAGCCGGCGGTCTGCGTGTGGAAACGCAGCATCCACGACTTGGGATCCTGCGCGCCGAAGCGCTCGCGCATGATGTGCGCCCACATCCGCCGGGCGGCGCGGAACTTGGCGATTTCTTCCAGGAAGTTGTTGTGCGCGTTGAAGAAGAACGAGAGCCGCGGGGCGAAAGCATCCACGCCGAGCCCGGCCTCCAACGCCGCCTGCACGTAGGCGATGCCGTCCGCCAGCGTGAAGGCGATCTCCTGCACCGCCGTGCTGCCCGCCTCGCGGATGTGATAGCCGCTGATGCTGATGGGATTCCATTTGGGAACCTCGGCGGCGCCGAAGCGAAACGTGTCGGTGATCAGGCGCATCGAGGGTCGCGGCGGGAAAATGTACGTGCCGCGCGCGACGTATTCCTTGAGAATGTCGTTCTGAATGGTGCCGTCGAGCTGGCGGATGTCCGCCCCCTGCTCTTTAGCGACGGCGATGTACATGGCCCACAGCACCGCCGCCGGCGCATTGATGGTCATGGAGGTGCTCACTTTTTCCAGGGGAATCTCGCGGAACAGCGTGCGCATGTCCTCCAGGCAGCTGATGGAGACGCCGACCTTGCCGACCTCGCCCAGGGCCATGTCATCATCGGCGTCATAGCCCAGCTGCGTGGGGAGATCGAAGGCTACGGAAAGCCCGGTCTGTCCCTGTTCCAGCAGATAGCGGTAGCGCGCGTTAGATTCTTCGGCGGTGGCGAAACCCGCGTATTGGCGCATGGTCCAGAAGCGTCCCCGGTACATGGTCGGCTGGATGCCCCGGGTGAAGGGATATTCGCCGGGGAAACCCAAGGTGGCAAGATAATCCTCGGAGACGTCCAGGGGCGTCAACACCGGCTCGACCGGGATCCCCGAAGGGGTCGTGAACTGAGGGCGGCGTTCGGGAAAGCGTTTGAGCACTTTTTGGTAGGTGACCTCGCGCCAGCGCTGTCGTTCGGCCTGTAATTTTTCCTTTTCAGCAGTCATCGCTCCTCCTCGGAAAATAGAGATCAGTGAGCCGTGAGTAGAGAGTTGTCGTAGTCACGGCTCACGACTCACGACTCACATTTTCATGCTTGCGGGACGTGCAGCAGCCCATGGCGTTCTTGTGGGATGCAGGCGACCCTTCTATGCCAGGCGCTCGAGCTCGTCGAGCATTTCCGCCAGCAGCTCGAAGCCGCCCTGCCAGAATTCCTCGGAGGCCATGTCGAAGCCCGCTTCGCTGATGATGTGCGCCGGGCTGGCAGAGCCGCCGTAGGCCAGGATGCGCCGATACTGCGGCTCGAAGGCTTCGCGCCCGATGGCCTTGTACTTGCGATAGAGCGCGAGCACCAGCAGCTGGCCGAAGGAATAGGCATAGCAGTAGAAAGGTGTGTGGTAGATGTGTGGGATGCTGAGCCATTCAAAGCGGAACTCGTCACTGACTTCGACGGCGTCGCCGAATTGCTCGCGCAGGTTGTCGAGATAGGCCGCCTGCAGGGCCTCGGCAGTGGCTCCTTCTTTGATCATCGCGTGCGCCTGATTTTCAAAGAACACGAAGTAGGCCTGTCGCATCACGGTGGCGTAGGCATCCGCGAGGAAATTGTTGAGCAGCGTGCGGCGCACGGCGGGATCGGTCTCCTCGCGCAGCAGCTTGTCGGTGAGGAGGATCTCGCCGAAAACCGAGGCAGTCTCCGCCATTGGCAGCGCGGAGTGGAAGGTGAAGGTGGAATGCTCCGCCGCCATCAGCGCGTGGACTGCATGTCCCAATTCGTGGGCCAGCGTGGAGACGTCGTTGATCTTGCCGGCATAACTCGTGAGCACCCACGGCGTCAGTCCGGGCAACATGCTGGAGCAGAAGGCGCCGTCCAGCTTGCGGGGGCGCTGTTCGCTGTCGAGGTGTCGCTCGGCGGGAACGCGCAGCGCCAGATCCGCCAGGGTGGGGGAGAACGCGCGATAGGCCTCATCCACCATCCGCATGGCGTCATCAAAGGGGAAGGACTTGTCGGCGTCGCTCAGGGGCGCATAGATGTCGTAACGTCGCAGGCGCGGCAGGCCCAGGGCGGCGGCTTTGAAGCGGAAATAGCGCTGGAACAGCGGCGCGTTCTGGCGAATGACCCGCAGCAGGACGTCGGTCACCGCATCGGGGATGTCGTTTCCGAGATTGCGCACGCTGATGGGGCTGCTGAAGTGCCGCAGGCGGACGTTTTCCTCGTACCAATCGCGGGCGCGCGCGGCGTAGACCTCTGCCAGCACGTCCGCGTGCTCCCGGTAATGGCGGTAGAGCTCCTGATAAGCGGCTTCGCGCAGGGCGGGATCGGGGCTGTAGACGTAAGCCGTCAGCTGCCCGCGCGTGAGTTCTTTGACCTCGCCGGCCACTTCCAGCCGGTACGTGAAGCGGGTGGTGATCATGTCGTAGAGGGTGCTGAGGGCTTGAACCCCATTCACGTCTTTGATGTTGATGATGCGCTCCTCGGCCTCGGAGAGCGTGTGGGGGGTGAAAAGCCGCAGGCATTCCAGGAAATAGCGGGCGTCGCCGCTGACCTCGAGCAGGCGAGCGGCGTTCTCCGCGTCGAGCGCCTTCCACCACAGGGAGATGAACAGCGTACGGTTGTTGATGTCGGCCAGCAGTTGATCAGCTTGAGCTCGAAAAGCCATCGCGGCCTGATTGCCGGTGTCCTCAGAAAACCACAGGTAGGCATAGCCGCCAAGGCGGGATAGATTGGCGTAGAGGGCCTCGTAGTGTTGCAGCAGCTCTGTGAAATCGGCCTCGGAAAGGGCAGGCGCCAACCGTTCCCGCCATCCTTCCAGAGTTTGGGTCTGCGCCTCTATCTGGCGCAGGAGCGCCTCGGCCTCTGGAGAGCCGGGTGCGGGCATCAAGTCGTCCAAAACCCAACGCTGTGGTTCAAAAACCATTCCATACCTCCTTCGAAAATGGCCCCGAATGAACCCGAATTTCACGAATCAGATCAGAAATTCCTTACCCCGGGGCTGCTACGTCCTCAAACACCGCGCTTCAGCGCGGTGGGCTCGTGTCGAACCGGTGAGCCGTCGCCGTCGCTGCTCACGGGTTATGGCTCACAGGGTAACTGTTCAGCCACTGACTAAAAAACGGAAGATTTCCTGGCGATTATTGAAAATTTAGAATCAATTTTTGTCCCCTATCCCCTTCCCCATCCCCCCGCGTGCGCGGGGGGATGGGGAACTTTTTTTTGTGGAGTTTTGCAGGCGGGCTACGCCCGCCTGCAAAACTCCCTTATTTTTTCTCCCCTCCCCAACGGCGTTTGCGCCGTTGGGGAGGGGGCAGGGGGTGGGGCAAAAGCTACAGGCCACAAAGGTTCATCCATCGCCGTCTGGCCCCCTGGCGCCAGGCTGAGCAGCGACCACACATTTTCATTTTTGGATGATGTGCGCCAGCACCTGGCGTCTCCTGCGAAAATAGGCGAAAAGGCGAGAAAGCGAGTCAGCGAGTCATTTACGTTCATACGTTCGCACGTCGGCACCTTCGCACCTTCGCACGTGTCCACGTTCAGGCTTTGTCACGCGCCAGGAAGGCCGTCAGGCCGAGAAAGATTCCCGTCAGCAGGAGATCGCGTGCCCAAAGCGAGCGGGCGTAGCTGGCGCGAGCGGCGCTCAGGGCCAGCACCCAGAGGGCGAGCTGATAGCTCCCCGCGAGCGGCAGGACCCACCGCAGCTGCCCGTCGTGCCGCGCCCTCCGCAGCACCAGGAACGCCGCTCCCACGAAGGCCACTCCCCACGCCAGGTAAAAGGCAGCCAGCCACTTCAGCGGTAGCGACAGGGACCAATCGGTCAGCGTCGGCGCGACTTGAGGGGCCAGGGCCGCTCGAATCAGATTCGCGCCGCCGATGGCCCCGTAGAAAAGCGCCAGGAGGCGCCGGCGTCTGACTATGGACGTATTGTACTCCAAAGCCTCTCATCCGAGAAGTGAGGATTGGGAGCGCTGCCCTGCGAAAAGTAACTCTTGTCCATTAGCGGTCGTCCGCCTCTGGTTTGCGCGCCACGAAAAAGAGATACGCCCCTTCAACGGGCAACGGTTCCTGGTCGAAGCGCCGGAGCAGTGCCGCCGTGAGCGCCAGATTCCAACGCGCAGGGACCAGCAGCCAGCGTCCGGTGAGCGCCTTCACCAACACGCAGGGCAATCCCAGGGGATGTCCCCACTCCAGGGCCGCCGTCGCGCCGGGGGAGAAATACGTCCACCAGCGTTCCAGCTCCAGCCCCGCCGCTGTGAGTCGCCGCTGCCAGCCGGGGGCATCGTCATAGGTGTGATGCCGCGAGATGCGATCAAAGAGCCGCCGATACGCTTCTGCCAGGCCATGGAGCTGCAGCGCGTCCAGGCCCCGTCCCACGGAGAGGAAACGGCGAAAGTTGGGCCCCGGCACACAGAAGTAGAAGCTCCCGCCTGGCTGCAGGACGCGGGCGACTTCGGCGAGCACAGGATCTACCTCGGGGATGTGTTCCAGGACGGAATTGCTGACCACGGTGCCGAAGCTCGCCGTGGCGAAGGGCATCGCCGCGCCGAGAGCGTGCGTGAGCAGCGTGTAATGGCTGCGAGTGCGCGCTTCCTGGAGCGGTCCCCACCACGGATCGAGGCCAGCCTCCAATCCGCCGGGAAAGGCGATGGTGGCGAAATGTCCGTCGCCGCACCCAAGGTCGAGCACGGGCCGCCGCAGGGGCAGGTCGGCGTAAAAGCGCGCTTCTGCCGCTCGCAGCAGGGCGCGGAACGCGGGAAGCTCCCGCAACTGCCGTTCGAAGCTGTCGCGTGTCAGGGTGTCATCAGGGGGCATAGCTCTTCGGCTGTGTAGGTGGGATTGGCGTATCCAAAACTGTTGAGAAATTCCAGCACGACCGGGGCTTCCGGGGCGGTGAGCGCTTCCTCACACGCGCCGGGCGTCATGCCGAGCCGCCCATAGGCGTCCCAGAAGCGGTGCGCCAGCTGCGCGACGGGATAGCCGGGGGTCTCCGGGGTGAAATCAGCCTGCAGACGCTGATAGTGAGCCTCGGCGTCGGGCGTGTTTCCCAACTGCATCCCTAGCAGCACCAGGCGCCAGCGGGCCAGCGCTGTGAACCAGAGCCGCTCCTCCGGCGCGCTGTAGAAGCCGGCCCATGGTTCCAGGGTCTCGTCATTGATGACCCGCAGGTAGGCGTCGAAGGCCTCGGCATAGCGGCCGGCGCGGAAGGCCGCGTCGCCATCGCGGAAGACGTGATAGCGGTAGCGGGCGGGACCGAGCTCGGTCGCAGTGCGCGTGATGACGCTGCCGTTCCAGGTCCAGGTCTCCGTGTAGACCCGCTGCGGCCCGGCGCCCACGGAGCCTATACCGGCGCTGCGCGCCAGGATGGCTTCCTTTGTCAGCGTGAAAGTCGGATAGGGCAACGCAGCCTCGCCTGAAATCTGCTCCTGGAAATCGCTGCCGTTCCACGACCCGACGTGCAGGGTGTCCCAGCAGGTGTGCGCGCCGCAGGTCACCTCCGCGAAGACGAGTTCGTTCTTGCCATCGCCGGTGAGATCCTGCCCGCCGATGAGGGCGATGTTGGAGAAGGGCTCCGGCATGTAGGTGTAGAGCGTCTCGTAAGCGCCGTTCCGGCAGATGAGTACCGCGAGCAGCCCTTCTGGCGGAAAAGTCTCCGCCTGCGGGTTGATGCAGGTGACGACGATTTCGGGGCTGCCATCGCCTGTCAGGTCTTGCCGGAGGGGCAGGCCGCCCTCCGGGGCAAGCGCTTCCCATTCCTGCAGGACTTGCGCCAGGGTGGCCGGGTCGCCACCGGCGTTGAGATACTCCTGCAGCGCGAGGACATACTCGTTGCCAAAGGTCGCCGGTCGCGCCGGCAGGGCGCTCTCTCTGATAGGGGGGCAGGGATCAGGCGTCGCCGTTGGGGGCAACGTCGGTTGGGGCGTCGGCGCCTGCGGCGAGGGGAGCGTGCTTTCGCGCTCCACGGGGGTGGGGGAGCTCGAGCCGTCGGAGGCGCATCCCAGCAGGGCGAGCGTCACAAGGATGACGGGTGCGAGCGTGTGCCAAATTCGACCCATGTTGGTCTCCTCTAGAATGGCTGAACGTGCGCACAGGGGCGCGTCGCGGTAGTCAGCTGGCATCAGTATAAACCCAGGGCCGAAGATGACAACCTCGAAGGATTTGAATTGCTTGCTTTTGAAAACAGCACTATAATGTTTCATAGAGCCCATTCAGGAGACGTAGTGATGAAACGAGCCGTAGACCTTGAGAATCCCCACGCTGAGCCGGATCCGCTGAGCGCCATGCTCGACGAGTATGTCCCTCCTCCTCCCTGTCATCGCGGGGATGTTGTGAAAGGGATCATCGTGCGGGTTGATCCCAAAACGATCCTCATTGATATTGGCAATAAGTGCGATGCCATTGTCCATCCGCGGGAGATGGAGCTGTTGCAACCCGCTGACCTGCAGCGGTTCAAGCCCGGCCAGACGGTGCATGTGTACGTGCTCGAGTCCAATGAAAACGAGGACGTGATCCTGGTTTCGCTGGCGAAGGCCGATCAGGAGAGCGATTGGGTCCACGCCCAGGAGCTTCTGGAAAGCGGCGAGCCTGTGGAGCTGGAAGTGGTGGATTACAACAAGGGCGGTGTCATTGTGTACCTGGGGCAGCTGCGCGGCTTCGTTCCCGCCTCCCAATTGCAGCCCAGCTGGCGCGCCCTCCAGAATGCCGAGGACGCGGAGCATCGTTGGGAAGCGTTGGTGGGTAAGAAGCTCATGCTCAAGGTGATCGAGGTCACCTCCAGCCGCAACCGGCTGATTTTCTCCCAGCGGGGGTTGGGGGGCGAGAAGCAGCGTCGTCCCAACATTCTGGGGGAACTGGAAATCGGCTCGGTGCAGCATGGCGTGGTCAGCAACATTGTGGAATTTGGCGCCTTCGTCAATATCAGGGGGGTGGACGGCTTGCTGCACATTTCGGAGATTTCCTGGCAGCGGGTCAATCACCCCTCGCAGGTGTTGCATGTAGGGCAGGAACTGGACGTGTACGTCTTGGATGTGGATCTGGAGCGTTGCCGTTTGAGCCTCAGCCTCAAACGGCTGACTCCCGATCCGTGGGTGCTGATGGGCGAACGGTACGCCGAGGGGCAGGTCCTTGACGTCAGGATCGTCAACCTGGTCTCTTTCGGCGCTTTTGCCAGCCCCGTGGACATTCCAGAGGTCGAGGGGCTGATTCATCTTTCGGAGTTGACGGAGCAGCCGGTGCAGGTGGGGATGATCTGTCCGGCGCGGATTCTCTCGTTGCGCCCCAGACTGCGGCGCGTCGCTTTTAGCTTGAAAGGGGCGGTTGCCACGGCGACAGAACCGGCGGAACTGTCATCTGAGGCAGAGACAGCGCCCGCTGAGAACGTTTAGGACCGCAGGGCGCGAGGGTGGAATAGCCGTCCTGAGGCCAGGGCTGATTTCCTGTCGTAGCCTTTTCAGGTGACGCTGATGGCCCTGGCAATGCCTTGCCGGGGCCATTTTGATTCACTCATCCTGGAGGCGAGTATGTCAAAAGCGCCACAATTAAGCCGTGCTCTTGCTGGTGAGACGGTCCAGTGCCGGGTGTGTGAGCATTTCTGCGCGCTGGGACCGGACGCCTGGGGCAAATGTGGGGTGCGCGTCAATCGCGGCGGACGGTTGCAGCTCGCCGTGTATGGCGATGCGGTGGCCTTGCATGTAGATCCCATTGAAAAAAAGCCGCTCCATCACTTCCTGCCCGGTTCAACGGCGCTGTCGGTGGGGACGTATGGCTGCAACTTGCGCTGCGAATGGTGCCAGAACTGGGAGATTTCGCAGGTGCGGCAGGTGACGCCGGCGCTGGTGAGCTCCCCCGTCTCGCCTGAAGCGCTGGTAGACCTGGCGCTCCAGGAACACAGCGCTTCAATCGCCTACACGTACAACGAGCCCACGGTCTTTTTTGAATACACCTACGACACCGCTGTTTTGGCGCACGCTCGGGGCATCAAAAACGTCTACGTTTCCAACGGCTTCATGTCCGCCGATACCCTGGAGGCGCTGGCGCCGTACCTGGACGCCATCAACGTGGACTTGAAAGGCTTCACTGAGGAGCTCTATCGCACGTACACCGGCGCGCGGTTGGAACCGGTGAAGCGCAACATCGCGGCGCTCGTTCGCGGCGGACGCACCTGGGTCGAGGTGACCACTCTCGTCATCCCCGGCCTCAACGATTCCGACGCCGAATTGCGCGCGGCGGCGGAATGGCTGGCGCAAATCAGCCCCACTATTCCCTGGCACGTCTCCGCCTTCTATCCCACTTATCGGATGATGGATCGTCCCCGGACGCCGCCGGAGACGCTCGAGCGGGCTTACGCGATAGGGAAAGCCGCCGGGCTGAACTTCGTCTACGTGGGCAACATCTACGATCCCACCCATGAGGGGACGTATTGCCCGCAGTGCGGCGCGCTGTTGATCGCGCGCTCTGGCTATCGCGTGCGCGTGCAGTGGCAGACGCCCGGCGTCTGCCACCGCTGCGGGGCGACAATCCCCGGCGTGTGGAAGTGAGTCGAAGCGACCGTGGCGCTGTCATCTTGAGCCTGGAATGACCGATAAGGAGGAGCATGACTGATGGAAAAGACACCCCATACCTTCACCCACATTCGCCGGCCAGCAGTCGCCGGCATGTTCTATCCCGATAACCCCTTAGTCTTGCAACAGACCGTGGACGGATTTCTGGCAGCGGCGACGCCGCCCCCGCTCCCCGCGGTCCGTGCGGTGATCGTCCCCCATGCCGGCTATCCCTATTCGGGGCCGGTCGCCGCGTTTTCCTATCGCGCCGTGGCGGAAAGGCCAGCTCCTCCCGCGCGGATCTATCTGTTGGGGCCGGCGCATCGCGTCTGGTTCCAGGGCGTGGCGGTGGGCGACTACGATGGCTTGGCGACGCCGCTCGGCGTGGTGCCGGTGGATGTCGCGGCGGTGAAGCAGCTGCTGGAACGTGACCCGTGGTTTCAGCCGCTGAGTCAGGCCCATCATGATGAGCACTGCCTCGAAGTGCAGCTGCCGTTCCTGCAGCGCGTGTGCCCTGGCGTGCCTATCGTCCCCTTGCTGTTTGGGGATGTGAATCCCGAAGTGGTCGCGCGCGTTCTGGACGCGGTGTTGGAACCCGATGATCTTCTCGTGGTGAGCTCTGACCTCAGTCATTATCACACCTACAGCGACGCGGCGCGGCGTGATAAGTCGTTCATCAACGCCGTCCTGCAAGGCGACGTCGTAGCGGTGGCGCACGGCGAGGCTTGCGGACAGACACCCATTCTCGCCGTGATGCCGCTTGCGGCGCGACGGGGGTGGCAGGCGCACCTGTTGGATTACCGCAATTCGGGGGACACTGCCGGCGACCATCGTCAGGTGGTGGGATATGCGGCGATCGCGTACGCGGAGAGCGGATAGTAAAAAAGGGCCTGCAGGTCTTCAAAGACCTGACAGGCCGGGCTTCATCTTCAGTGTCCGATCGGCGAAGTCCGTGGCCAGCTGTGAGCCATTTTCCGAGAAGTTACCATGTTCTTGCGGCACACCGCCGAGGATGCAAATGTGAGTTGTGAGTGGTGAGTCGTGAGCAGAGGCTGCAACGATTCACCGGTTCGGCTGGGGCTGGAATCCCCGGCCTGACACGAGCCAACCGCGCTGAAGCGCGCTGTTGGGGAGCTCGCTTCAGCGAACTTGATGTATCAGGCCAGAATTCATTCCGGGGCGGCTTTGCCACGCAAGTGATTTTGAGGTCCGCTGCTTCGCTGATTGCTGACTCACTGATCTCAATTTTTCGAGGAGACCTGTATGGAAATTCAACCTTTGACCGCCGAAGAAAAACAGATCCTGCTGCGACTGGCGCGGGACGCCATCCGCGAAGCGCTGAATGGCAACCCCCTTCCCGAAATTGACCTGGCGACGTTGCCGCCGCGCCTGCAAGCCAAAGGCGCCGCCTTTGTCACCCTCACCTTGCAGGGACAATTGCGCGGCTGCATTGGCTCGCTGATGGCGCATCGTCCCCTGGCGTTGGATGTACAGCAGCACGCCGTAGACGCCGCTTTCGACGATCCGCGCTTCCCGCCGCTGACGGATCTGGAGTTCCGACCGTTGCGGATCGAGATCTCGGTGCTCTCGGAGCCGCAGCCGTTGATTTTCTCTAGCCCCGAAGAGCTGCTCCAGAAGCTGCGCCCCGGCGTGGATGGGGTCGTTCTCGAACGTGGGTGGAATCGCGGGACATTTTTGCCTCAGGTATGGGAAGAGCTGCCCGAGCCGGAGGAATTCCTGAGTCATCTGTCCCGGAAAGCAGGATTGCCTTCCAATGCCTGGCGGTGGCCCGACATTCAGATCAAAGTGTATCAAGTGGAGAAATTTGCCGAGGAGGCAGCGTAACGGCGCGGCGACGACGGGGATTCGGCGCAACCTTTAGCTGATCTGCGCGTAGTATGGGTAGTGTTTTAGGAGAAGATTCATCATTGGCTGACACTGACCGGGCGCCCTTCAGCGGGCGCGAGGCCATTTCCGCCAGTCGAGGCCTTGTCGAGCCGGAAAATGAACCATCTCCATTTTAGATCATGTTAAAGGAGTTGAACTATGGATACCGAAAACGAAGTTCGTGAAGCGCCACTCCCTCCTGCCAGCCCTATCCCTGTGGCGCCTGTTGCGCAGCCCCCGGCGCCGCTTTCGCCAGCGGATGAACGTCTATGGGCAATGTTAGCGCATTTGAGCGTGCTGCTCAACCTGGTCACCGGCTTTCTGGGCGTCGGCGCGGCGTTGATCATCTACCTGGTCTACCGCAACCGCTCGCGCTATGTGGCGTATCAGGCGCTGCAGGCCCTGCTCTTTCAGCTGGTCTTCTGGGGCGGCGGCGGGCTGTTGATTGGCCTGGTGTGGGCGGTGGTCGGGCTGCTCTCTGCGGTTCTGGTCGGCATCTTGCTGATCCCCTTCGCCGTCATTGCCACAGTGGTGCTGGCTGCTTTCCCCGTCATTGCCGTGGTGTACGGCGTGATTGGTGCACTTCAATGCAACCAGGGGGAAGACTTCCGCTACTGGCTCATCGGCGATTGGGCGCTCAACCTGCTCAAGTAGCCTGTCGCCGCCTGCTGGCATGTCCGACCGACAACGTGACCCCGCGCCAGGGGTCACGTTGTCTTTTTTTTCTGGGGGAGACACCATGCAAGCACGAAAATGTGATTTGTGAGTCGTGAGCAGAGGCTGCGACGGCGCGCAGTTCGGCAGGGGATGGAGTCCCCAGCCTGACAGGTGCCAACCGCGCTGAAGCGCGTTGTTCGAGGACGTAGCAGCCCCGGGGGCCAGGAATTTCTGATCTGATTCGTGAAATTCGTGTTCATTCGGGGCCATTTACGAAGGAGGGAATCCCCATGAACGCTAAAATCGCTTGGAGGTGGTTGGGGCTGACGGTGATAGCAGCCCTGACCGCTTGTAGCCCGGCGCAGAGCATCGCCGAGCCGTCAGCGCCACCCACACTCACCGCCACGCCTGTGGAGACGTTGCCCGATGCGCCAATGGCGACCGCGACGGTCAGTGCGCCCCGGCCTTCTCCGGCGCCCACTTCAACCCTGGCGCCGACTGCGACGCCGGTGGCGACAGTCCCGGAAGCGCCCATGCTCCTGACGCCGACGGTGACCTTCACCCCGGAGGTCTATCTCCCGACGGTGATGAAGGATTGGGCGCTCGCCGTCTATGAGACCCAGATCACGCTGACCAGCTACGCCTGGGAGCAGGCGCTGCGGCCTTCTGATCCGGGCTCGCCGTACTATCCCTATCATGACCTGGATCGGGGCGCTGTCGGGCCGCCCGCGCCGCGCACCTACACCGGGGTGATTTTGGAAAACAGCTTCACCCGCATCACGGTCTTGCCCTACCTGGGCGGGCGCATCCTTCGCTGGGAGGATCGTCTCACCGGCCAGCGCCTCACCTATGAGAATCCCGTCATCATGCCGGTGAATGCAAATTGGGGCTATCGCGGGTGGTGGCTGGCGACGGGCGGCGTGGAATGGGCCTTCCCGGTGGAGGAACATGGTCTCAACGAATACCTTCCCTGGGAGTATCAGTTGCTTTCCGGGGAGAACTGGCGCGGCGTGCGCGTCTGGCATACCGATTGGCGCACCGGCATGACGATCGAGATCACGCTGCGGCTCTACGGGGGCGATAACACCCTGGTTATCACCCCGCGCATCACCAATCCTACCGCCGGGCCCAAACCGTTGATGTTCTGGATCAACGCGATGCTCACCCTGTCGGGCAGCAACGCGCCTTCCAACTCGTTGCGCTTTTGGGTGCCTACGGAGCAGATGAAGATCCACTCGACCGGAGACGGCCAGCTGCCCGGTCCCCGCAGTCTTATCAGCTGGCCTGTTTTTGGCGGACGGGACTTCAGCTACTACTCTGAATGGCGGTATTACCTGGGGGTGTTTGCCACGCAAGCGCAGGGGGCGATGGGCGCTTACGATGAGGACAGCGATCTGGGCCTCGTGCGCACCTATCCCCCGGCGACGCCTCAAGGGGTGAAGCTCTTCTGCCTGGGAGATTTGCCCTCGGACATCTTCACCGTGGATAACAGCCGCTACTTCGAGCTGTGGGGCGGGCTTAACCGCACTTTCTTCCCGGAGGATTACCTCAGCCTGGCGGCCGGACAGACGCTCACCTGGGATGAACGTTGGTATGCCGTCCATGGCATTGGCGGATTGGCCTGGGCTAACGCGGAGCTGGCAGCGGCCTTCAAGCAGACGGCCGAGGGGGTCATGGTAGGCTTGTTCGCGCCGCGCGCGCAGACCGTGGACGTGGTTGTCAAACAGAATGACCTGATCCAGGGCGTGTTCCCGGCTCAGATAGGACCCGATGCGCCGTTCCGCCGTGCGATCGCCGGCTCAGGCGCCGGCTGGACCCTGGAGCTCTGGAAGGACGGCCTGCGCCTGGCGGAAATTGCTCCCTACTGAGATGAGACGCCGAAAGCACCGGGCGCGGCGCCTGTCCCCGCGCCCGGCGTCGTTTTCAGCGGCAGTGCGCCTGGCCGCTGCGATGCAGCAGCCGTTGCAGCCAGGAGCCCTTCTTTTCCGTTTCTTCGGTGGACTTGATTCCCGCGTGGGGATACTCGCGCCGGTTCTCCTGCGCCTGTTGCGCGGCGGTGACGACGTGATGCACCTCGTCCTGCGTGAGTTGTCGCAGCGCTTGCTTCACGGCTGGCGAGCCATCGTCCAGCAGACAGAGTGCCTGCGAAAGGGCAGCGCGCACGTAGGCGTTGGTGTCCTTCACCAGCGCCAACAGCTGGGGGAGCACGTGCGGGTCGCCGATGAGGCCCAACGCTTCGACGGCAACCGGCCGCACCAGCGGGCTGTGATCTCCCTGCGCCATGGCGAGCAGCTGGGGGATGCTTGCCTGATCCCGCAGATGCCCCAGGGTGAGGGCCGCCATGCGGCGCAGGCGCGGGTCGCCGGATTTCAGGAATTCACGCACGACGGGCGCGGACCCCGGACAGCCAAGCCGTCCCAGACTGCGGAGCGCCGCCAGACGCAGGCTCGTGCTGGGATCTGCCAGCGTCTCTACCAGCACCGAGCAGGCCTGCGGATCGCCGATTTGTCCCAGGGCCGCCGCTGCCAGGGAGCGCGCTCCCACGTAGCCGCGCACCACGTCCATCAACACGGGGACGGCTTCCCGGGCGCGCAGGTCGCCCAGAGCGATCACCAGCGTTTTGACGACCGGCAGATCGCGGGGTCCAGGCTCGTCTTGATAGCCTTTGAGCATCTCCACCAGGACGGGAATCGCCTCCTGGGTCTTGAGCCGCCGCAGCGCGGTGATGAGGGTGCGCCTCATGCGCGGATCGTCGGTGTCCAGACGCGGCAGCAGTACCTTGCCGAGGTCGGGAATCCCCAGTTTGCCGATGGCATTGATGGCTGCGCGCCGGACATAGAGGTTGGGGTCATCCAGCGCCTGGATGAGCGCCGCCTGCGCCTCCTTGGCTTCCAGCTGCCCCAGAGCGATGGCCGCGGCGCGGCGCACGAACGAACTGGAATCGCGCAAAGCGTCCATGAGCGGGAAGATCGCCTGCGGGTCGCCGATATGCCCCAGCGCTTCAGCCGCGGCAGTCCGAACGTAAGTGTTGATGTCTTCAGTGAGAACGCGGATGAGAGCGGGAACGGCTTCAACAGCATGACCCTCACCCAATTCCGCAGCGGCCTGGGAGCGCTGACGGGGATTGGGGCTTTCGAGGTTCTCGATACAACGCCGCACGGCCGGCGCTACAGGCGGTGAAGATCCATTTTGACTCACTTCCCCATCCTTTCTCACATTATTATGCCTCGATTCTCGATCGAGTGACCCAAGTATAGCACAATGCGGGCGAAAGACCACTTCACTGCGAACGAGGAGATTTTACAATGGGGGTGCAAAATGCATAGAACCACGCAAATTTCTGGCGTTTTTTGGGGCCGTGGATGTCTTTCTGCCAGTTAGAAGCAGCTATAGACCTTCAGAAAAACATTTAGGGAAGCGTTATAATGAGCAGCAGCGCGGAACCGTTGCGTTCCCCTAGCGCAAAAACTTGGCTTGGAGGCTCAGATCATGCGCCTACGCTTGACGCTGTCTA